>SMVA01174160.1_pt1 | contig 25211 bp, 17 predicted proteins | sample 2456451 | NCBI WGS metagenome assembly SMVA01 (sample SAMN11095933, study PRJNA526329) | marine sediment metagenome | biome: Marine sediment; feature: Surficial sediment; material: Deep marine sediment; isolation source: Hadal surficial sediment | place: Pacific Ocean | collected 2014-05 | depth... | reverse complement strand
TTTAACGAGAAGACCACCGTGCACACGCTGGATAACGGGTGGACCTTCATCATCGTCGAGCGCCCGGTGGCGCCTGTTTTTTCCTTCGCGACGTACGCCAATGTCGGTGCCGCCCAGGAAATCCCGGGGATCACGGGCCTGGCCCATATGTTCGAGCACATGGCCTTCAAGGGGACGCCCAACATCGGCACCACCAATTACAAGGCCGAGAAGCGCGCCATTGAAGAACTCGAGGCGGCCTATCAGGCCATGCAGGCCGAGCGCCTGTCTCCTCAGTCCGATCCCGAGCGTCTGCAGCAGCTCCAGGCGCGCTTCAAGGAGAAGGAAGAGAAGGCCGACGAGTATGTCATCAAGAACGAGTTCGGCGACATCATCGATCGCGAGGGAGGCACCGGGCTCAACGCCTTCACCAACTCCGACGTCACCGGATACTTCTACTCGCTGCCGGCCAACAAGTTCGAGCTCATGGCCTATCTCGAGTCGGAACGCTTCCTGCACCCTGTCTTCCGCGAGTTCTACAAGGAGCGGGACGTGGTCAAGGAAGAGCGCCGCCTGCGCACCGAGAGCCAGCCCTTCGGCCGCCTGCTGGAGCAGTTCGTGTCCGCGGCCTTCATGGCCCATCCCTACCACCAGCCCGTGGTCGGCTACATGAGCGACCTCAATTCCATCACCATCACCGATGCCGAGGCTTTCTACCGGACCTACTACGTCCCTTCGAACCTGGTCACGGCGGTGGTGGGCGACATCAAGGCCGACGAGATCCTGCCCGTCATCGAGAAGTATTTCGGCCGCATCCCCGCAGGCCCCGCGCCGCCGGCGTTGCGCACGGTGGAGCCGGTCCAGATCGCCGAGAAGACCGTCATCCTGAAGGATCCCAGTCAGCCCATTTACGCGGAGGGCTACCACAAGCCGGCGGCGACCGACATCGATGAGCCGGTCTACAACGCCATCGACGACATTCTCTCCAACGGCCGCACCTCCCGCCTGTACCGCTCCCTGGTGCGAGACAAGAAGATCGCGGTTGTGGCCCAGTCGTTCTCGGGTTTCCCGGGCACCAAGTACCCGGGGCTGTGGATCGCCTTTGCCATTCCCAGCCGCGGCGCCAGCAACGAAGAGGTGCAGGCGGCCATCCGTGATGAGCTGGATCGCCTGAAGAACGAAGACGTCAGCGACGAAGAACTGACGCGGTTCAAGACCCGGGCCAAGGCCGATCTGGTGCGCTCCCTGCGCAGCAACCAGGGCCTCGCCAACAGCCTGGTCCGTTACCAGACACAGTTCGGCGACTGGCGCGAACTGTTCCGCTACATCGACCGGCTCGACGCGGTCACCAAGGCGGATATCCGCCGGGTGGCCAATGATGTGTTCAAGGATTCCAATCGCACCGTGGGCATGATCGTCACCGAGACAGCCCAGGGTGACAAGGACGAGGATAAGGGCAGCGCCCAGGGAGAGAGTTGATGAAGCACATGGAGCGCTTGCGCGCACTGGCCGGCATCACCGTTGCCGTGGCCATGGCCCTGAGCATGCCGATCATGTCGGTGGCCCAGGCCAAAAAAGTCAAGGACATCAAGTACCCCGCATTGCCGGCCTTCGCCGTCCCCACGCCCCAGCGCGTGGTTCTGGACAACGGGCTGGTGGTCATCCTGCTTGAGGATCATGAACTGCCGCTGGTGGACGCCACCCTGCGCGTGCGCACCGGCTCCCGCCTCGAGCCCGCTGACAAGGTGGGCCTGGCGCAGCTCACCGGCTCGGTCATGCGGACCGGCGGCACCACCAGCATGTCGCCTGATGACCTGGACGACTACCTGGAAGATCGGGCAGCCCGGGTAGAGACGTTCATCGGGACGGAACTGGGTGGCGCCAGCATGAGCTGCCTCAGCCAGGACCTGCCCGATATTCTGAAGACCTTCGCTGATGTGGTGCGCAATCCGGTCTTCGCCGAAGATCGCATCGAGGTGGCCCGCAACCAGGTGACTTCAGGCATCTCACGCCAGAACGACAACCCCCAGGGGATTCTGTTCCGGGAATTCCAGGAGATCATCTACGGCGAGGATTCCCCCTACGCCCGCAATGAGACCTATACCACCATCGCCAACATCACCCGCGAGGACCTGGTGAACTGGCATGGGATGTACTTCCACCCCAACCGCATGGTGCTGGGGCTGGTGGGCGACTTCGACAGCGACAAGGTTCTCGCCCTGGTGAAGGAGACGTTCGGTTCCTGGCCCAAGGGGCCCGATCCACCGCCCGCCGACGTGGCGTTCAGCAAGGTCCCGCGGCCGGGTGTCTTCTATGTGGAAAAGAACGACATGACCCAGTCCAACATCATCATGGGACATCTGGGCATCCGCAAGGACAACCCCGACTACTACCCGGTTGAAGTCATGAACCAGGTCCTGTCAGGCGGCTTCGCCGCACGCTTGTTCACCAACGTGCGCTCCAAGAAGGGCCTGGCCTACGCGGTCGCCGGCGGCGTCCGCAGCGACTGGGATCACGAGGGACTGTTCCTGATGTTCATGACCACCAAGACCGAGACCACCGGTGCGGGCATCGAAGCGCTCCTGGAAGAGGCCCAGAACATGACGGCCAAGCCCCCCACCGAGGAGGAGGTCACCAAGGCCAAGCAGGGCATCCTCAACTCGTTCATCTTCAATTCCGACTCGGCCCGCAAGATCCTCAACCAGCAGATCACCTACGAGTATTACGGCTATCCCCTGGACTGGCTGGCCCGCTACCGTGACGGGATTGAAAAAGTGACCATCCAGCAGGTGCGTGATGCGGCCGCCAAGTACATTCACCCGGCCCAGTTCACCATCCTTGTGGTCGGTCCCAAGGAAGGCCAGGACAAACCCCTGGAGACCTACGGACCACTGGCCATGGTGGACATCACCATCCCGGAGCCCGAGACCGTCAAGTTTGCTCTGACTGAAGAAAACCGCGCCCAGGGCACGGTCCTGCTGGCCGGCCTGCTGGAAGCCAGCGGTGGTGCTGCGGCCGTGGATGCGCTGGAGAGTATCGCCAAGACCGGAGAGACGGTTGCCGTCACGCCCCAGGGCGAGATGTCCATCAAGACCAAGGACGTTGTGGCCTTCCCCGACAGCATGCGCCAGGAGATGGTCCTGCCGTTCGGCACCATCATCACGGTGATCACCCAGGATGACGCCTTCATGAACACTCCCGGCGGCGTGCAACCCATGCCTGAATCGCAGCGGGATGACAGCGTGAAATCGATGCGTCGCAACCCTCTCTTCCTTCTCAAGGCTCGCAACGACGAGAATCTCGTGGTGGCCGCCATGGGCCAGGAAGAGTTCGCCGGCCAGGCCGCCGACATGCTCCACGTGGAGTACATGGGTGACACCGCCACCCTGGCACTCGACCCTGAGAGCAGCCAGTGCCTGGGGATGAAGTTCCAGGGCAAGAATTTCACCGGGGCTCCCGGTGAGATGGTCCAGGTCTTCTCCGACTACCGGGAGGTGAATGGACTGCAGGTGCCGTTCAAGGTGGTGTCCACCTACAACGGGGAACCGTTCCTCGACACCACCCTCACCGAGATCACGGTGAACGGGCCCATCACCGAGGACACCTTCGCCCGTCCCGAGGCCATGACCGCCAACAAGGACAGCAACTAGCTGAAGAGGGAAACAGCCGGCCGTAAGGCCGGTTGGCATATCCGAGGCCGCCTTTCCGTCACCGGGGAGGCGGCCTTTTTCAGTTCCTGGAGTCTTTGTTGAAGAAGTCGCCCAGGGTGGAGAATGAACCGGTGCCCGACGCCGCGCTCTTGCGATAGTCCTCGATCTGACGGCGCTCCTCCTGGCGATCGGCTCGCCGCAGAGAAAGCCGAATCCGCCGGTCCCCCTTCTCCGCGCGCATCACCAGGACCCGAAGGGTCTTCCCCAGGGAGAAGGACATGGCCAGGTCCGCGCCGCGCGGTGTCCCGGTCTCATTGGGCGGGATGACCCCGGTCTGGGCGTCACCGATACGCACCACAAGGCCGCTCTTGTCAATCTTCTCCACCGTGACCTCGATGACCTTGCCGGCACTCAGGGTCTTCATCTTGACCACATCGCCCGCTTTGAGGCCCTCGGGAGCAGGCGCCAGAGAGATGCGCTTCTTGGGAGCGTCCACCCGCAGGACATGAACCAGCATTTCAGCCCCGTCAGTCGCCATCTTCTCGTACTGCTCCCGTGCGCCCTGGGCGATCTCACTGATGTGAACCAGACCATCCACTCCCGGCGCGACCTCCACGAAGGCACCGAACTCGGTCATGCGAATCATCCGACCGGAGATGATCTGATGGGGGCGAAAGTTCTTGCCCACGTTCTCCCAGGGATCGCCTTCCAGAGCCTTCATGCTCAGGGACAACCGGCCGCGGCGACGATCGGTCTTCAGGACCTTGACCCGCACCTTGTCTCCAAGGGCCAGCTTATCGGCGGGACGGGCGAGGCGGGCATGGGTGATCTCCGAGACATGCACCATGCCCTGGATGCCGTCACCAATATCCACGAAAGCACCATAATCGCTGAGGCTGGCCACCGTGCCGTCATGTTCCGAGCCGGATTCGATCCGTCCCAGGGCCGCACGCGCAGCCTTGCGGGCTTCCTTCTCAAGAATGCGCCGCCGGGAGAGAGCGACGCGGCGGCCACGCTGCCTGTAAGAGGTGACATTGAAGGTATAGATCTGCCGGGCGTGAATCAGTTGATCCCGGGGCGGGGTCAACTCGATCTGGTTGAACGGGCAGAGGCAGATCACGCCGTCCACATCCACTTCATAGCCCCCACGCACGATGGCCACCACCTTGCCCTCGACAAGGGCTCCCGTTCTGGCGGCCTCACGAAGCTTCGCCCTGGCGTCATCAGGATCCGGGGACGCCTTGGTCTCTTTTTTCTGTTCCTGAGAGTGCTCGGGAGACTGGGGGCTGTCCTCAGACGGAGCCATCGGCAGAGCAACTTCGGGATCGCCGGCAGGAGGCTCCGCCGGGGTCACCGCCGCAGCGTCATCCACGGCGCCTTCCGTGCGATCTTCGGCGGCTGAGTCGGGATCGACAGATGAGTCCATAACAGGGCAAACCTCGCACAGGATGGGCTCAAGGTACTGCTTCCTGTAGAATACGGCAAGGGGAGAGTTCCCGGAGGCACATTGATACCCCTTCTGGCAACACATGAGCAGTTCGTTGATAAACTGCCTGCCCATGCTCTGGCGAATTCCTCTGCAGATGGTCGTGGTGCCGGTTTCCACCCTGGTTCTGGGCCTGACCATGATCCTGCTCTGCCCATTGGACCCCACACGGCGTCTTTTCCATCACCTGTCCCGGCTCTGGTCGGGCATTTTCTGTGGCAGCATGGGGGTCCACGTCCAGGTGGAGGGGAAGGAAAATGTCGACCCTCAGCAGGCGGCAATTTTTGTTGCCAACCACCAGAGTCTCCTGGATCCGCCGGTCCTCTTTTTCGCCATCCCCGCCAACCTCCGGGTCATTGCCAAACGCTCGCTCCTGCTGGTGCCCATCTTCGGGCAAGCTCTCTGGGCGGCAGGGATCATTTTCATCAACCGCCGGGATCGCAAGAATTCCATCGCCTCCATGAACCGCGCCGCAGCGCGGATTCACGGCGGCATGTCGGTGCTCATCTTTGCCGAGGGTACGCGCAGCCGTGACGGCCGTCTCCTGCCGATGAAAAAGGGGGCGTTCGTCCTGGCCATCAAGGCCGGTGTGCCGGTGCAGCCGGTGGTGGTCACCGGCACGCGGAACCTTCTCCCCCCGGGCTCGTTCTTCCCCCGCCCGGGCACGGTGCACGTCACCTTCCTGCCGGCCATCGCCACCAGGGGCCTGACCTATGACGACCGTCACCAACTGCTGGAGAAGACGGTACAAGCCATGCAGGACCAGTTGGAGGTGAAGGAGGCCGACGCGATGGAGCAGGTCGCCTCTTGAGCCAGCCACGGCGACTGGCGGATGTCGATTTTGCCGCGGTCATCGCCGCCGACCCACTGCTGAGCAAACTGGCCGCGCGCGCCGGCGACCTGCCGGGCAGGATCCTGCTGGTGGGCGGCGCCCCTCGCGATCTCTTCCTGCGGCGAGTTCCCCGCGACCTGGATTTCATCCTGGCGGCGCCCCTCAACGCCGCCGAGCGCTTCCTGGAGGATTTTCGTTCCGGCCTGGAAGGGCGCCTGCTCACCTTCGACCGCCAGGGTGTGCGGGAGCGCCGCCTGGTGGCGGGCACACAGGAACTGGACTTCGTCCTGGTGGAACCGGAGGGCCTGGAGAAGGAGATCCGGCGCCGGGATTTCACTCTCAACGCCCTGACGGTGGAACTCCCGGATGGCAGCCTCCACGACCCCTGCGGCGGTCTTGCCGACCTCGGAGCCGGCCTCCTGCGCCAGGTCACGCCGATGGCCTTCCTTGAGGATCCCCTGCGCACGTTGCGCGCAGTCCGCCTCCTGGCCGAAGGCGTAGCCTGGCGGCTGGAGCAGGATACCCGGCGACAACTCAAGCGTGCCGCCCCCGGGCTGGCTGCATGTGCCGGCGAGCGCATCGCCGTGGAGATGGACCGGCTGGCGGCTTCATCACATTTCGCCGCCAGCCTCGCCCTCATGCAGCGCTGGGGGCTGCTTGCCGCCGTGGCCCCCGAAGCTGCGGCCCTCACCGGCGTCACCCAGAACGAATACCACCACCTGGACTGCTGGCGCCATACGCTGGCCGCGGTGGCGCACACGGACAGGCTCGCGTCCCTGGCCGCTCCCCTGGCGGATGAGGGCGTGAAGCCGCTGACGCTCCCGGCCGGCGAAGATCAACTGGTGCTCAAGTATGCCGTGCTCTGTCACGACATGGGCAAGCCTGCCACACGCTCAACAGGATCCGATGGCCGGGTCCATTTCTATGAACATGAAAAAGTGTCGGTGCAGCGGCTGCGCGACATGGCGGCTCGCTGGCACTTTTCCCGCCGCCGCACGCGGCGCATCAGCGATCTCGTTCGGCATCACCTGCGGCCCGGCGCCCTGTGCCCCGGCGCCACCGGGAAGGCCATGCGCCGCCTGATCCATGCCGCAGGCCCGGACCTGGATCTTCTCCTGCTCCTCTCCCTGGCCGATAACGACGCGACCCGCGGCATCCATCATCCGGCCCGGCAAGCGGACCTGGAAGTGTTCTGCCGCCGGCTTCGCCTCGTGGCCGAGAAGGCCGGCGAGGAACTGATTGCCCCCCGTCCCCTGCTGAACGGGCACGCCATCATGCGCATCACAGGTCTGGCCGCGGGACCGCGCCTGGGATCGGTCGTCAGCGGCCTGTTGCGTCTGCAGGTGGAAGGCGAGGTCACCACACGGCGACAGGCGGAGACCGCGGTGCGGCGCCTGGCCGGCCTGCGGGAAGAGGACGATTCCAGGGACCCGGCTGACGCCTGAATTCCTGCTCGGGCAGAATCCCGCCTCAGTCCGCCGGCAGAGCAGCCCAGCGAACCAGTCCGGCCAGCAGCCAGCCCCCATGGCCCAGCGTCTGCCCCGCCTCCGCGGCGGCGGCAGCCAGGATCCGGCTGCCGGCAAGATCATAAACCTGGGTCAGATCCAGGAACGGCTCTCCTCCGGGGGGCGGCGACCAGGCCATCAGGTTGAGGTGGTCGCTGACCAGCACCAGATCTCCCGGGGCCAGGCCGGGACGGATGGCGCCGGCGGCACAGGTCAGGAGGATGCGGCCCACGCCGGCCGCCACCGCCATATCCACGGACCGAACCACCGCGCCGGGGTCCTGCCCCTCGTAGGCGTGCACCCGCCCCGAGTCCTTCGAGAACGGCCAGAGTCTCCCGGCGGTCCCCGTTCACCGCACCTCTCCCCTGTCGGTCAGGGCACCGGCTTCCAGGGAGCGGACCAGGTCGCGAGCCTCCTCCTGGTCCGGCGCCAGCTCCAGAGATCGCCGGGCCAGGGGAAGGCCTTCCCGGGCCAGACCGTTCACCAGACAGCCGTAAGCGGCGGCGTTGAGCAGGCGCGGTGAGTCCCGCCCGGCAGGGCCCGCTTCTCGGAAAGCCGCCAGCGCTTGCGCGATTCGACCGGTGCGGGCCAGTGCCAGGATGAGGTTGGCGCGCCCATCCTCATGCTCCGGGGCCACCTCCACAAGACGGGACCAGATTGCCGCCGCCTTCCCATAGCGATGAGACCGGTAGTACACGGATCCCAGGTAGAGAAGTGCCGCTTCCTGTTCGGGAGCGATCTCGACGGCACGGCCCAGGTAGTCACCCGCCGCCTCGAGATCTCCCTCCTGGAGTTCCGCGTAGCCCAGGGCGACCAGGTGGGGCAGCGAGTCGCCACCGCGGGCCGCCAGGCCCTGGCGCAGAGCGGGAACCACCGCGCTGAATTGCTGACGGCGCTCGTGGAAGGCGACCAGCGCCTGGGCGACATCCCATGAACCCGGGTCCCGGGCCAGTGCCTTTTCCAGCGCGGCGAGAGCCCTGTCTTCATCGCCCTCTGCCTCATCCAGGATGGCCCGTGCCAGCCAGGGGCCCGGCATCCCGGGCTCACCGGGATGCCTCTCCAGAAAGTCGCGCCCCTGGGTGATCTCCCCGGTCTCGACCCACAGCCGGGCCACCTGCGGGTAGACCTGGGTCGGAGGCCGTGGGATGTGGGCCAGCAACTCGGTTCCCGCGGCCAGCGCCTCCCGGGGCGGGGCGGCCTCGCGCAGAAGATCGAACAGCCCTGAACGAGCCAGCACCGAATCCGGTGCCGCGGCAATGGCCGCCTGGAAGCCCTCCCGCGCCTCCCAGACATCACCGCGGGCGGCCAAGATGGTGGCCAGGTTGAGGAGGGCGCCAGGAGTCCGCGCCTCCGGGCCTGACGGCCTCTGCCGGCCAACCCTCTCGTGGCTGGCGATCACGCGCACCGGATGGCGGAGAAGAAAGTCACCACGGAGAACGACGCGCAGCGGACTGCCGGCCAGGTCCTCGGCTGCCGGCAAGCCCAGTGTGACGAGCAGGGTGGGAACCACATCCACCAGGCGCACGTCGCCCAGACGGCCGCTGGTGAACGGGCCACCGGCAAAGATGAGCAATCCTGGCCCGGTATGCCAGAGGACGGAGCGCCCGGCGGCGCCGTCCGGCTCGCTGCCGGGCCTTTGCCCGCCCCGTGCGAATCCATGGGTCGACACCACAACCACGGCTGTTTCCGGACCGGCCGCTGCCACCAGCCGCCCGATCACCTCATCCTGGTAGCGATAGAAGGCGTCCATGACCCCACCGTAGCGACGCCGCTGGCCGGCGCTCACGCCGGGCATGGAGGGGGATTCGAAACGCGCGAAGAGATGGCCCACCTCATCGAGGCCGGCAAAATAGACCAGAGTCAGGTCGGGAGACAGGTCCCGCATCAGATCCAGCGTGGCCGCCTCCACACTGCTGGTGGCAGCCACCACACGGCGCAGGAGGGCAATGGGATGCTCTTCACCATGGGTTTCAGCGGCCCTCCGGCCAGCCAGAACCTGGCGGGCCTCCCTGTCCAGGGGCAGAAAGCGGGCCATCTCGCGCTCGCCCACGTCGAGAGGATCAAGACGAAGGGGATCGACCTGGGCCCGCAGGGTCGCCGGGCTGACCAGATCGCGCGACCCTGAGCCGCCGGCCATAGCCGGCGGCGGCCATCCCGTCGCCGCCGGCATGCCGGCGACCCAGCGATCGCTGACCATGGCGCCACGGATTGGCTCCGCCGGCCAGGTCGTCCACCAGCCGACACAAACGGTGGTGAGGCCGGCCTCATCGGCCATGTTCCAGAGGGCCTTCACACGGCGCCCGCGGCCGCTCACGGGCTGGTCACCGCCGTCGCCATCGCTCTCGACGAAATCAAGGATGCCGTGCTCGTCGGGCGGCCGTCCGGTCACCAGGGTCGTCCACAGGAGAGGCGGCAGGGGAGGCTCTGACCGCAGGATACGTCCCGTCGCGCCTCGCTCCACCAGAGCCGAGAGATGGGGCAGTCGTCCCTGGTCCATCAGCGGCCGCACCCGGCCCCAATCGGCACCGGCCAGGCCGATGACCAGCAGCTTCTGTCCCGACGGGGCCGGTGAACCCGTGCCTTCCCTGCAGGAACCGGCCGCCATCGCCGCCAGCAGGCCGGCCAGCACTGGAAGCCACCGCATCATGCCGCCACCATTTCAGAAGATCTTGAGGAAAAGAAGCTGCACTTCCTGCTCCCCTTCCACGGCCTTGATATCGGAGCGCAGAGCATAGCCATATTCCAGCTTGACGATCAGGCCCCATGGGCCCAGGAACTTGCCTGCGAAGCCGATACCCGTGTGGTTCTGGTACCCCTCACCGCCGGGAAAATTCTCGACCCGGCCATGATCCACACCGGCATCGAACGTCACCACATCGGCGAGGTTGAACGTGTAGCGCACCCGCGCCAGCACGCCTTGATCGAAGCGCACACCTGAACCGGAGAACCCGCGCAACCGCAGCTTCTCGCCGAAGAACGAAAACTGGTAGCGGCTGAACCTGTCCAGATCGCTGCCGTCCAGCCAGGTGGCGGACAACCGAACCTTCTGGAAGGCCTTGAGGAAAAAATCCTGGCTCACCGAGAACGACCAGCGGGTGAAGTCCTGGTGGTCAGCGGAAAAATCCCCGACTCTCGAGCCTACAAGATCCGAGCCCGGGTCGGGATCCCCCCAGACCTCCCAGTCCACCCGGTGGAAGCCACTCACGTCCGCGGTGGCGGAAAATCCACGCCGGTTGAACTGGAGCTCCAGTTTGGCGAAAGGAACCAGCGTGTCCTGAGGCTGGATGAAATCAGCCGCCATATCCTCGCCGGCCTGAAAGTTTTCATAACGCAGGCCATAGGTGCCCCGGAACTTCAGGAAGTGGCCCAGGGGCACGCCCAGGGTGGCCGAGAGGGACTGGCTGCGACTCTTGATCTCGGCGTCTTCCCGTTCGTCCCCCATCACGAAAAAGCGATCGGCGCCGGCAAATCCGACCAGGGAAAGATCGGCGGAAAGGTCCACACGCGACCCACCCAGGGCAGGGTCCGCCCAGGTGAGCAGGTTGGCGGCACCGGCCAGGAAGAGATTGATCTGCTGGCCCCGGCCAAGGAAGTCGTAGTCGAAATAATCGAGACCGGCAAACGGTATGGGAAAGTCCACCGCCTCGTTGTAGAAACCACCGCCCACCAGGAAGAGGCTGCGAGTCCGCACCTTGTCCATGAGGACCCGTTCACCATCCTGCCCCGGCTCCAGGTAACGCAGACCCTGGTCCGTCTCACGAAGAATCTGATGAGGTGAAGCGTAAGCCTCCCGGCGCTGCTCTGCGAAGCCGGGTTCGTTGATGCGAATATTGGTGAACCGCACCTCCCGGTTGACCAGGAAATTGGTGCCGGCGACATTCCATTGCTGCTGGCCGGTGATCCGGCGGGGCAGATAGGCGTCACCACCACCCGGGACAGGGTAGGCGGCGAAGAGGCTTGTCTCCTCGCTGGCCAGTACCGGCGCGCGGAGTCCCGTCTGCACCACCGACTGCTTCAGAAGACGGTAGGACTCCCGATCGATCCAGGCCGTCCCGCTGTAACGCGTGGCCTGAGCATCCCGGGGCTGGAAACCGATGCGCCATGCCGGCCGGCCCTCCACCCTGTCCCGCCCCTGCAGGCGATAGACATATTCACGGCCCATGGCGATCTTCAGGGGCGGGGTGAGCACCTTTTCCGGCTGGATGAGAGGCAGGTCGGGCATCTTGTCCCGGGTCCAGCGCGCGCCGTTGATGTACATGGTCATGTACTCGAACTCGGCTCCCGTCTCCCTGTCCCACATGTAGCGGCTGTCATAGGCGACGTCGATGCTGGCCCCCGAGCCGGCGATGGTGTAATGAAAATCGATGCGCGCGTCGGCCAGAACAGATTCCACCCGTGCCGCGGCAGCCACCGCGACTTCCTGATGGCGGGCCAGGATCTCCTCGACGCTGGGGTCGCGCTGTCTGTCCACCAGCACATCCTCGCGGGCGAAGCCGGGCGTGGCGAAGCGCTCATAATCGACCACCACCGGGCCGCTCAGGTCGGTCAGGGTCACCAGGGTGCGATTGCGCTGCCGGTCCGGAAGACCGCCGCCCAGATCCCGGCGGGCACCGGTGGACAGATCCACCAGCGTCGGCGAGGAGACGTCGAAGGTCGGCAGGATCATCTGCACAAAGGACGGCGCGGGAGCCGTGGGCACCACCAGAACGCCCACGTGGGAACGGTCCGCATCGAAGAAGCTCCAGGCCTGAATCTGCTCCAGCGGCGACCCATCCAGGGACTGAAACAGGAGTTTTGCCGCCGGCATGGCGGTCGCTGCCGGGGAGAGGATGGCGCGCAGGTGTTCCAGTTCCGTGGCCGCCGCGACATCCCTGTCAACGCGGAAGGTCAACGCCCCGGCTCCGGCCGTGGCCAGGCGCCCGACCAGGGCCGCCATGGAAGCGGCACCGTCCTGATCCACAGGCAATCCCAGCACCCAGAGCGGCGCCCCGGGATCCAGGCGGCGTCGGGCCTGGTCGAGGAGGCGAAACTCCTCGTCACCCGGCACGGGATCACCAGGCTCCAGATGCAGGGCCCAGACATCCACGTACGGCTCCACGCCCTGCTGGTAGAGAGCCTTCAGCCAGGCGTCCTGCCCGGGGCCGCCGCGCAGCGGGAGAACCACCTGCACATCGGGACGGGCGGCACGCACAGCGACAGCCGCCTGTTTGAGGACAAAGGCGTCCCAGCGGGCGTCACGGGGACCATGGCCATGACCCAGCCCGGGCGCCACCGCGACCACACGAGAGGCCATCTGCGCCACTCCCTGGCGCAGATCGGCAGCCCAATCCGTGACGACCGACTCACCATAACCAGGAGGCGCCAGAGTGCCCTTTTCCATGGGATCCACCGTCACGATCAGCCGGTGCCCGGCCCCCTGCAGGCGCGGCATGAGAGCCGCCACGGCATCTGCCAGGCCCACTCCGGAGACCGTGATGTGGGACAGCCAGGTGACCTCGCCGGCCGGGGCCTGCAGAAGAAGGAGCGCCTGCCCGGGGTCTTGTTCAGGACGGCCCAGATCCTGGCCCAGCTCGGCGGCCCGGCTCGAAGCGACCGGCGCCAGCAACACCAGGCCTGCCGCCATGGCGAGCAGGCCGGGAAATACAGGAAAATTCCATGCGCGAATCATCAGATGCAGCCTCACCTTCGGGACTCGCGGCCAGCCCGGATGTGCCGCCTCGCGAACCGTAGCAGACCGATTCACACGTGATCAATATGGATCCCTCCGGATCGCTTGACGGGCAAGGGATCCGTTCGCTAGATTCGCCATCTCTTGAAGCGATCCAGCCCGCCTATCATCACCCTGACCACCGATTTCGGCCTGCGTGACGCCTATGTGGCCGAAATGAAGGGATGCATCCTTTCACACTGTCCCACTGCCGTCCTGGTGGATATCAGCCACGAGATTCCGGCCGGAGACATCCAGGAAGGTGCTTTCGTGCTGGCCCGGGCGGCCGCGTCGTTCCCTCCCGAAACCGTGCACCTGGCCGTGGTGGACCCCGGCGTGGGCGGCACCCGGCGCGCCCTGGCGGCAGAGAGCACACGATTCAGGGCCGTGGGCCCCGACAACGGCCTGCTGGCACCTCTCCTGGACGCAGCCCGCGTGGTTGCCCTGGAGGACGGGCCGCAAGGCGGGCAGCCTGCGGCCACCTTCCACGGACGGGATCTGTTTGCGCCCGCGGCGGCGCGCCTGGCGAGGGGCGACGACCTGGAGTCCCTGGGATCTCTCGTCCAGGGCGCCCTGGTTCCGGTGCCGGCGGCCACGTCCCTGGCGATTCTCCATGTGGATCACTTCGGCAACTGTGTGACCAATATCGATCCCCGGCAGGTCCCCACCGGCGGCCGCTGGCAGGTGCTGGCAGGCGGCCGGAGTCTTTCCCTCCGGGTGAGGACCTACTCCGACGCCCCCGCCGGGAAGCCGGTGCTCATCCTGGGCTCCGACGGGCGCATGGAGATCGCTCTCCGCGACGGCCATGCGGCCACCGCGCTCAACCTGGCCCGAGGAGATAGGCTGGAGGTGATCCAGCAGGATCCCAAACCCCCACGAAGGGAGAAGGACTCGTGACGTACTACAGCACCGCCGGCCGGCGGCGCCGGCGCGGCCGTTTCACCCGCATCCTGGTCCTCAGCCTCATGGCGGCCGTTCTCGTCTGGGCCGGTGCTGGCTGGCGCGCCGGCTCCCTCATCACCCAGAGCGAGAACGAGGTGATTCAGGGCAACCCGGCCGCCGCCATGGAACTCCTTCAGGCCGCGCGCTTTTACCGGCTGCGCGCCGGACGGGTTCTTGAAGCCGAGGGATTCGTCTCCCTGGCCCGCGGCCGCAACGAGGAGGCGGCCGGCGTTCTGGAGAGGGCCCGCGCCGCGGGCACCCGCCGCACCGGTCTCGATCTGGCCCGGGTTGCCGGCTTTCTCGCCAACGCCGCCCGCTACGCGGAGATCGACCTGCTGGCCGGCCACAGGGCCGCAACAGGCGGCGCCGGGATTCCGCCCCTGTGGCGTGCCGAGACGGCCCTCGCCATGGGCCGCCTGGACGAGGCCGGGAAGCTCCTGGATGAAGCCGGCACCCTTGCCGGTGACCGGGGTCAACGCCTGCGCGACCTTCTCGCCGAGCGCCGCCGCGAGGGCAGGGCCGACATTCTTTTTGATCGCCACGGCCGCTCTATCTACGGCCTCAACCTGGACAATGGCGAACCGGTCTTGGGCTCCCCCGAGCTGGGCGCGGCCCTCACCGGCGCTGGTGGTCTTCTGCAGCACCTGGAGGAACGCGATCTTCGCGCCAGGGTCGATCTGACGCTGGACCTGGCCTTTCAACGCGCCGCCCACACAGCTCTGGGGCGTTACGCCGGTGCCTTCGTGGCGCTGGATCCGCGCAGTGGTGCCATCCTGGCACTGGTGAACCATCCCGCTGAAACCGACGGAGAACAACCCGCCTATCGCCGCCAGTACGAGCCGGGGTCCATCCTCAAGATGATCACCCTGGCGGCGGCCCTGGACAATGACATTCCCCTGGACGGCATCTTCCCTCTCAACTGCACCGGCAACATGACCCTGGACGGAAAGGTGTTCTATGACTGGATGCGGCACGGCACCGTGGCCGACAGCATGGAAGCCACCATCGTTTCCTGCAACCTGACTTTTGCCGCCATCGGCCTGGCCCTGGGGCAGGCCCGCCTGGACGACACCCTGCAGGCCTTCGGATTCGATCGTCACCTGGATCTTCCGGACCTGGAATTGCCCACCGGGCAGCTCGCCCGGATCAACCCGCAGTCTCCGCGCCTGGGACTGGCACAGCGGTCCGTGGGCCTGGAGAACGTCTCCATCACGCCTGTTCACGCCGCCCTGGTGGCCGCCACCCTGGCTCATGGCGGCGTCATGATGCGGCCGCACCTCATCGCCGCCCGCCGCTCCCTGGGATCCACGGAACCCTATGCCGTCACCGAGGTGCAGGCCCTTCTGCAACCCGTCTCGCCGGCCACCACCGCAGTCATCGCCGCCGCCATGGAGGCGGTGATCACATCCCCCCGGGGCACCGGCCGCCGTGCTGCCCTGGACGGCCTGTCGTTCGCCATGAAAACAGGGACCGCCGGGGAGAGGGAGTTCGGGCTGAACAGCATCATCATCGGCTATGCCCCCCTGGACAACCCGCAGGTTGCTTTCGCTTTTATCGCCGAACATGCCGGCAAGGCCGAACTGGCAGGCGCGCGAATCGCCAGGGATTTCCTCGCCACCGTGCGCAACGAGTTCGAGGACAGCCCGTGAAGCCGAAGTCCCTGGCTGCGGTCCTGCTGATCATGAGCCTGAGTGCAGGCTGTGCGGCCCGCGGGACCGCAGGCCGCCCGGGGGCTGCCGGTGATAGCGCCACCGGGGCGCACGCCGACACGGCGACCACCGAGGGCCGGGCCACTGTCCTGGACGCCATGGCCACCATCCTGGCCGCCGAATACGTGGGTGAAGGGTCTCCGGCCCAGGACCCGGCTGCGCATCTTGTGGCCCGGCGGGATGAGCTGCTGGCCCTCACCGATATGGGAGCCTTTTACGCGGCACTCAACGAGACTCTTGCGGACACAGGCATCGGCCATCTGTATGTCTTCCGCGCGGGGCGTGATCTGTTCGACCGGGACAAACTCGAGGATCGAATGGTGGGCGCCACTCTCCGCCAGATTGATGATTACTTTTTTGTGGACGATGTATGGGAAGGGGGACCTGCCGCCCTGGCCGGCCTGCGCCATGGGGATCAGCTTCTTCCGGTGGGCGAGAGCTCGCCCATGCTGGACCCCCTGCCTCCGGGGAAGGACCGCCTGCGCCTGTGGGTTCGCCGCACCCGTGAGAGCCCGCCTTTCTTCCTGGACATCACACCGGTCGCCGGTGACACCGCCTGGTACCTGGCCGAGGCCACCCGCGCTTCCCTGTCCCGCGTCACCATGGGTGCCTGCCGGATCGGGCGAGTCCACCTGCGCACCTTCGCCGATGAGACCCTTGTGGATGAGTTGATCACAGGCGCCGATTTCGACGACAGCGACGGTCTCATCATCGACTTGCGCGGCAACGGTGGCGGGGAAATCCGGCTGGCGGGCGAAATTCTCGACCTCCTGACGCGCGAGCCGTCGGTCTGGATAAGGTACGAGCAGCGCTCTTACCCTTTTCCGGCCACCAGCTGGAACCTCCCTCTGGTCGTCCTCGTGGACGGCCGCACCCGCAGCGCCGCGGAGATCTTCGCGGCGGCGGTCCAGGCCCGCGGGCTGGGAACCATCATCGGCACCACGACGGCAGGCCAGGTGCTGGGCAGCCGGCTCTTCCCCCTGCCCGACGGATCCCGATTTCTGGTGCCCGTCTCCCAGGTGCTGCTCGCCGACGGCGAATCGCTGGAGGGACGCGGCGTCATTCCCGACGTGTCCAGTGAGCGGCCCCTCATGTTCGCCGACGGCGATGACCCGCCCATGGCCCATGCCATGGAGGTGCTCGCACAGCAGTTGGCCTGCCCGGAGGAACTGCCGGCCGAATCCTTTCCCCAGGAGACGCTCCCCCAGGAGATCCGCACTGACGACGCTGGCGACAGCATCGAGCCAGTGCCATAATCAGCCGCCATGAAGCCGCTGAAACCCGACGACATCATCCTGGCGGCGCCGGTCCGCACTCCCATCGGCCGCTTCGGCGGCTCGCTGGCCGAGGTGCCAGCCCCGGACCTCGGGGGCATCGCCCTCGCTGAAAGCCTCAAACGTGCAGGAGTGGCCCCGGCCGATGTCAGCGAAGTGATCTTCGGCAATGCCCGCTCGGCCGGTGTGGGCCCCAACCCGGCGCGGCAGGTCGCCTTCAAGGCGGGTCTCCCACAGGAAGTCCCCGCCTGGACCGTCAATCAGGCCTGCGGCTCCGGCATGCGCACCATCATCAGCGGCGTTCAGGCCGTGACCCTGGGCGATTCCCGCATTGTCGCCGCCGGCGGCACCGAATCCATGAGCCGGGTGCCGTACATGCTCGACGCCGCACGCTGGGGCAAGAAGATGGGGCACCAGCCGCTGATCGACGGGATGTACCGGGACGGCTTCCTCTGCCCCCTGTGCGGCCTCATCATGGGGAACACGGCCGAAAATCTGGCCGACCGTTACGAAATTTCACGAGAGGAGCAGGACGAGTACGCGGCCGAATCCCAGGCCCGTGCCCAGGCAGCCCGGAACGCGCAGCGTTTTGCGGATGAAATCGTCCCGGTGCCGGTCCCCGGCAAGCGGGGCGGCGAGACCCTGGTGAGCCGGGATGAGCATCCCCGGGACGGGATCACCGCCCAGGGGTTGTCACGCCTGCCACCGATCTTCCGCAAGAATGGCACGGTGCACGCCGGCAACTCCTCAGGAATCACCGATGGCGCCGCCGCGGTCCTGATCATGAGCGCGGCCACCGCCCGGGAACTGGGCGTCCGCCCGGCGGCCCGGGTGGTGGCCTACGAAACCGCCGGTGTGGACCCCACCGTCATGGGAATCGGCCCGGTCCCCGCCGTCCGCCGCCTGCTCGCGCGCACCGGCCTGACCATGGCCGACATGGATCTTGTGGAGTTGAACGAGGCCTTCGCCGTGCAGGCCCTCGCCTGCCATCGCGAACTGGGCTTCGACCGCGAGCGTCTCAACGTGAACGGCGGGGCCATCGCCCTGGGACATCCCATTGGCGCCACCGGCACCCGTATCGTCGTGACCCTGCTTCATGAAATGGCACGCCGGGGCGCCCGCCGCGGCCTGGCCACCCTGTGTGTCTCCGGAGGCATGGGTCTGGCCCTGCTCCTTGAAGCCTGCCGGGAGGAATGATGAATCTTCAGCATGTCGCCATCGACAGCGGCCGCGTGGCACGCATCACCCTGCGCCGGGCGCCCCTCAACGTCCTCAATCTCAAGATGCTGGCGGAGCTGGGGCAGGCGTTTACCAGCGTCTCCAGGGACCGGCCGGCCGTGGTGGTCCTGGCCGCCGAGGGCAAGGCGTTCTCCGCCGGCGTGGATATTGCCGATCATACGGAGGAGAAGGTCGGCGGCATGTTGGAGCTGTTCCACACCATCTTCCGGACCATGGCCGACATGGATGCACCGGTGATCGCTTTGGTCCAGGGAGCCGCTCTGGGCGGCGGGTGCGAACTCATCACTGCCTGCGATCTGGCCGTGGCCACCGCGTCGGCCCGCTTTGGACAACCCGAGATCCGCGTGGGCGCTTTCCCGCCGGTGGCGGCCGTGGAACTGCCCGTTGCCATGGGACCGCGGCGCGCGGCCGAGATGCTGTTCACCGGTGAAACCATCAGCGCGGAAGAAGCCGCCACCGGCGGTCTGATCAACCGGGTCTTCCCCGATGCCACCTTCGCCACCGATGCCGCGGCTTATGTCGAGCTTGTCAGCCGTCACAGCGGCGCGGTCCTCGCCTGCACCAAGGAAGCCCTGCGCCTGGGCCGGGGACGCACCCTCCAGGAAGCACTCCCCGACCTGGAAACCCTCTACCTGGACAGGCTCATGAAAACCCATGATGCCCGGGAAGGACTCACGGCGTTCATGGAAAAACGCCGGCCCGACTTCAAGGACTCCTGAGCGCCTGCACCGACCGGCCCGGAACGTTTCCGGTGCTAGAATCGCCGGCGCCGGAACAGGCGGTGGGAGGGTGGCATGGCTTACAAGGGGATGGATTTCTACCTGGCCGACGAACTCTTCACCAAGGAAGAGATCCTCATCCGTGACTCGGTCCGCCAGTTCGTGACGGATGAGATCCTACCCATCATCCAGAAGCACAACCGGGAGGGAACATTCCCTGCCCACCTGGTCCCGGGCATGGGCGAGCTTGGCCTCCTGGGAGCCAGCCTGAAGGGGTATGGCTGTGCCGGGGTCAGCGCCACCGCGTATGGCCTCATGATGGTGGAACTGGAACGCGGCGACTCGGGAATCCGCTCCTTCGTCTCGGTGCAGGGAGCCCTGTGCATGTACCCCATCCACCGCTTCGGGAGTGAGGAACAGAAGCGGCAGTACCTGCCGAAGATGGCCAGAGGTGAGACCATCGGCTCCTTTGGCCTCACCGAGGCGGATTTCGGGTCCGACCCGGGCGGCCTGCGGACGCGCGCCGAGAAAACAGCCGGAGGATATCTCCTCAACGGCAGCAAGTACTGGATCACCAATGGATCCATTGCCGATGTGTCCATCATCTGGGCCAAGCTGGATGGCGTGATCCGCGGCTTTCTGGTGGACAAGGAGGCCAAGGGATTCAGCGCTCAGGACATCGAGGGCAAACTCTCGTTGCGGGCCTCGGTGACCTCCGAACTTCTCCTTGAAGATGTCGAGGTTCCCGAGACGGCGCTGCTGGCGGGCACCGAGGGCCTCAAGAGCGCTCTCAGTTGCCTCAACCAGGCCCGCTACGGCGTCGCCTGGGGTGCCATCGGTGCTGCTCAAGCGGTTTTCGATGAGGCGGTCCGCTACGCCAAGGGTCGTGTGCAGTTCGGCAGGCCCATCGCCGGCTTCCAGTTGCAACAGGCCAAGATGGCCGAGATGCTCACCGAGATCACCAAGGCCCAGTTGCTCTGCGCCCGCCTGGGACGCCTCAAGGAAGCCGGCAAGGCATCACCGGCCATGGTATCCCTGGCCAAACGCAACAATGTCTCCATGGCCCTGGATGCCGCCCGCACCGCCCGTGACATTCTCGGCGCCGTGGGCATCATGGACGAATACCAGACCTTCCGGCATATGTGCAACCTCGAGTCGGTCAAGACCTATGAGGGCACCCATGACATTCACACGCTGATCCTGGGACAGGCCATCACCGGACTCGACGCCTTCGAGTGATACGGAGCCGGGCAGCTCTTCAGGCTCTCGTCAGAACTTTCCGCCGCCCTGAGGCCGGCGGTCCAGGTAGGCGGCAAGCCGCGCGACTCCCTCCGCAAAATCACCGGGGCGCGGCAGGAGGCTGAGCACCAGGAAGGTGCCACCGGTGAAGTCGTAGTAATAGCCCGGGTGAACCAGCACACCTTCCTCCCGCAACAGTGCCAGAGCGTCTTCCTGATCGTCGCGCACCATGGGCAGGCGAATCACGGCGGACCAGCCGCCGGCCGACGACAGTAACTCCCCTCGATTCTTCCTGCTCAGGGCCCGGGCCAGGACTCGCCGGTTCTCCGTGAGCCGCCGCCGCAGCTCGCGCCGGTAGGGCCGGGCGCCACGCAGCCAGGCCGGCAGGGCCTTCTGTTGCGGCGTCGCCAGGGAGAGGTAGGTATCGGCGATGAGTTCCAGGCGTGCCAGGGCCTCCCGGCGCCAGCGCGCCTCACCGCCCAGCAGCAGCCAGCCCACTTTCATCTGGGGCAGGCCGGCCTCCTTGGAGAGCCCTCCCAGGCTGACCCGTCTGCCCCCCCGGCCGGCCAGGGCGAGACAGGGCGCCGGTTTCCCGGCGGCCTGCTCAGGCAGGGAGCACCAATCCCGGTGGCCCGTGAATTGAAAATCGGCGAACACTTCATCACTGATGACCACCAGGTTGCGGGCCGCCGCCAACTTCATCAGAGCCGCGGCCTCGCCGTTGCTCAGGGTCCAGCCCGTGGGATTGTGGGGACTTACCACCACCACGGCCCGGGTCCTTGAGGTGACCCGCACGGCGACGTCTTCCAGGTCGAGCCGCCAGCGGTCCTGCAGCGCCAGCGGGTAGGTCACCGCGATCACCCCTTCCAGGGCCGCCAGGTGGGCGAACAACGGGTAGCCGGGAGCCGGTACCAGGATCTCGTCCCCGGGATCACAGAGGAGCTTGAACAGCCAGCTATAGGCCTCGCTGGTGGACGCCGCCAGCACCAGGTCCTGGGGCCGGGGCTTGAGCTTCGCCGGCCGCCGCCGGGCCAGGTCGCGGGCCAGCGCCACACGCGCCCCCGCATCGCCGCACGGGTCAGGGGCATAGGTGGCACCTGCCGGATCGGTCAGCGCCGCCAGCACGCCGGGGTGAGAGACCAGTCCGACCTGGGTCGGATTGGCGAGAGTGAGGTCCAGGATGGGTGCGCCCAGGCGGCGCCGGCGGCTGACGGCGCGGGCCAGGGGGTTCCTGTGCGCAGGGTCGGGAACACGGCGGGAGAACAGCGCAGGCACGCCGGCAGTCTAGACCCTTCCCGGGCCCATCTTCCAGATGGTCAGGTGGAAGCCCCGACGTCACTCAGAAAGTCAGTGGAAATTTGATGACTTTGGAAGGCCGTGAGCAGGTTGTGCTTATCCATGGCCTTCATGTAGGCCTCCCTGGGCTCCACCACGCCGTCATTCACCAGCTTGATGAGGGCATCGTTCATGGTGATCATGCCGTGTTTGCGCCCGGTCTGCATGATGGAAGCCAGTTGGAACGTCTTGGCTTCCCGGATCAGGTTGGATACGGCCGGGATTCCCATGAGCACTTCCAGCGCCGCCACCCGGCCGCCCCCCTTCTTGCGGCAGAGGACCTGGGCGATGACCGCCTTGAGAGACTCGGCCAGCATCACCCGGATCTGCTCCTGCTGATCCGCCGGGAACTGATCGATGAGCCGGTCCACGGTGGAAATGGCCGATGATGTATGCAGGGTGCCGAACACCAGGTGTCCCGTTTCCGCCGTCTCCAGGGCGATGGCCACCGTCTCGAGATCGCGCAGCTCGCCCACCAGAACGATATCGGGATCCTCCCGCAGGGCGGCGCGCAGCGCCGACTTGAACCCCGCGGTGTGTTTGCCCACCTCCCGCTGGTTGATCAGGCACTTGCGGTGTTCATGGACGAATTCGATGGGATCTTCGATGGTGATGACATGATCGCTGCGCACACTGTTGATGTGATCCACCAGGGCCGTCAGAGTGGTGGACTTGCCGGACCCGGTGGGTCCCGTCACAAGAACCAGCCCCTTGTTCAGGAGGCAGAGGTCTCTGAGGGCCCCTGACAGGCCCAGGTCATCGACGGTCAGGATCTTGGAGGGAATCACCCGGAAAACACCACCGGGACCCTTGCGATCCAGGAACAGGTTGCAGCGGAACCGGCACAACCCCTGGATCTCATAGGCAAAGTCGGTATCATTGATACGCTGGAATTCCTCCCAGTTCTTCGCCGGTGTGATCTCCTTCAAGAGGGCCGGCACCTGGTCGGCACTCAGCTTGCTGGCCCCCTGGATCGGCGACAGCTCCCCGTCAACTCTCAACATGGGCGGAGCATCGCTGCTCATGTGCAGATCGGAGGCGCCTGCTTCCACCATGAGACGGAACAACTGGTCCAGGTGCCGGGGCACACCGCTGAACCCGACGGCGCCCTGGGCCACTGCCGCCTGCTCAGGAGCGGCTACACCATCGATGTCATCGTCCCGGACCATGGTGATGGTCACGGTGCCGGTGGCCGGGGCGTCCACGGCGACGGTGACGCCATCGCTGACATAGTTGAAATTCACGGCCTTGCCGGAGGCCAGGTTCGCACGCTCAGAAGGCGGCACGATCTCCGCCACCAGGCGTGCTGCCTGGGCGGCACTGAGGGTCGAATTCACGATGGGGCGCCGGGTTCCCTTCAGGATCAAGGCGGGTTTCTGGCCGTCCTGAAGCACCAAGGCCTCGGCCTCATGCTTGGCAAGAGCCCCAATGAGTTGATCAAGCTGAGCCATGTCTCTCCTTAATCCAGGGTGGTCACGTGACAGCGCTGGACAACATCCACGCCATCCTCACGGATCACGGGCAAAAAGCGCAGAGCGCGATTGAGCTTGTCCACCGTGCGGGACAGCGACTCGGGAGTCTCGACGGCCACCTGGCCGGTGATCTGTGAGCCATCACTGAGATCCAGGATGGTGGTCTCCCCCGCCCGGGCCCCGGCCTCTTCCGGGCCGGACAGTTCAGGAGGTTCCCCGGCGTTCTTCACCTCGACCGCCAGTCGCACCCTCACAATATGGTCCTTGTTCAGGACCAGGCTGCGGGCGCCGCGTTCATCGCCCACCGCGAACGGGATGAATTCCCGCGCATCGTTGAGAGTACCCAGCAGAAGGTCGGTGTTCCCGCTGACCCTGGGGTCCTCAACCAGAAACATACGACCTGACAACTGCCGTCCGTCGGTCAGGAAGATCTCCACCGTTACCGGCCGGGTGGGAACCTGAAAAACCTTCATACCGACTCCTTCCGGGATGCCATGGCCGGGAACAGCCCCGTTCCCGGGCTTTTGCCGCCCGTGCTCAGGGAACCTATATTCCAGGTGTCGCTGTTTCAATGCCGCCTGCGCCCGTGGGGCGCCCTGTGGGGATTCCTTGGCTCTGAAAGGAACTCTGGCCACCATGGCTTTGCCCGACCTGCTGCAGTGGCTGGCAGGTGCCGGCAAGACCGGATCGTTGTGCCTGGCCAACGAGCACTTCAAAAAGGAGATCCTCTTCCGGGATGGTGTCATCGTCGCCTCGTCATCCGATGATCCCCGCGAGTTCCTGGGTCAATTTCTCCTGGCGCATCGTAAGATCACCGAGGAGCAACTCCGCAAGGCCATGGAAAGCCAGCGCTCCACCGGCGTCATGCTGGGGAAGATCCTGGTCATGGTCGGCGCCGTGGACGAGGCGGAGATCAGCGAGATGCTGACCTTGAAGGCCGAGGAATCGCTCTTCAACCTCTTCCTCTGGAAAAGGGGCAGCTTCACCTTCGAGGACGGGAACATCGAGACCGAGATCGAGTTCTCTCTCACCCTGCGGGTCGAGGATGTCCTCATGGAGGGCCTGCGCCGTTATGATGAGCTGCAGGTCATTCTCAAGGCCTTCGCGCCGGGCGAGTCGGTCCTGGAACGCACCGACGCCCCTCTGCCCCGAAAGCTCGCCGAGAGCAGCGAAGTCCGCAGGCTCCTGGAGATGGTGGATGGAAAGAGAACCCTGACGGATCTCTGCCTGGAGCTGCATGCTCCGGAATTTCGCGTCAGCCGGATTGCCTATGAGCTCTTTCGCCTGAACTGCCTGCGGCTGGTGAAACCCCCCGACCACGGCGGGGACAACGACCAGCACGGCCTCTCCGCCGATGAGCTGGTGGCTCGCGCGACGCGTCTCCTGGATCGGCAGAAATTCGAAAAGGCGCTCCAGTTGCTGGCCAACGCGGTGCAACTCCGGCCCTCGGACCTGGCCATGCGCCAGGCCCTGGATGACGCCGAGCAACGGTTCGTGGAACGTGCTCATCAGCACTATCTCCCGCCGGACAAGGTGCCCAGGCTGGAGCGGAGCCTCGAACAGATGACCAATGAGAATCTGACCCCTCAGGAAGTCTTCCTGGCCACCCGGATCAACGGCACTTGGACAGTCAAGGACATCATCACCATCTCGCCCATGCGGGAAGTCGAAACCCTCCTTGTTCTCAAGCACTTACGGGAACGAGGATTGATCAGCCTGGGAGAGACCTGAGGCTGGCCGTGGCCGGCGACCCACTGCTCGTGGTATTCTTGAGCAAGGGAGGTCGCCTGGATGAGAGACCACAAACGTGGCACACCGGCTGTTCTGGTCATCGCCCTGCTGGTGACCATGGCGGTCGCGACACCTGCGGGGACCGCGGAGCCCATGGCTCTGGAGGATGTGCTCCGCCTCCTGGAGGCCGGCATCAGTGCTCACCTGGTCTTGATCCAGGTCGAGCGCACCGGCACCTACCTCGATCCCGGCGTCGACGACCTCATCGCCCTGCGCCGTGCCGGCGCTGATGACGCTCTCATGATGATGCTCATGGACCGGCATGACGCTTCCGCTGATGCCCGTACCATGGAGTCCACCCCCAGCGGTGGCGTGCGGATCTTCGTTGACAC
>SMVA01265780.1_pt1 | contig 25216 bp, 21 predicted proteins | sample 2456451 | NCBI WGS metagenome assembly SMVA01 (sample SAMN11095933, study PRJNA526329) | marine sediment metagenome | biome: Marine sediment; feature: Surficial sediment; material: Deep marine sediment; isolation source: Hadal surficial sediment | place: Pacific Ocean | collected 2014-05 | depth... | reverse complement strand
GAGCTCTTTCGGCAATTCTCTTCTTTTTGGTTTTGAGAGAAACGGTCTTACGAGTAGGATTCCGGTGGCCGTCGTAAAACTGGGCGAAGTAGTACCCTGATCGGGAATGGTATACAAGTGATGCCATGGATCATCTGCGATTTGCGCCACAGATCCAGGCTCAATTCTGAAATCAGGATGGGAATTCTGTCCTGCAATAGTCCTGCAGTCGGAGCAGAAATTGGCGGGAAACAGAGAGAGAGTCAGAAATGGATCAGCCTAATTTGGCCGTATAGGGTGTTTTTGGCGAACCCTCGGTACCCGGTTATGAGTACGCTGGTTTAGCAAACCAGTGGTTTCAGCCACTCACCCACCTCTCCTAGATGGCTGAAATATGGACCCTAAATATAAACTATTTACCGAATAACCAGTCGTCGGCTACTCAAAACTCATAAATGACCTTACGCCGACGCCAGCGCGTCCGCGCCGCTCGTGATTTCGATCAGCTCTCTGGTGATCGCGTCCTGGCGCGCGCGGTTGTACGTGAGCTTCAGGTTGTTCAGCATTTCATCTGCATTCGAGGTCGCGCTGTCCATAGCGACCATGCGCGCACCCTGTTCCGCAGCATTGGACTCGAGCAAGGCACGCCATAATTTGTAGCCAAGATAAAGAGGTATCAAAGCGTCGAGCGTCGAGCGAGCGTCCGGCTCGAATATGAAATCGACGGCGCTTCCCTCCTTGATCTCGGCCTGGTGTTCGATCTGTGTCTCCATGACCGGGGTCATGAACTGCTCGCTCGGAATTGGAAGAAACGGCTCGACAATTCGATTTTGAGAAATGGTGTTCTTGAACTCGTTGTAAACGATATGCACGTCGTCCCATTTCTTCTCCTCATAGCCTTCGCGCGCCAGTCGACTCACTTCGTGGGCCGTGTCAAATGTGAGGTTGTCAAAGATTCCTCGATAGTCGCCCACGAGCGAATACCCACGTTTCTCGAAGTGCTCGTGGCTCTTACGACCGACACAAAGCAAGTAGAGCGAACCGGCATCCTGATGACTCTGATAACGCTCCCGAATGGTCTGCTCGGCGAGTTTGATGATATTCGAGTTGAACGCTCCCGCCAGACCTCGATCCGCCGTAATGACAACGAGCAGCACTGCGTTCGTTTCATCCCTGGGGCGAAACAGAGGATGCGAGAGCGGATCCAACTGAGATTTCAGATGGACCGTAATTTCCCCGATCTTGTATGCGTATGGGCGCGTCTGAAAAATATTTTCCTGCGCCCGGCGCAGTTTTGCCGCAGCGACCATCTTCATTGCACGGGTCACCTGCTGGGTGTTTTTCACCGAGGCGATACGATCCCGAATATCTCTTAGACTGGCCATAGCGATGCAATTACAGCTGTTCTCTCTTCGTTACCTAGTCGTTCAACTCTCGTCGGTGTAAACGAGGACCATCTCTTCGGCCTCTTTGGCCAGTATTTTCTCAACTTCGTCCGAAATTTCTCCCGTTTCCGCTATCGATTTCATGTGGTCCCCGTGCTTCAGGTGCAGGCGTTCAATGAATTCCTTCTCGAACTCTGAAATCCTATCGGTTGGTACATGGTCGAGCAACCCGTTGGTCGTCACATGAATAATGGCGACCTGGTTTTCGACCGCAACCGGTACGTATTGTCCCTGCTTCAAAATTTCCACAAGGCGCTCGCCTCTGCGGAGCTGACGCTGCGTGGCCGGATCCAAATCGGATCCGAATTTGGCGAACGCTTCCAATTCACGAAACTGGGCGAGATCGATTCGAAGCGTTCCGGCCACCTTTTTCATCGCCTTGATCTGCGCGTTCCCGCCGACTCGACTCACCGAGATACCCACGTTTACGGCCGGCCGAACACCCGCGTTAAAGAGGCCCGGCTCAAGGTAGATCTGTCCGTCCGTGATAGAAATCACGTTGGTCGGGATATACGCGGACACGTCGCCCGCCTGTGTCTCGATTACCGGAAGCGCTGTTAGTGAACCTCCCCCCTTGATCTTTCCCTGCAAACACTCGGGAATATCGTTCATCTTCTGCGCTACTTCGTCGCTGCCAATCACCTTGGCAGCCCTCTCCAAGAGACGGGAATGAAGATAGAAAACGTCTCCAGGGTAGGCCTCGCGTCCAGGAGGACGTCTCAAAAGCAGCGACACTTGTCGATAAGCGACCGCCTGCTTCGATAAATCGTCGTAAATGACAAGAGCATGGCGTCCGGTATCGCGGAATAATTCTCCGATACATGCCCCTGCATAGGGAGCGATATACTGAAGGGGTGCCGGCGACGCGGCGGACGCATTCACAATCACGGTGTATTCCATCGCTCCGTGTTCTTCAAGCGTTTTCTTGACCAGAGCAACGGTCGAATTCTTTTGCCCGATCGCCACATAGATGCAGAATACCGGTTTGTCCGTTTCGTGCGTCGACTTCTGATTGATGATCGTGTCGATCAGAAGAGCGGTTTTACCGGTTTGACGGTCCCCGATTACGAGTTCGCGCTGTCCACGGCCGATGGGCGTCATCGCGTCGATCGCCTTGATTCCAGTTTGAAGGGGCTCGGATACCGGCTCGCGATAAATAACGGAAGGGGCTTTTCGCTCGAGTGGCATTTCGTAAATTTCGCCGGCAATCGGTCCCTGACCATCCATGGGTCGGCCCAGGCCGTCTACCACTCGCCCGAGCATTTTTTCGGAAACCGGGATGGAAGCGATCCGATTGGTTCGCCGAACCTCATCGCCTTCCCTGACCTCGTCGACCTCGCCGAACAGCACGGCACCGACGTTGTCTTCCTCCAGGTTCAACACCATGCCAGTGACGCCGCTCGAAGGGAATTCAATCAGCTCGCCGGCCTGTACTTTCGACAAACCATAAATACGAGCGATACCGTCTCCAACCTGGAGTACCGTGCCCACTTCATACACATCTGTTCCGGCCTCAAATCCGCCCAACTCGCGCTTGAGGACTGCCGTGACTTCATCCGGTCTAATTGCCGTTGCCATCTGGTACCTTCGTTTAACCTTTCCTTCTAATTTGTTTTAATACTTTTTTTCGTTCGATTCCGAGCGGACCGTCTAGTTCAAAGACATGTGGCCGGTCTCGAGCCTTTCTCTTAACGTCTGAAGCTGATTCGAAAAGCTGCCATCGTATACGGTATCTCCCACTCGAACAACCAGACCTCCCATCAAAGATTCATCAACTGAAGATTCAAGTCGAACGGTCTTCTGAATCATTTTTTCAATGGCAGCGACCAGCTCTTTCTCTTCTTCCTCCCCCATCGCCCGGGCTACACGAACCGACACGCTGACTACTCCTCGCTGTTCGTCCCGAAGTGCCAGGTAGGCTCTGACAACTTGCGAAAAAGCGTACTCGCGCCGTTTCTCGACCATCAGAAGCAGGAACTGTAGCGTGGTCTTCTCAACCCGGTCCCCGAACAACTCGCTCACAACAGATGCCTTCTTCTCTCTCGAAATGATCGGGGATTCGAAGAACTTGAGCAGTTCCCGAGACGCATTCAGGCTTTCGCGGATCAACGCAACGTCGTCGTCGACCTTCTCGATGATGCCGAGTCCGTCGGCCTCCTCCTTCAAGGCCTGCGCATATCTCCGGGCTATGATGACGTCACTCATTTATTTTCTTGGGGCCTTATACGGGGCCTGTTTTTGAGTCTTTTTCTCAGGGTCTGACATCGCTCTGCTAATTCTTTGAAAGCGTCTTCAGAAAGTCATTGACAATCTTTTTTTGACGTGGTTCGTCGAGATTCTCAGTCAGGATCTTCTCGGCGGCTTTGATCGCGAGATCGGCCACTTCCTGGCGGAGCGAGTCCAGCGCGGAATCTCTTTCGCGTTCGATCTCCTGCTTCGCCTGCTCCTGCAGGTTCAGAATCTGTGTTTTCGTACTCGTAATTTCTTCGCTTCGAAGACTGTCAGCTGCTTCCCGGGCCTCTCGGATTAGTCGTTGTCCTTCTGCTTCGGCCTCTTTTCTAGCCTTTGTGTTGTCTGCCTGGAGTTGTTTCGCCTCCGACAGGGCACGTTCGGCCTGTTCCATCGATTCCGTGATCCGTTCTTCCCGCTCAGCGAGAGCGGTCGTAATCGGACCCCACGCATATTTTTTCAGAACAAAGAGAAGCGCTCCAAACGTGAGACTCATCCATACGAACAGTCCAATATTGGGCGTCAGAAGATCGACTGCTATCAGCGGGTTCATCACTTCTTACGGTACTTACGTGCCGTTATTTATTAGCGGATTGGTCTACCGTTCAGTCGCCTCGAGAGGCATGTTTAGATTCTGATTTCATTCAGAACCTGCGGTCCGAACCGGCTCTCAGAAATAGATGGCCCTTCATGCTGGAGAATCCAGCAGGTCATCCAAGATCGTCCGAGCCGATACTCGACTATTTGAACGCCAGGATAATGCAGATAATCAGGCCGAAGAGCGCCACACCTTCGATAAGGGCTGCAGCGACAATCATCGCACCACGGATATCTCCAGTGGCCTCGGGCTGACGTGCGATGCCTTCCATCGCGGGGCCAGCAAGACGACCGATACCAAGACCAGCGCCAAGGGCCACAAGACCCGCGCCTAGTCCTGCACCTAAAAATGCAAATGCTGTAGGATCCATAGGAATTAAGTGTATTCGTTAGTGATTATCAGTTAGGAATGAAAGTCTGGTGTCATGAAGTCGGTGATTCAACCGGGACCGTTGCCTCAACAAGTGGTCCGTGCGCGGCTTCCCCGGGCTCTGAATCAGGTTCATGATGATGCTCCTCTACGGCCATGCCAATAAACAGCGCCGAGAGCATCGTGAAGACGTAGGCCTGGATCAGGGCTATCAAGAGTTCAAGCAGACTGATGAAGAGCGCAAATCCAAGGCTGATCGGTACCACTCCGTAGCCGACTGCGGGACCGAATAAATTCGTAAACGCGAAAATGAGTCCGATCAGACTCAAAATAACCAGGTGCCCGGCGGTCATATTCGCAAAGAGTCGGACGGCCAGCGCAAACGGCTTCGTAAACAGACCCAGAATCTCAACGGGCATCAGAATAATTTTTACGAAAACCGGGGCGTCCGGTGGCCAGAATATATGCCGCCAATAGTCCTTCGTGCCGCCAATCTGCGTAATGCCAAACGTAAAGGATGCCAGCACAGCGGTGACCATCAGGTTCGACGTGGCTGTCGCGCCGTAAGGAATCATACCCAACAGATTGCATGTCAGAATGAAGAAGAAGGCCGTCAGCAGATAAGGCAGATATTTGTCCGACTTGGCACCCAGGACTGGTACGGCGATATCGTCGCGAACGTATACGACGAGCGACTCGAATAAATTCTGAAAAATACCCTGTGGAGCCGTCTCCTTTCCGATTCCGCGTTTGTACATCCGGGCCAGGCGAATGAAAATAATTCCGACGAGCAGCGCACCAATCCAGGCAAAAATTAAATGTTTTGTCAGTGAGAAGTCGATGAGAACGTGACCCGCGGCTGGCTCAAGCTTCGCATCCAGGACGCTGTGAACGCCCTCCTCCATGCGCGCGATATAACCGCCGCGTTCAATGGCTGAATCGGTGGACGCGAAAACGTCTACCCCAGTTGAACCATCTCCTCGCTTGACCAGAAAGATCCGTGGGAGCTGCAGCTCGCCGAACGGTGCGAAATCGATGTAAGTGGCGTCTGCATTGTGGTGAACCGGGTCGAGCTCGTCCACTTCTTCGTCCGCGTGGCTTTCCTGATCTTCGGCATGATCGCCGGCGTCCTGCCCATTCTCTCCCGGATCAACCGCGTGCTGTTCAGAATCCTGCATAGCAAAGCCGCCTCTCGCTGGAAACGCGAGCAGACTTAGCATGGTCAGAATAGCCAGAAGATTTCGCTTCCGGAGCTGCATATGTTCGATCCTGTGCTGAGTGAGACGGACGCTATTCGTTTGTTTTTTGACGTTCCGTCGATTTTTGTTGGCGATACAGTATCACCACCTCGATGGTCAGTCCGATCAGAAAAACGCCGAGAAACGCCGTCAGAAATACGACTTTGTCGACCGGAACCAGCGCGATAACTATCGCGATGGCCGTTACGGACAGAAACAGACGGATCGTCATTCCCCCCAATATGACGATAATGAAAGAGTGCTTCGGACGTCGCACCGCGATTCGCAGACTCAGGAACACGAGAAAGACGTAAATCCCTCCAATTCCAGATCCGAGCACAGCGCTAAACCAGAACCCATCCCCCATACGGCTTTATTGATTTTGGGCTGATCCACCCACCTGATTTTCCGGCCCCTAAACTACGTAGAAAGGGCTCTAGCGGTGTCAGAAAGGGCGTGAATTATAAATGAACGGGGCTCTATCCAGAGTGAAAAGTGAGTGAACAGAGGAGCCGCTTCACTTTTCTTCAGATTCCTTTTTTCGATCTCCTCTTGACAACCGCCTGGCCAGGCGGGCGAGTTGGATAAAAAATGCAACCATTCCGACGCCTGATCCGATTAGAATAAACCAGGGCTCTGTATCCAGCCATCGGTCGAGCAGGTATCCAGCCAGAACGTAAAACAGAACCGATCCGGCCAGGGAAACACCAAAACCAAGAGAAGGGGATGAATGCGCCAGGTCCGATTGCCAGGATTTCTTTGACTTGGCGGTCGGGTTTTCGTCAGTTGACAATGGAAGGTGGTCGATTGGGTGCCGGGGGTTTTAGATCATTTCCTTCATCCAGCTCCTTGGCTCTCGATTTATCGAGTTTTCCCATTTCGCACTGCCCTTCAAACACCGCACCTTCCTCCATAATGAGCCGGGAGGTACTGATCGAGCCCTCGACACGAGCGGTTGTCTTCAGTACAAGACGACCTTTTATGACAATTTCTCCGTTCACTTTACCAGAAATATCAGCTTCATTCGCATGAATATTGCCATCCACGACTCCGTCAGCAGCGATAATGGCTTTGCCTTCCACGTGCAGAGCGCCTTTAATCCGGCCGCTGACGCGGATATCGTCCTTCGCCCGTAGGGTGCCTTCAATTTCGGTACCGTCGGCGATCATATTGATCTGTGCCGGACCCGCCGGCGAATTTTTACTTATCATATTGCTCAACTGGCGCTCAACCGTTTAAACATGCCGGGTTATCTGATCACATCCCAATAACGTAATAATTTGGGTCCTGCGCCAGTCCATTATGCCAAAGTTCGAAATGAAGGTGTGGACCTGTAGTGATTTCGCCCGAATTCCCACTTAATGCTACAGCTTCCCGGTCCCGGACGCGGTTTCCAAGTCTCTTCAATAGGCGGCTATTGTGCTTGTATACGGAAACGAAGCCGTCCGCATGCTGAATCGCTATGATCTGGCCGCCATCGTGCGTCCAATCGGCCATTATTACGTACCCATCTCCGATCGCACGAACGACACTTCCTTCTTTTACCGCCACGTCCATCGCATAGTGCCCTGTTCTGGCGTCAAAGCCCCTCGTCACAATTCCGGTCACCGGTGGAAGAACCGGAAATCGGAGTCCCAGCAGATAACGGGCCTCAATCGACGAGACAGATACCGAGGGTGAGAGCGCCTTCGAAAGTCTTGTGAGTGGCAATGCAGGTTGTTCGTGGTCTTTCCAGTCGGCAGACGTCGGACCGGAAGCGAGCTCAATCCGATCTCCCTGGATCGAGAATACAGGTTGCGAACGCCTTGGACCACGGACCGACGATGTGTCGACTGTACCCATCATCAAGTCACGGAGCTGGTTGACGTATTCAGCTTGCACGGCGAGTGTATCTTCCATGGCACGCAACCGCAATTGATTGAGCCGAGCGTCGCTCCTCATCTGGATCGTTCCGTACCCAGGTAGAAAACCACGGATTGGCGTAAAGAGCAGTAGGCTCAGGATCGTAATAGTGACCAGAATGACGCTTCCAACCAGGAATCCAAAGATCTGACCCGGCCGAACCGAATACTTCCGAGGAGGATCAAGACCGTCATGATCCATCACGATAACCGTAAGTTGGTTACCCAAGTTGTGAATGAATTCCGAAAAAAATGACCACATATACTCTTTAATGCACCGTGGGAGCGGTTTCGACCTGCGATCGCTTGATCCGGGGAGTTCCGACACCTACGCCAATTGACAATAGAACTGCAAACACAGTATCTTTTAAGGATAAAGTTTTTTCCAGTTGATAGCTAAATTTACACATGCCGCAGCATAAATCTGCCGCCAAACGTGTCCGCCAATCAGAGACACGTCGTCTGCGTAACCGAATTCACAGAACTCGTATGCGCTCCATGATGGCCGATCTCCGTGATACGAAAGATCCTGGTGAAGCCCAAGTACAGCTCAAAGCGACCAAGGCCTACCTAGATCGAATGGTGAATAAGCACATTATCAATAAAAAGAGGGCTGCAAATTACAAGAGCGCCCTGGAAAAAACGGTTAACTCGCTGTCGTAGTTCATCTTCGCCTCCCGACAGAACAACACTCATTAGTTGATGCTGACATATTTATGCGGTTCGCACTGTATTGCCCGTAATTAAGAAAATGGGAGTATATTGCGGGAACCGCTTGAAATGCAGAATCGCGGAAATCATCTGACAAAGACTCGAAATCTCATGGCCAGAAAATTCACCTCGACATTATTCGTGCTCTCATTTTTATTTGTGGGCGCGATCATGACCGGATGCCGAAGCGTACCAGTCGATATTCTTTCGATTAGTACACCGGACAGTCTCCAAACAAACGAGACGGGCACATTCACGGTTGTGACCAACGACGATGCCAAACAACCTGTTACAGTCACCTGGGATTTCGGGGACAACGGTAGCGGGTCTGGGAGTGCATCAACCCATTCATTCCGTCAGCCAGGATCGTACAACGTGACGGCCACGGCTTCGAATCGAAAAGGGAAATCATCGGACGCGGAGTCTTCGGTCGTCGTCGTCTCCAATCCTCCGGTCCCCGCCGAAGTGCTTAGCATCAGCGCGAGCAATATGAGCCCGGACACCAGGACTCAAGTTCGTTTTAGCGCAACGGTAAATGGCGATTCACCGGTTACGTACGCGTGGAGCTTCGGTGACGGCGGATCCAGTTCGTCAGCATCTCCGGATCATACATTCGACGCACCCGGCGACTACACCATATCGCTTGACGCCTCCAACCGCTACGGCTCAGATTCTCGTTCGATGAATTTGAGTGTGCAGTGGTACGAAGCGGCCATCTGTAAAGAGATCACGGAGCTGGATGCAACCTTCTTCTCTCGCAACGGCAGCGTCCTGACGGACGAAGCCCGGGCTTCTCTGGATCAAAATCTCCAGATCTTGAATGACTGCCCGAATACGAACGTTCGAGTTGAAGGCATTTCCGCCCCCGGCGAGCGGCGTCCTCAGGAACTCTCTGAAGACCGCGCACGCGCGGTCGAGCAGTACTACACGGATCACGGCGTATCAACCAGTCGAATGGTCACCGTAGGTACGGGCCGCGCTTCTGGTCTTACCAGTAAAAAGGAAGGCCTCAGCCAATATCGCCGCGTGGATACCATCATTATCCGCTGAGTACGATTTTCGAATTGATAAAAAGGGCTGTCTGAGTAATCGGACGGCCCTTTTTTATTGGCATAGCGATTTTCTGCCCCAACGATCTAATGCAGGAACGATCGAATACCTGCCTCAATGATTTATTCCCCCAGCGAACGATTTTGGTGGTTTTCGGCGTTTCCGTGAGAGTGAACAGCACCGGGCTCGACCCGTGGGTCAAATGCACACTGTCGTCCGTCATTTTCTCCTATTTATCGTCGCTGCGGCCTTTCTTCGCCCTGTTGCCGCTCAGGATTCGGCACTCCGGGATGCGCGTACCTATTTGGGCGGCGGAGTCGGGTTTTTTACGTATCACGGTCCAATCGACTTACTCGGACCCGACAACCGTTCGAACTTCGTGCATGAGAGCGGACCGGCGGCCGTTATCTGGGGCTCGTTTCCTGTATTGAAACGATGGGTGTCTTTTCGATTCATGCTACTCGTAACCAATTTTGACACGAGTAAGGGAAGGAGTTTGGTTGGAAGCGGCGAAAACGAGTTCCTGACGAAAAGTTTGCTGATTTTCGAACCGGAGATCGTAGTCAATTTGCCATCGCTGGGTGCAGGGCGCGTTACACCGTATGTCTTTACCGGGTTTGGAGGTACGATTGCAGATCTAACGAGCGGAAGCCGTAGCCTGATCGATTTTCCAGGAGCGGGTATTCCGGGACCGGAACGGTCAGTATTCCACGTTCCTGTAGGCTTAGGAATCGACGTACCCGTATCCGCTACGTACATCCTGTCTGTTGAGGCCAGCTGGCGGCTTGATTTCAACTACATATTCCGGAACGAGCCGGACTACGATACCCATAGCACTTCGCTTCTATCGGTGGGGTTGAAGGTCTGCCTGGACTGCGAGCGGGACATGCAAGTTTCATTTCCCGTTCCCCCCGGGTATCCCGAAATCGAAATCCCAACGGGTGAACCACCCGACTTCAACGGACTGCAAAAATGCTCCCTTCCAGAGCTCAATTCTGTGATCTTTCTGAAAGGCTCAGTAATCCTCACGGAGGAGGCGACTGCACAACTCGATGAAAACGTTGAAGCACTTAATACTTCTGCCAATTGCTGCATTCACATTACGGGATATGAAGGTGGAACCGATAGCGTGAAAGCCCGGCTTCTCGCAACAGATCGGGCGTTGGCTGTCAGGCGCTACTACGTGGCAAAAGGCGTATCTGAATCCCGTATTTCGCACTCCGGAGAATGGATCAGCGAAAAATGTCGTTCGACATCTGACCAATCCGGAGATATCTGCTTACTTAGAAACATCGCCACAACGACCCCGGGTGATTGCATCGATGTGGAATAAGGGTAAAACGAGTCGCCGTACTCGTGACACCAACGCTGCCTATCTTTCCGCTTATCCAACTGCTTCCGCGGCTATCCTGCTTTTTCACGGCCTTAGAAGATACCCGGTGCTCAATGTCATCCTCGCCACATTCCAACCTTGCCGACGTCAAAGCCGAGCTCCGGAGGCAGGCGATGCAACTCGGATTCATCGACATAGGCGTTTCGCGAGCCGAACCGCTTGATACGGAGACTAAGAGACTTCGCGAGTGGCTCGACGCTGGATACCAGGGAACCATGAGTTGGATGGAGCGCCATTTTGAAATGCGGACCGATCCCCGAGAGTTGGTACGCGGTGCTAAAACCGTCATCTCCGTTCTGGAAAATTACTACAAACCAATTTCCCATTCGACACAACCCGGAACGGGCCGGATTAGTCGCTACGCATGGGGCGATGACTACCATCTGGTCATGCGTGAGAAAATGCACGCCCTGCTTTCCTGGCTTCAGGAGAAATGCGGCGCCAAGGGAAGAGTGTTCGTCGATTCCGCCCCGGTTATGGACAAGGCCTGGGCGGCGAGATCTGGACTGGGCTGGATCGGAAAGCACTCCAACCTGATCAGTACCACACACGGTTCATGGTTCTTCATCGGAGAGCTGATCGTTGACGTTGAGTTGGAGCCGGACCAACCCGTGGCCGATATGTGCGGGACATGCACGCGGTGCCTGGATGCGTGTCCGACCGATGCGATTACAGAGCCGTACGTCGTGGATTCGAATCTGTGCATATCCTATCTGACCATTGAGCACCGGGAAGATGATATTCCGACCGATCTTCAGACTAAGTCGGGCAACTGGATTTACGGCTGCGACATCTGCCAGGAAGTCTGCCCTTGGAACAAATTCAGCCAACCCTCACTGGAAAGTCGATACGATCCACGACCCGGTACGCTGGATACGCAACTTGCTGATTGGGCGACATTGGGAGAGGAAGACTTTCGGAATCGATTCTCGAAAAGCCCGGTGAAACGGACTAAATGGAAAGGCTTCGTTCGAAATGTGAGGACGGCCAGAATAAATGAAGGAGAGTCTGTCGATTATTCTGGAGCGAGCGAGACTACGAACTCACGGTAGGTAGAATAATCCGAAACGTAGAGCCCTCCCCTTTTTCACTTTTTACTTCGATGCTACCACCGAACTGTTCGAGCAGTCGCCGCGACAGAGCAAGACCCATTCCGGTTCCCCCGTATTTCCTGGTTCGCCAATTCTCTTCTTGCGAATACGGCTCGAAAATGCTGTTCTTATAATCGTCCGATATACCTACGCCCGTATCCTTGATTTCAAGAATGACCGTAGAATCTTTGATCACGGTTTTGATTCTTACCGACCCGCTATCCGTAAATTTCGTAGCGTTCGAAAGAACGTTGTTGATGACCTGCTCGAGAGAATGGGGATCGCTTAATACGATCGGGTCTTGATCGGTCAACTCGAGAATCATTTCGATTCCTTTTCGCTGAAGCCTGGGGGACTCTTTTGATGTACATCTCTGGATAGCCTCATGCAGGGATACCGGTCCTTTCTGAAGCTTCCTGTTCCCCATTTCCAGGTTGGACAATTCGAACAGGTCGTGGACCAAGTTTTGCAACTTGTGTGATCGATTGGTCAACACACTAGCAAATTCGTGCACCTGTTCGGGAAGCCTCGATCCAGTCGTCTGCTCAAACTCAACCAACTCTTTCTGTAAGAGTTGTGCATAGCCACTCAGCGCTCCAACGGGCGTTCTAACCTCGTGACTTAACGTTGCGATGAACGCAGTCTTCGATCTCCGGGTTGAATCTGCATCGTCTTGCTTATGGCCATTCGCATTGTCTCCGTTATCATCAGGTGCATAGTCTTGTGTTTCGGTTGCCTTAATCTCTCCAGCCTTGATGTCTGAGATGTCAGTCAACCTGCCCGAGATACCGTTAAAACTTATCGAATCAGTGCTTGGCCTTGCCTGCTCGCGTACCCATCGAATTGAACCGTTCTTGTGGAGAATTTTGTAATCCAGCGAGATTTCGTCGCCCGACTGAAGTGCGAGCGTCTTGGATCGAACCAATTCACGGTCTGACTCCTCGACAAGATCATCGATCCAGTTGTATGCGCCCAGTGCGGTTCCGGTAATTTCGACCGCTTTGTATCCTGTGATCTCTTCGATTCGATCAGAGAAAAAGCTGTAGTTCCGCGATCCGTTCTGACCAACGTGAAATGAAAACACGCTCTCATCGATGGTCGAAATCAAATCGCGGTATCTGCAGATAATCGTGATCCAGTCGTACAGGGATTCGAAGCAGGAAACGAGCCTATCAGCCTGATTCAGAAGATTCTCCTTGTCCGATTCGCTAAGCGTATGTTCTGAATTCAGAACGACAAACATATATCCGACGACGATATCTTTATCCCTGACGACGGTAACGATGGCGTCCGAGCAGTTTAGCTGCAGACAGATTCCGGGAGCAATCGAACGATTTATCAAAAGGGGCGCTCCCTGCGCCGCAACCAGTCCGAGGATCGGGTGGTCGCCGGCAATGACGAGTTGATCCCCAACCGGGTCATTTCCGTGATAGCTCTCAGAACCGACTGTCAGATCTCCGTTTTCGTTCTGTACCAACATCATCACGCGCTCTGCTTCCAAGGCCGTGGCAATAGTCTGTAGCGCTGAGTCGCAAAAAACTGCGTGGTCAGGTGACGTTGTCGCCAGTAATCTGAGCGTATTCAGTCCAGTGTGAAGGAGCTCTCCGGGAACGGACCGTTTGATCCGTTTTGATCGAACTCGAATCTTCCGGGTAGAGATGGATGCCGAAACCGAATCTTTCTTAACGGTTCGCTTCTCTTCGGCCTGTGAGTCAGATACATCTTTGATTTCAGACCGAGTCTCGGTGATTGCCTGCGTCAGTGGTCCGGAAGGATTGTTCGGGTCATAGCCGAACACCTGCCAACCGCCGTTCTCACCTCGGACAATGGCACCGATGTGAAGACCACCGAGCTTTAGAGGGAGTTCTGTGGGTTGTGATCCGGCGAGACCCTCGAGAGCAATTTGCATTTCGCCCTGAACAGAGTTGCCTTTTTGCCAACCCCATTTCATCTTGGCAAGGGGATTTACCACCACCAGGTTTCCACTGGCGTCGACCTCGGCATATGCAAGATTGGACGTAGACGGTCCCCCTCGCTCGGCGTCGAGTCGGGTTGAGGCTAATTTCAGGAGGGTGGTGAGATTCATCATCAGAGTGAGAAATCCGGCTTTTTCCGGACTTCACACGCTTCTAATCAAATACGGGGCCAATTGTAACTATAGCTCGGATTCTCTTGCAATTTCATCTCTCCGCTCCAGTGGAACCACCGAAAACAACCAAATAAGGCCAGAAAGCACTTGGACAGCAGCGAATATCAGGATGACTTGTCGCAGGATAAGAATGGAGCTTTCCAGAACGAGACTCGCCGTGAGGATAGAAATCGTATCTACCGACATGATGAGAAGCCATTCTGTTGAGAAAACCCTCCCTCTGAAGCGATCCTCTGTACGTTCCTGCAACAGGACCGTTGACAAGACCCAGTTTACACCTCCGGCCGAATGCGCGACGATGATGGGAAGGGCAATCCAATAGGTCCAACCGATCGAACTCACTACGGCGTAACCGAGGCCGGTCAGGACCATACACCCGCCAAGCACGGACGGCCAATGCACACGATTCTTGAATATGGCCCGACTGATGATCGGGCCGATTCCCGTTCCCAATCCTCGAGCTGCGAACAACATACCAATCGCAGCGGCTTCGCGACCCGGGGCGACCTCTTCTCCTAGCAATGCCAGCATATAAACCAGGCCGCCACCGGCAACTGCCCACGCAGCTTTTGACAGCGCGATCCGTCCGATCCTTGGGTGATTTCGAACGTGCGCCCAGCCTTCAAACACATCCCGAAATATAGCACGGAGCTTGGTGGGTCCTTTCTTTTCTTCCGTGTCCTGGGGAATGACCGCACGATAAATAAAGAAGGCAGACAGCAGATAACTTGCACTGTCAATGAGAAACACGGCTTTGATTCCCAGATACTCTGCGGCAAATCCACCGAGGGCCGCGCCAAGCGTAAGAAGCAGCGACCATGTTGCGGCCATAATCGTATTCGCCGTGACCAATTCTTGCTTCGACGTAATATTGGGAATCGATGCGCTCTGCGCAGGATGAAATACCGAACCGATGACGACCTGGAGCGTGGTGATCACAAAGACGAGATAGATTTCTGAAGCTTCGTCGACTAACAGAAGTCCCAGAACGACCACGGCACGAAGCAAATCGGTCCAGATCATCAGCTTCCGCCTGTCAAATCGATCGACCAGGAGTCCCGCGAACGGAGAAGCCAGAGCCCAGGGCAACATTTTGGTAATAAAAACGGCTCCCAAAGCAAACTCGGATCCGGTCAGATGCAGGATCAGGCTATAGAGCGCAATGGTGTTGAACCAATCGCCAAACAAAGAGATGACATTACCAATCCAGAGGCGTCGAAAAGAGGTGTTCCTCTTGATCAGCTCGAGATAACCTGTCTCGTTCGAGCTCGCCATTCAACGACCTCGCTAGTCGGATTCGCTATCTTCGGGTTCGTTGGATTCAGGATCGTCCTGCTCGTCGAACTCCGGTCTGAGAAGCGGAAAAAGAATCACATCGCGAATGGATTGCTGGTTCGTCATGAGCATGGCCAGCCTATCGATTCCCATACCCATTCCAGCCGTAGGCGGCATACCGTATTCGAGCGCCCTCAGATAATCTTCGTCGAGCTGCATCGCCTCATCGTCGCCCTCTGCCTTCAGCCGCCCCTGATCTTCAAAACGAGCTCGTTGATCATCCGGGTCGTTGAGTTCAGAGAAAGCATTACACAGTTCCTTTCCGTTGCAAATCGCTTCGAATCGTTCGACCAGGAGTTCATTGCTGCGATGCTTTTTTGCAAGAGGACTCAACTCAACGGGATAGTCGGTGATAAAGGTCGGCTGGATGAGCGTCGGCTCGACGCGCGCGCCAAAGATTTCGTCGATCAGTTTGCCGACTCCCATCGAATCCTCGATCTCCAGATCCAGTTTCCCGCAGACGTCGACAAGTTCATCCCGGGTCATGCCTTCGATATTAAACCCGGTTTCTGACTCAATCGCCTCGAGCATGGGAAGACGCTTCCAGGGGCGCGCGAATGATATAGTCTGATCGCCGAACTGAATCTCTGTGGTCCCATGAAGCTCCAGGGCCACCGATTCGATCATTTCCTCCACCATCTCCATCATCCACTCGTAATCCTTGTAAGCAACGTACACCTCGAGCATCGTGAACTCGGGGTTATGGTATCTGGAAAGCCCTTCGTTTCGAAAATCCTTTGCGATCTCGTAAACCCCGTCGTATCCACCGACAATGAGTCTCTTCAAGTACAGCTCATCTGCGATTCGGAGGAAAAGCTGCATATCAAGCGTATTGTGATGCGTCGTGAACGGGCGAGCTGCAGCTCCTCCATAAATGGGTTGCAACGCCGGTGTTTCAACTTCCAAATACCCCCGTTCGTCAAGGAATCGCCGTATGGCCGTTATCATCCGGGCTCGCTCACGAAACACGTTTCGAACATCTGGATTGATAATCAGGTCGGCATATCGCTGCCGGTATCGAAATTCCTTATCGGTAACTTCGTTGTAAAGTTGACCATCCTGCTCTTTGACGACCGGTAGGGGTCGAAGCGATTTCGCCAATAGCTCCAGGCGCTGTGCGTGGACCGATACCTCCCCCATCTTCGTTCGGAACACGAAACCTTCGATACCCACAATATCCCCAATATCGAGCAGCTTCTTAAAGACCTGATTGTAAAATCCCTCCGGTAAATCATCTCGCCTTAGGTAGATCTGAATGGGTCCTGTTGAATCCTGGAGATGAAAAAACGAGGCTTTTCCCATGATCCGCTTGGACATGATGCGACCCGCAATCGATACCTTGAACGGCTCCGAAGCGTCGCCGTCCTCAGCCGGTTGATGGCGTTCGTCGTCAAACTCAGCGAGAATTTCCGAGGCCCGAGAGGTAACGTCCCAGCTGTACGGGTATGGATTGATTCCGGCTTGTTCCAGCTGGTCTCGCTCTTCTCTGCGTCGCTGTTCCTGTTCACTCAGTTCGCGTTTCATCACATCCGTGCCTTGGGAGACGATTCCTCTTGAAAAGTACGGATACGAAGCGCAATCCGCATATGGGTGCTACTCAGGGGTGTAATCGGAGAGTTTCCGAACGGTCATCGTAATATCGGTCAGTGGACGATCGTATGTCTGACTCTGTGGTTGTCCGAGTTTCCTTTGTGTGTCCGCGTCAGCAATTTTATCCAGCACGTCGAGGCCTTCTACCAGTTCACCAAAGACCGTGTAATCCATATCCAGAAAAGGCGTACCGCCAATCGAAACATAGTATTGCCGGTCTTCTTCAGAATAGGAAAAATCGGTTCCCAACTTCTGTTTGATTCCCCGCTCGATTTGGGCAAGCTGTTCCGCCGGTACGGGCTGGCCCTGCACAATATAGAATTGAGACCCGCTTGATTCGCGTTCGGGATTCGTTTGATCTCCCTGTCGCGCTGCAGACAACACGCCTTTCTTGTGAAGGAGATTGGGATTGAATTCCCCCGGAATGGTATATCCAGGGCCTCCACTTCCGTCATTTAACGGGTCATCATCTTTCGAATTCGGGTCTCCGCCTTGAATCATGAAATTCGCAATCACCCGGTGGAACGTGGTGTTATCGTAGAATCCCTCTTCGACAAGTTTGGCGAAATTGTCCCGATGCTTCGGCGTCTCGTCATACAATTTAAGCACCATACGACCGTACGAGGTCTCGATTTCATAAAAATCCTGGCTTGCACTATCGGTGACGGTCAACAACAACATGGCAAATAAGTAGATAATTGTTTTCATGAGTTCGGGATCCATTCGAAATTGTCACAAAGCGCTCCGGTACAGGTACACCGTTTTTTGGTTCCTCTCAGTTCCTGTACGATGATTCGGTTAGTCCATGGTGTCGTCTTGTGAATCGGACGACAGAAACTCCGTAAGGAGCTCAAGCATTGCTTCGGCCAGTTCGTCTGTAACCCGACCGGACTCAGATGCCAATCGAATGGATTCCGTTGCCAACGAAGTGTAGACCGGAATCAGATGAGGAGCGCGACCCTGAATCTGATGTAAATGTTCTCGTAAAACCCGAACATCACCTCGTACGATAGGACCAGTCAGGGCATCCTCGGGTCCAAGTTCGAGTGCGTTTGATAAAGCCTGTCTGGTCAGCGTTCCGAACAATGCTCTATATCGATCGCTGGCGGGCCCATTTTCTCCGAGCGCAGCTTCCGAGAGCTCCTGTGCCATCGCCTGGAGGGTAACCAGGTAATTGCTGGCCATCACTGCTGCAGCATGAAAGAGTCCTTTAGTGCTTGCGCTGAGTGTAAACGGCGCCGCTCCAAGAGTTTGCGCAACTGCTGAAGCCGCTTCAACAGCCTGTTCGCCCCCTTCTATCCCGATAGGCAGTCCACTGAACCGGGTAGGATCCGCGGTCTCCGGATCTCGATCGGTAAATGTCTGAAGAGGATGAAATGATGCAGTCAGAGCGCCGGCTACTTCGAAGGGAGCCAGCACATCCGACGTCCAGGTGCCTGATGTATGAATCACCAGCCTGTCCGCCCAGTCATCCATCGGACGAGCGACTTTCTCTGCGATCGCTTCTGCGACTTGCAAAAGGGCATCGTCGGACACGGAAAAGACGACGAGGTCTCCAGGCAGATCGTTGGACTCCAGCAAATCACTCAGCGAAACGGCGTTCGCACCGTCTAGATGCGCAGCCAGGTTTTCAGCCGATTCGAGGGTTCGACTGGCCACGATGAGTGGTCGAATCCCTTTCTGAGCAAGCGCCTTGGATAGCGCGGTCGCCACGTTCCCGGCGCCCAATACAGAAAACGTTTCTGGTAAACAGATGTCCATGCCGCGTCTCCGGACAGCGAATCGCTCAGATGTCGATTTCTCTTTTCTGTACGATGAACAACCCTTCGCGCCGGCTTGTCAAAAGGATCATTCCGCTCTCGAAAAACGGATAGTTACTCCAGGTGCCGTCGAATCCCGACACGTTCAAGCCATTCGGAGTGGTATCGAAGAATCCTACCTCGACCGGATTCGCCCGGTCTCGGACATCGATAATCCGCAGGCCGCTTGCGTTGTTGGCTTGATACATGTAGTCGCCATGTACATAGAGGTTATGATCCGTTGAATTGGCATCCCCAAAGAACTCCCCGATCATTTCAGGATCGTCGAGATCGGTCACGTCCCAGATCATCGTTCGAGTCCGATCGACAACCCCTCTGTTTTCATCCGCCTCATCATTCTGATAGAAAAAAGCATGATCATCCGTGAGCCAGCCCTGGTGGACGAATGCCGAGTTGGGGTATGTCCCTATGCTGATCGGTACCGGATGGTTTTTGTCCGACACATCGGCGATACTGATTGCCGTACCGTTCGAGCCTATGCAGATTTCTTTCCCGCGATGCTCGGCATCAGGGCCGTCATAAACGACACACTGCGCATCGTGCGTCGCACCGGAACCTCCCCGACCGGTCGTTTTGTCTATGAAACAACCCGCAAATTCAGGCTCAGTTGGTTCTTGAATGTTGATCATGTGAAGGGCGCCTCCACACGTATCGCCCCCCGATCTTCCACCTACCGCGAATGCATAGCCGGACTCCTCGTTGATCACGATGTTATGTGCGCTTGCAATGCCGTGATATGTCATGTCCGGTTCAAATACGACAGGCGGGTTTTCGACATGCCGAAGGCGCGTCAGGTCAAAAACCTGCATACCGTGTTCGCGAGCTCCGTCGGCGACGATAAACGCATGATCATTATACACCTTAATATCTCTCCAGGTGCTTCCAGGCGAACCCTCTGTGCGTGGAAGTTCTCCCAAAATGACCGGCATTTCAGGTACAGAAAGATCAATAAACACCGCACTTTCCATGTGGGCAATCAGACCGTACTCCTTGCCCGTTTCCGGATCGGTCCAACCCCAGACATCATTGAGTCGTACACCCCTGTTCATTCCCAGGTCGTTATTCGGAATGAATGACACGAGATCTACGTTCGAGCACTTGAACTCGCGCGCCGATCCGTCTTCGCAATCGGTGCGATCGTTCAACACCTTCTCATGACTTCCCAGGTCGCGATAAACCGTTGCCACCTGACTCCAGGTGTTCTCTTTTCTTTCAAAGATCGCGGCTATTCCCTCCCCGTAATCATGGCCGGGCATTCCAACAATCGCAACATCCCCAGAAACGGCGATGGAGCTTCCAAATTGGCTTCCATCTCCCGATTCATCTCCAGTGAGCTCCAGGGCGTCCTTGAAATCATGAGAAAAGTCGACGACCATTCCCGTGCGACGATTTTCGAAGGGCGCCGAAGCCCAGATCCGCTTCCCGTCAAACGCGAGTGCCGAGCCCAGACCCCGCCTTTCACCCTCGGTGACTTCGGGTACAGCCCGGCCGAAAAAGTGCCAGGATGCACGTCGGCGAACGAGGATTTCGAGCCGACCCGTAAACTGATTGGCCATTGGGACACCGACTGCGATTCGATTTAGATCCAGCGCAACACTCGATCCGAATCGCTCCTGGGCCGCTGCCTCCCGATCCCGACTCAAGTACACCTGAGACCACTCCGATCCACTTTCGGCGCGCTCGTAAACGTACACAGCTCCCCGGTTTTCGTCAGTGCCCGGTGCTCCAACCGCGAATCGGTTTTCCCGAATCGCCAAGGCAGCGCCGAACTCCTGTCCTCCGTCGGTTGATTCGCCCTCGAGTCGCTGTACTTCCGTCCATGAGGACCCGGAGTACTGAAACACATACACGGCTCCCGCTCTCTCGTTTCTTGATGGTGCGGCAACCATTCCCCATCCGTCAGCCACCGCAACCGACGAACCAAACCGGTCGCCCGCCTCCGTCTCGGCTGCCTGAAGAGAGTTTATTTCTCTCCACGAGCCATCACTTCCTTTCTCAAAAACATAAACGATTCCGGTATGGTCCTCGAATTCGGTGGCTCCAACAAAAAGGAAAGCCCCAAATCCAGAAATCGAAGAGCCAAACCGGTCCCCGACACTGGATTTCGAACTGACCAGCGTTTGCGATTCCGCCCACGAGCCGTCCGGGTGCTTTCTGTACACATGGACCATGCCCGGTGTAGAAAATCCACTGGGTTCTGCGATCAATACGTCCGATCCAACGATCGCGACGGCACCGCCGTAGGAAGAGCGAAGATTATTCAGTTCAACGAAGGACTCCGTTGAAAAAGCTCCAATCTGTAACAGGACAAAGCACAATGTGAGGACGAACGATAATCGCTTCATTTCCAATCGAATTCAAATGGCAGGACGGGGAAGTGAGACGCCGGTAAAAGACGTCTTGTTCACTTAAGAATACTAAATATTAAGGGTTCCATCTTCGGTTCCCGCTCGTTGTTGGTTGCATCCAAATTGAGCCCAACTTGGCGCGTTGGGTGGTCAAATACAGAATCAGGTACGAATCTTCTTTTTTTGTAACCCTTTGTTTGCGCTCAGTGTGTACACTGTGGAACGTAGTCGAATTATTCCCATGACAGAACCTGAGCATATCGATCCTGTAGGGTCAGAAGAATTGGATATCTCATTCTTTGAGATACCTCCGGCGGCAGCGTATTTCGAAACCATACAGCAGCTTCAGAAGCTGAATGCGAAGCTCGATGTTTTGATTGGCAATCAGTGCGAAGTACTGGCTGCACTTAACAGTACAGACGTCGACACGAACCTCAATCAGGCGCGCGCGGAAGTCGCGCGTCTTTATGAAGCGCATCTCCTTCAATATTTCGGCGATACCGATATAGATAGGGAGGCACTTAAGAAATCGATTCACCCTGCGGACAGGCATCCTGCAGAGGCTGATCCTGCAACCGATAAACCGGGAGAGAATAATTCTGTGGACGAAGATCCTCAAGAAAAAGACCCGGAGAGCAAAGAATCGAGCCAATAGGCGGGCAAAAAAGAAGGTATGGGTCCGTTTTTGCCTTTCTACCCGTCCGCGGAGCCTCGATCTTGGTGTCAAGTCCGAGCGGAATCCCTCCATTCGACATTTCCCTCGGCAATCAGCTCTGAACGTTCCCCACCCGGTCTGAATGCGATGCACATTCGCATCCATGCTCATCCTTTATCTGGATCGATAAGATCTCGGTTTCGAGGTGAATTATCTCCTTTCATGAGCGTAGGAGGCACGTATGGGAAGACGAGCTACAAAACTCAGACTAACCATCTATTTCGTCGGTCTTGTTTTTTACTCAGGTATAGGAGCGGTGGCACAGACCCAGACCAGACCGAATTATCCAATCATTTTCGACGATTTTGATTACCGCGATGAACAAGAGTTGTTTGGTGCCAATCCCTGGACGAACCTGGATGGATTCATTCATCTGAGGGAACAGGCGTGGTATAAAGTAAACTGGGACCAGTTGGAATTTGCCGGAACGGCTCACTTCAATTTCGTCACGAAAGGAAGCGTCCGGCTACAAACCGACAAAGGCCACTCTTACAAATGGGAGTCCGGATATCTCCCTCCGGTTCTGGTTTCCGGATTTTCCAATCGAACGGGAACCTGGGCCGCGCGCCTGCGGCTGGATGATATCTCGTTGGGAATGGTGACGGATTCACCGTTAACCCTTTCTTTTTGGACTCACTCTACAAACGTAGTTTGCACCAAGGATCCAAGGCGAGGAGAATGTGGGCGTGCGGAATCCAGGTGGTCGGAATTCAATCACGAGTGGAATAATTCGTTCGACTACTTGTATCCACAGTACCTGTCCAACGGAGGAGTCATTGACGGCGAAGACACGAACACCGGCGCATTTCGAATGCGTGATCCGATAAAAAGCTTTAACCGTGATCTCTCTTGTCGGTTATTCCGTAGCGACGTCGGGGAAAGTATCGAGGATGCGAGTGCCTGCATGAAATGGTTTGTCAGTAACGACCATTCGGACCGGTACGCAGATTTACTTATCTCTTACGACAATGAAACGCTCGTTTTCGAAGCGGCAGCATGGCGGGTATTGGATATGAGCGAGTTCGGTAGCGCTGATGTCCTTGAAGGGATAAGAATGAAAGAGGAAATTCCGATCGGACGAGCAGCCCAGTCCATGGCGACGAGATTCACACTGCTAGGTCGCACGCGAGATAAATGTGAGTCCATGAACCTCTTTGCCGAGTCGTGCTGGAAGCAGGATCGTTCGATTGGATTCAGTATCGACTGGTTTTTCTATTCTCCTTCGACTCACGTTGAATTGATGGATGTAGTTGACAACATAAACTGGCTCCGGGCGAAAAATCGGAATCGAGTGAATACGACCGGCCAAATTCTGACTGCACCACCACAGGCTTTTCAGCTTTCGGTTGAACTCCTAAACCCGCTTACCAATTCAGTGCCGGAGTGGACCGTCGTTCCCATACAACGGGCAACAAAATACTACAGGCTCAAAGTTTCGTGGCGTTACCGGTCAAGGGTGATGAAGGGTGGCCCATGGACGGCCTGGAGCCCACCTGAAGTCGGCGGATTCACGTACTCGCCTCCAGTCAAATACGAAGCCCGGTATCAAGTGGAGGTGTCGGCTTTGGTTTCGGACTGGTACGAAGAATCAAATCGAATCCGGATTTCGGGTTGTATGACCGATTTTGGGAACCGAGTCGGTGAGTGCGATGTGGTTTCGGATTTAGACGTTCTGGCTGAAAACTATCCCGAGCCTTTCAACAACGGCACGAGTATCCGATTTGAGCTTCCGGAAAGTAGCCTGGTCAAATTGACGATTTACGACATTCTCGGGCGTTACGTGACCACGCTGGCAGACGACTATCGCCGTAACGGCACCTACACGGTGCATTGGGACGCCACGTCCGCTGCCAGCGGCATTTATCTCTACGTTCTGGAGACGAAGGACTCGCGATTGGTCGAACAGATGGTTTTGCTGAAATAGCTTTATCCTGGCTGCAGTTCAAGAGCACCACCGACAGGTCTACGCGGATCCTTGTTTTTGGGACTCGAACCGCGTTTCTTGGATCTTCTCGAACCAATTCGGACCTATCATAATGCATTACACTTTCCGCATGGCGATTCTGATATCGATCGCTATGGTCGTTCTTGCCCCTCCTTCAACGGCACAGGATGCGGTCATTCGACCCCTCCCCTCACTTCGAGACCAGGCTGACGAACAGCAGGCCTGGACCGCGTACCGCGTGAACCATATTCTCCCCGGATTAATGGCGAAGTATGGTGTCGATCTATGGGTACTTTCCATGCGCGAGTATGCCGAGGACCCCGTTTTTTGGTCGATTGCTGCTCCCACGACGTTCGCGGCGCGGCGCCGATCCATCTATCTGTTCCACCGCCGCGAAGACGGATCGGTGAGAAATATTGCCTTGGGAGGCGGTAGCCAAGGGGGCGTATTCGAAGCGTATAGGGATCCGAATCAGGATGTTGCCGGTCGCGAGCTCTGGGCTGACGCTCAGTGGCAGCTGTTCAGAACTTTTGTGGAGGAGGCCGATCCTTCCTCAATTGCTCTCAATATTGATCCGGTTCATGCTTTCGCCGACGGTCTTCATTCGGGTGAGCGGGAAGCGCTTGAGGTGGCCTTGGGCCCGGAGTATCTCGAGCGCGTGATTCGGGTGCCGCAACTGGCCATCGATTTCATCGCTGTCAGAGCGCCTGCGATGGAGGAGCGGTATCGAAACATAGAAGAAACCGTTCACGCGATTATTGGAGAGGCCTTTTCTTCTGCGATAATCACTCCAGGAAAGACGACGACCGATGACGTGCGCTGGTGGCTCCGGGAAAAAGTTCAGGAGTTGGGCATGACCACGTGGTTTATGCCGTCGGTTGGAGTACAGCGTCAGGAGGTCGGGAGTAGCGGAAGCCCGGAGGGAGACACCGTGATCGAACGCGGCGACCTGCTCTGGTGCGACTTCGGCGTGATCGCGATGCGCCTTAAAACGGATACACAGCATCTGGGCTACGTTCTTCGCGATGGAGAATCTTCACCACCGGAAGGTCTAGTAAATGGGCTTCGTACCAGCAACCGGTTGCAGGATATCCTTTTGGCAGAAATGGAGCCTGGTCGCACCGGGAACGAAATTCTGCTCGCCGCCCTGGATCAGATGCGGAGTGAAGGAATCGACGGCACGATCTACACGCACCCGATCGGCGATCACGGACATGGAGCAGGCCCGCTCATTGGTCTGTGGGATCGTCAGGAAGCCCTGCCGGGTCGAGGAAATGTCCGACTTTCTACCAATACGTGGCATTCCATCG
>SMVA01353824.1_pt1 | contig 25231 bp, 20 predicted proteins | sample 2456451 | NCBI WGS metagenome assembly SMVA01 (sample SAMN11095933, study PRJNA526329) | marine sediment metagenome | biome: Marine sediment; feature: Surficial sediment; material: Deep marine sediment; isolation source: Hadal surficial sediment | place: Pacific Ocean | collected 2014-05 | depth... | reverse complement strand
GGCTAAGGCGCGCGCACCTTACAGGCTTTAGCTGTCCCGTGCAATGATGCTAACGCCGGGAATTATTGAAACCCCAGTTGTTTTGTCAGTTGTCTGACCTGATCCGAAGCGCCTGAGACTCGCCATGCCTTGAAATCCCGCCTTAAACGGTAGTTTTTTCGTAGCTGATCGAATTTTTGTGCTCTCTGCTCGCGTGATAAGGGGATGAGTTGACGCATGGCAGTGTCATCAGCTACAACATCGCAGCAACGCTGCAATAGGTGTCTGATCGGATCAGGGATATCCCTGAGGTTTAGCACTGGCTGGCTGCTGACATTTGATCGTACTGATTGATCTGCCAATCCAAAATGCCTGCAAAACGCCCGGTAGATCATCAGCGTGCCGTTTTGTTTCCCTTCAATGCTATACCCCGCGACATGGGGAGTCGCCAGCGTGACAGTTTTCAGCAATTCGGGATCAATCAGCGGTTCGTCCGGCCAGACATCGAGTGCAGCGTGAATCCTCTTGTTCTTCAGTTCTTTGCGAAGGGCATTGTAATTTACCACCTTGGCTCGAGAGGTGTTGTTCAGTATTGTCCCATCCTTTAAGGACGATAGAAGATCAGTGTCCAGCATCTGGTAGGTCGGATAAGGACCTGATTTTGTCAGTGGCACATGCAAGCTGATAAGCTCTTGTTTCAGTGCGGTTTCAATATTGACCAGTCCTTGTTGGCCGGCGTCAGACAAGGGCGGATCACAGGTGACGTTTTGGACACCAAGTGTGTTGAGCAGCATACGAAGCCGGGAACCTACATTGCCGCATCCGATAATACCGACAGTTTGATCCAGCAGTTTCCTGTTCAACCGGTCGCAAGCCAGCCACATCATTGCCAGCGAGTATTGCGCCGCGGCGTCGGCATTACAGCCTGGAGCGCTGGCCCAATGAATGCCTGATTCATCCAGCCAGCCTGTATCCAGATGATCCGTACCAATGGTTGCTGTGCCGACAAACCTGATCCCGGTCCCTTCCAGCAGGCGACGATCAACCTGGCTGACTGACCGGACCAACAGGGCAGAGGCCCCTTGCAGGTCAGAACGGGAAATATGCCGGCCATCGACGCGGGTAATTTGACCGTGGTTTCCGAAAGTTTCCTCGAGCAAGGAAATGTTGGAATCAGCAATAATTTTCAATCTACACTCCACGGTGCACTCAATGATCTGATCCGGGTCTCAAAAAGACTGAAATTCGGGTGGTCAATTCGGCGAAACAGATTGCGTATCAGGTACAATAGTACAGATAAATTCCGGTTCCGATTATTTCACATTCTCCTGTCAGTCACCTGTCAGGCACCTGTCAGGGAATCGGGTCGAAATGTATGAATTCAAGGAGTTCAAGTTTAATGAAAAGCCCCGTTACCGTTGCCATCACCGGTGCTGCCGGCCAGATTGGCTATCAACTTTGCTTTCGCATTGCCGCTGGTGACATGCTGGGCCCAGATCAGCCCATTGTATTGAAGTTACTTGAGATTACACCGGCTGTTGGCAGCTTGAATGGCGTTGCAATGGAACTACGTGATGCTGCATTTCCATTGCTTGATGATGTTGTTGCTACCGATGATGCCAGTGTGGCGTTTAAAGCTGCAAATTACGCAATATTAGTCGGGGCACGTCCTCGCGGGCCGGGAATGGAGCGCAGTGATCTTCTGGAAGCCAACGGAAAGATTTTTGGCCCACAGGGCAAAGCGATGAATGAACACGCCAGTCGTGATATCAAAGTACTGGTGGTGGGGAACCCGGCCAATACCAATGCATTGATCGCCCGTGCCAATGCGCCAGACCTCGATCCTGCCAATTTCACTGCCATGACCCGTCTGGACCACAATCGGGCTATTGCGCAGTTGTCGGACAAAACCGGCTGCCACCACCGTGACATTCAGCGCATGGTGATATGGGGTAACCATTCTTCCACCCAATACCCCGATATTCGTTTCACCACCTCAAACGGTGTTTCCCTGGCCAGCGATATCGACCATGACTGGTACCAGAGTGAATTTATTCCTGCTGTCCAGCAACGCGGGGCGGCAATTATCAAGGCACGCGGTGCTTCAAGTGCCGCCTCAGCGGCTGCGGCCGCAATCGATCATATGAAAAGCTGGTCTTTGGGTACAGTTGAAGGGGATTGGGTATCCATGGCCGTACCTTCCGATGGCAGCTATGGCATAGCAGCCGGTATAATTTATTCGGTGCCGTGCACATGCTCAGGAGGCCATTACAGTGTTGTCCAGGACCTTGAAATCGATGATTTCAGCCGTGAACGGATGAATACCAGTGAAGAAGAGCTAAGGGAAGAACGGGCAGCGGTAGAACATTTGCTTTAATAGGAATATTAAAACGCGAATAATAATTCGTATAAATTAAGAAAAGAGATTGATTTGAAACAAAATTCACAAGGAAGGAAGTTCAGAGACGTAGTTGAAGAGTTTGCACCTCTGCAGGTCGTAGGTACCATCAATGCCTATACTGCCCGGATGGCTGAGTCGGTGGGGCACAAAGCCATTTATCTTTCCGGCGGCGGAGTTGCCGCCAATTCTCTGGGCATGCCTGACCTGGGTATTTCAACGCTTGATGATGTACTCACCGACGTTAAAAGAATTACCGCAGTGTGCAGTCTGCCTTTGCTGGTGGACGCAGATACCGGTTTTGGTGGTGCTTTTAGTATTGCCCGAACCGTAAAGTCTTTAATCCGTGATGGTGCGGCAGGAATGCACATTGAAGACCAGGTGGCGCAGAAACGATGCGGACACAGGCCGGGCAAATCAATTGTCAGCATGGATGAAATGTCCGACCGGATAAAGGCCGCTGTTGATGCTCGAACCGATGATGATTTTGTCATCATGGCCCGCACCGACGCTTTAGCGGTGGAGGGTATTGAAAAAGCAGTGGAACGTGCTGTTACCTGTGTTGAAGCCGGTGCGGATATGGTATTTCCCGAAGCAGTACAAAGCCTGGATCAGTACCGGGCGTTTCGATTGGCTGTAGGCGTTCCCATACTCGCAAATATCACGGAATTTGGGCATACGCCTTTGTATTCAACGCCCGAACTCGGCGCGGCCGGTGTAGACATCGTGCTTTACTGCTGCTCGGCGTATCGGGCAATGAACAAGGCTGCGCTGGAGGTATACAAGGCGCTGCAATCTGACGGCCACCAGAAAAACGTATTGGACAGCATGCAAACCCGGGAAGAGTTGTATCACTACCTGGGTTATCACGAATATGAACAAAAGCTTGATGAGCTATTCGATAAAGAACAGGAGTCGTAAAGGTTAATGAGCAAGGATAATTCAGGTGCGGGTTTACGCGGTCAGTCGGCGGGTGAAACCGCTGTTTGTACCGTTGGGGCTGAAGGAAACAGCCTTCGATATCGTGGCTACAGTGTTGAAGAACTGGCGGAACAATCGACATTCAATGAAGTCGCATACATGGTGCTTAAGGGCCAACTACCCACGCAGGCAGAACTGGATGAATATAAGGACCGCCTGATGTCTATGCGCAGTCTTCCACAATCATTGTGCGAAGTGCTGGAAAAAATCCCTGCCAGTACCCATCCGATGGATGTTATGCGTACGGCTTGTTCCTTCCTGGGAAATATCGAGCCCGAGGGGGATTTTTCCAACCAGCAGGATATCGCAGATCGCCTGTTGTCATTGTTGCCTGCAATGGTCGTTTACTGGTACCGCTACAGCCACGATGGTATTCGCATTGATACTGACACCGGCGAAACTGGAATCGGTGCTCATTTCCTGCACATGCTGCATGGCTCGGAACCGGGTGAGTTGGAGAAACGTGTAATGGATGCTTCCCTGATTCTTTATGCGGAGCATGAGTTCAATGCTTCAACCTTTACCGCCCGTGTGTGCGCCTCGACCATGTCAGACCTGCATTCCTGTATTACGGCAGCCATTGGCTCATTGCGGGGTCCGCTGCATGGCGGCGCGAACGAAGCTGCAATGGCAATGATAGAAGCATACGCTTCGGTGGAGCAAGCCGAGGCGGATGTACACCGCAAGCTGGCTGCCAAGGAATTGATCATGGGATTTGGTCATGCGGTTTACCGCAAACGCGACCCACGAAATGCCATTATCAAGGCATGGTCCCGCAAGTTGGCCGAGCAAAGTGGTAACAAAGTCCTGTTTCCGGTTTCAGAGGCGGTCGAGCGAGTCATGAGAGAAGAAAAAGGCATGTTTGCGAATGCGGATTTCTTTCACGCCAGTGCTTACCATTTTATGGGAATTCCGACCGGTTTATTCACACCCATCTTCGTGATGTCGCGTATTACCGGTTGGGCGGCGCACTGTTTTGAACAAAGGGTCAACAACCGTATTATCAGACCGGCAGCAGACTATACCGGACCGGATGATCGTAGTTACGTGCCAATAAGCGAACGCTGAAATGCCAGGTCAGAGCAAAAAAAACCCGCTCATTGGCGGCGTTTTTTTATTGGCTGGATTGTTCAGGGCCCAGAAACAAGATCAACCCATTCCTGCATCTCGCCGATACTGCAACCGAGCCTCAAGTGCCCTTTGCCCAAGCCCTGTTCCACTGTCGATGCTGTTCAGTGACCGGCTTTTGGTTAGCGGTATTTCCCGCATAGAATCGAAGCAATTTTTTTCTTGAAAATCCACCTGATAAGACCTAAATTTCGAGTAAAATGCCGATTCCAGAATTAACGAACAAGAGATCAATTATGTCCCAGGTAGGTATCAAGACTGCAAATCGCCCGACACCCGATAAGGAATTGTCTGATATTGCTGACTTTGTATGCAATTACACGATTGACAATGAAGAAGCATATTCAACCGCCCGTTACTGCCTGATGGACAGCCTGGCCTGTTCCTTGTTGGCAATGCAATTTCCCGATTGCACGCGATTGCTGGGACCGTTGGTGCCCGGTGGTGAGATGAAGGGCGGGTCGCGTGTGCCGGGTACGGCTTATGAACTGGATCCGGCCCAGGCCGCATTTAACCTGGGAACCCTGATCCGCTACCTGGATTTTAACGACACATGGCTGGCGGCCGAGTGGGGGCATCCGTCAGACAACCTGGGCTCGATTTTGCCGGTTGCGGACTATCTCTCGAGAAAACAGCTCGCGGAGGGTCAAGAGGCACTCAAAATGAAAGATGTTTTGAATGCCATGATCCTTGCCTACGAGATCCAGGGCGTATTGGCACTGGAAAATGCCTATAACAAAGCCGGACTTGATCATGTGTTGCTGGTTCGGGTTGCCTCTACTGCGGTGGTTACCAGGATGCTGGGTGGTGACCGGCAACAGATCATCAATGCGGTTTCAAACGCCTGGATGGACGGTGGCGCCTTGCGTGCATACCGGCACGCACCCAATACCGGATCGCGTAAAAGCTGGGCAGCAGGTGATGCCTGTCGTCGCGCGGTAACTTTGTCCCTGATGGCGATGACCGGTGAAATGGGCTATCCCTCGGTGCTGAGTGCCGAAGGCTGGGGTTACTACGATGTGTTGTTCGACGGCAAACCTTTTGAGTTCCAGCGACCTTATGGCAGCTACGTGATGGAAAACATCCTGTTCAAGATTTCATTCCCGGCCGAGTTTCACGCCCAGACGGCAGTTGAATGTGCCATGCAGCTTCATCCGTTAGCCAAGGACCGGATTGGCGAGATTGAAAAAATAGTGATTGAAACCCAGGAAGCGGCAGTTCGCATCATCGACAAAACTGGCCCGCTGGATAATTACGCCGACCGCGACCACTGCATCCAGTACATGGTTGCAGTGCCAATGATATTCGGGGAATTAACCGCCAACAGCTACAAAGATGAGATTGCTGCCGACCCCCGTATTGATGCGCTGCGGGAGCTAATGGAAGTCACGGAAAACGAAAGATTTACCACCGAATACTTTGATCCGGAAAAACGTGGTATTGGTAACGCTATCCAGGTGTTTTTCAATGATGGCAGCAGCACAGAGCGGGTGGAAATCAGCTATCCGATTGGGCACCGTCGCAGGCGTGATGAAGGAATTCCTGAATTAATTAATAAATTTAATAATGCCTTGGCCGACCATTATCCGCCGGAGCAAGTGTCTGCAATAAAGGCAGCATGTTCAGACCAGGAAACGCTGGAAAATATGTCAGTACCCGACTTCGTTGATCTCTGGGTAAGCCACTGAAGAATCATTCGTACATGGATGTACGAACGTGAGCGAAGTGAACGAAGGAACGTAGCAGACCCACGTGTCTGCGTAGAGACATGCAAATGGGCAGGAGCCCCATTTTGCTCATGCATTAACGCTTCATAAAGTTGAAGAATTCCTTGTTGGTCTTGGTGTCCTTCAACTTGTCGAGCATGAATTCGATGGCCTGGGCCTCATCCATGGGATGTAATAATTTCCTTAAGATCCAGACTTTCTGCAGCATGGATTTTTCAATCATCAGTTCTTCACGGCGGGTACCGGATTTGTTGATGTCAATGGCCGGGTAAATGCGTCTTTCTGCAATTCTCCGCGCCAGGTGGACTTCCATATTACCGGTGCCCTTAAACTCTTCGTAAATCACTTCGTCCATCTTGGAGCCGGTTTCAACCAGCGCGGTGGCAATGATCGTGAGCGAACCACCCTCCGATACATTTCTGGCTGCACCGAAGAAACGTTTTGGCCGTTGCAAGGCATTGGCATCCACACCACCGGTCAATACCTTGCCTGAAGAAGGTGCAACGGTGTTGTAAGCGCGGGCAAGACGGGTGATTGAATCCAGCAAAATGACCACTTCATGCTTGTGCTCGACCAGGCGCTTGGCCCGTTCGATGACCATTTCCGCCACCTGCACGTGGCGTGAGGCTGGCTCATCAAAAGTACTTGAAATGACTTCTGCATCAACCGAACGCCGCATTTCCGTTACTTCCTCGGGCCGTTCGTCGATCAACAGGATGATCATCTTGGAGTCGGGGTAATTGGCGCGAATGCTGGATGCGATGTTCTGCAACATGATGGTTTTACCGGCTTTGGGTGGTGAAACTATCAGCCCACGCTGACCCATGCCAATGGGTGATACCAGGTCAATAATCCTTGCCGTAATATCTTCTGTACTACCGTTTCCGCGCTCCAGTATAAATTGCTTGGTGGGAAATTCAGGCGTCAGATTCTCAAACAGAATTTTGTTCTTGGCCTTGTCAGGCGACTCGTAATTAAGTTCTTCAACCTTCAGTAATGCAAAATATCGTTCGCTGTCCTTTGGCGGTCGTATTTTTCCGGCCAGCATGTCACCGGTACGCAGGCTGAAACGCCTGATCTGGCTGGGTGAAACATAAATGTCATCCGGTCCGGCCAGGTAGGAACTGTCAGCCGATCGCAAGAAGCCAAACCCATCCTGCAATATTTCCAGCACGCCCATGCCGTAGATGCTTTCGCCGCTCTTGGCATGCGCTTTCAGGATGGAAAAAATCATATCCTGTCTGCGGGTTCGGGCCACACCCTCTAGCCCCATACTGGTGGCGAGTTCCAATAACTCAGCGATGGTTTTCTGTTTCAGATCGTTAAGATTCATATGATAAGTTTCAACGTTAGGGCGGGAGCCCGGAAAATGAGTGGAATGTAAGGCTTTTAAAGCCGTTTGGTTTTCTTGTTATTGAGTATGGTTTTTAGCTTGTGCTCATATGCACTGCCAAAAGACTTCCCGGATTATTCATTACCCTTTTTAAGTATTGATCCAACACAAATGAAAAGTCGGAAATTTGTAGGAAATCATTGATGCAAGGTTGAACACCCGCTACAGATAGTTGCAAATTAGCATGTTCATCAGCCTTCGTCCAGTCGTATTCGGCAGGCTGCTTATGTTTTAGGCGGAATCCAAAGACCCGGTACCTGCTTCAGATGGTTTCTTCAACAAATGTCCTGAGGTTTCCCATGGTCATTGCACCTACTTTGGTTCCCTGTACATTTCCATCTTTAAAGATCATCAGGGTTGGAATGCCTCTGACACTGTATTGCTGGGGCGTTGAGCTGTTGCTGTCAATATCCATCTTGGCAACGGTCAGGCGGCCTGCATATTCCTCGGCAATTTCTTCAATAATCGGTGCGATCATCTTGCAGGGGCCGCACCATTCTGCCCAATAATCAATCAGGACCGGACCGTCTGCGTTTAAAACTTTTTGTTCAAAATCACTGTCGGTAACATGGATAATGTGTTCGCTCACTCGTATTCTCCTAAATTGTGTGTCATCACGCTGGTACAAGGACTCGCGCGCGGTTAAAATGCATTCATACAGGGCCCGGTTTAATGGTCCGGTGACTGAAGGGACAGAAGCCGAACATCAGGGCCGTCATTTCAACTGAACCGCCTCAGGATTTCAAGGCGGTTGTCGTGTTTTTCAAGTCCAAACAGTAAATAAATCAGATCCCCACTATGGGAAACAGGAATATATGTCAAACAATCCGCTTTCAGATACAACATTTGCCAGTCTTGGTTTACTTCCCGAAATTGCAGCAGGTGTTGAAAAAGCCGGTTTCACACACTGTACACCAATCCAGGATCTGACTCTGCCGCTGGCACTCGATGGTAATGATGTGGCCGGTCAGGCTCAGACAGGGACCGGCAAGACAGCAGCTTTCTTGCTGGTGATTTTCCAAAGACTTCTGAAACAGGCCAGCAGTGATCAGCAACGCCGCCACCCAAGGGCCATGGTGCTTGCTCCTACCCGTGAGCTGGCAATACAGATTCACAAAGACGCACTGCTGCTCGGTGGGGAGACGGGGCTTAAGTTTGGCCTGGCCTATGGCGGGGTGGATTATGAAAAGCAACGCAAGCAGCTTCAGGATGGCGTTGATGTCCTGATTGGGACGCCCGGCCGGTTAATCGACTATTTCAAGCAAAAGGTTTATCACCTGCGAAATATTGAGGTTGTTGTGCTTGATGAAGCAGACCGTATGTTTGATCTTGGTTTTATCAAAGATATCCGCTTTTTGTTACGCCGTTGTCCGGATGCTGAGAAGCGCCAGGGCCTTATGTTTTCGGCGACGCTCGGCTTTCGGGTCATGGAGTTGGCATACGAGCACATGAATAACCCGCAAACCATCAAGGTCGAAAGCGAAAATGTGACTGTGGATAGTGTGATTCAATCGGTGTATTACCCGGCAAATAATGAAAAACTTCCGTTGCTTATTTATCTGCTGAGCCAACGGGAGATTGGCAGAGCGATGGTTTTTACCAACACTCGTGCCGCGGCGGACAAGGTGGGCCGAACCTTGAATGCAAATGGACTTTCTGCGGCTGTCATTTCCGGACGGGTCCACCAGTCGAAACGGCAAAGCCTGTTACGGCGCTTCCATGACGGTGAAATTCCAATTCTTGTGGCCACCGATGTGGCTGCCCGTGGTTTACATATTCCGGATGTAACGCACATATTCAACTTTGATCTGCCACAGGATGCGCCCGATTACGTCCATCGCATCGGCCGCACCGCCAGGTTGGGGGCGAAAGGTGAGGCCATCAGTTTTGCCTGCGAGGACTATGCGTTTCATTTACCTGAAATTGAGGACTTCATTGGCTACCCCATTCCCATGCTGCAAACGGAACCGGAAAATTGGCCACAGATAAAGCGCCCGCCACCGCCTCCACGGCCAGACAGGGGATCCCACCGGAACAAGGGCGGCCATAAGCGCAGGCGACCACCAAGGCGGTAGAATCACCTTCATGATTCGATTTGAACAGGTCAGTAAACGTTACCCGGGTGGAAAAACCGCACTGGCAGAAATCAATTTCAACATTGATCCGGGGAGCATGGTGTTCCTGACTGGGCATTCCGGGGCCGGTAAAAGCACATTATTGAGACTCATCATGATGCTGGAGCGTTCGACTCGCGGCCAGGTTATTGTTGCGGGACGCAATCTGTCCAGGACTGCAAACAAGAAGGCACCGCTGGTTCGCCAGCAAATCGGCATGATTTTTCAAGATCACAAGCTGCTGAACGACAAGACTGTCTCGGACAACGTGGCATTGCCATTGATGATTGCCGGCCTGAGATACGCGGATATTCGTAAGCGGGTTCGTGCCGCCCTGGACAAGGTCGGGCTGCTGGATCGTGCAAAATCCTGGCCATTGGCATTATCGGGCGGTGAGCAGCAACGGGTTGGTGTTGCCCGGGCAATCGTTTCCATGCCGCCTCTTTTGCTGGCTGATGAACCAACCGGGAACCTGGATCCGGAATTGTCTGAAGAGCTGTTCGGACTATTCAGGACGGTCAGTGAGTTGGGAACGACCGTCCTGATCGCCAGTCATGATTTGGCCCTGGTTCGTAAAATGGGGCAGCGGGTGCTGGTGTTGTCCGCAGGGCGCTTGATTGATGATGTACCGGCCAGGTCATTTCGCGGGTCTGGGTGATGGGACTTACTACGACAAGGCGTCGATTCAGGGCCTGGAGTCGCAGGCATAGCTACAGCTTTTTTTCCAGTCTGGGTGCTTTGTTGAAACACCGTATTGGTACGCTGATGACAGTATTGGTGCTTGGAATTGCGATACTGCTTCCGCTGGGTCTGTTTGTCGTCCTGAATAATCTCGACCGGCTTGATCTTCAGCAGGATGAATGGGGCGCGATCACGGTATTTATTGCAGCAGAAACATCCGACTCTACAACCCGGTCACTATCAGAAACCGTATTATCCCGGCACGATGTGACGGCTGTTGAACTGGTTTCACCTGAACAGGGAATGGCTGAGTTTCGTGAGAGTTCCGGGTTTGGGCAGTCTTTGGAGATGCTGGAAGATAACCCGTTACCGTGGGTCTTGATGGTCAGCCCGGTGGTTGGAGACAACCAGCAGGGTGATATTGAACTTCGACTTTCTGAATTGATGGAATTTCTGGAAAGCAGGCCTGAAGTGCAGTCTGTTCAATATGATCATAAATGGCTGCAGCGACTGGGGCGTTTGCTTGAACTGGGTCGGGCAGTGGTTCTGGTATTAGTCTTCTTGTTCGGCATGGCAGTAATTGTAGTAGTGGCCAATACGATACGCCTTGATGTTGCTGCCCGTTCCGAGGAAATTGAAATTCTTGCCCTGGTCGGGGCTGGAAACAGTTTTATCCGCCAGCCTTTTCTTTATTCCGGGTTGTGGTACGGAATGATGGGTGGCGCACTCGCAGCCGGTTTAATGAAATTAGGTCTTTTTTATCTTGATGCGCCACTGGCAAGGCTGCTGGATGCTTATGACCATGGAATCAATCTATATGGTTTACTGGCAAAAGATATTGCTTTGCTGATCATTTCCAGTGGCTTTCTTGGCATGCTGGGTGCATGGGTATCAGTGCAAAGATACTTGAGAATGCTGGTGGTTGGCGGCACCCTGGGCCGTCGCTAATGATTGTTCTGAATAGCTGATTTCCTTACTGTTTTCAGGATTTATGCCATTGAACGTGTAGCGGTTCCAGGTGTCCAATAATTTGACAATGAAACAACCAATACCTGCGCTTACAGATGTCGTTAGATGAGCAGGAAAAAAGCTTGTTGAATGCATGCTTGATTCGGGGCTTTGAATTTAAAAAATTGGCCCAATACTGTTATAATGGTCCGCTTGCGTTAAGGAGATTTAATGAACAAAGCATTGGTACCTAGTCACTTGCTGGTCCCGGCCGGCACCGGAAGCCTGGATGCGTATATCCAGGAAGTAAATAAAATTCCGATGCTCAGCCTGGAAGAAGAGCAGGATCTGGCAAATCTTTACCGGGATCACGATGATCTCGAAGCGGCACGGCGCCTGGTGCTTGCACATCTGCGTTTTGTAGTTCATGTCGCAAAAGGTTATTCAGGTTATGGCCTGCAACTGGGTGATCTTGTCCAGGAAGGCAATATTGGCTTGATGAAGGCGGTTAAGCGCTTTGATCCGGACCGTGAGGTTCGGTTGGTATCGTTTGCTGTTCACTGGATTCGTGCAGAAATGCATGAGTTTATTTTGCGTAACTGGCGAATTGTGAAAGTCGCTACGACCAAGGCTCAACGAAAATTATTTTTCAACTTGCGTAAAAACAAGAAACGTCTTGGATGGCTGAACATGGAAGAAGTGAACCATGTTGCCGAAAAGCTGGGTGTAAAGCCGGAAGTGGTGGTGGAAATGGAGTCGCGATTGTCTGGCCAGGATATCGGTTTTGACATGTCTGCTGATTCAGATGATGACGACAAGCCAAGAGTTGCGCCTGCCGCATTTCTGCAGAGTGTCACCGAATCACCTGAAGCCATCGCGGTTGCTGATGATATTAAGACCCAGAATATGTCCTTGTTGTTTAACGGTCTGGACCAACTGGATGATCGTAGCCGGGATATTATTAACAGCCGCTGGTTGACGGATGATAAGACAACGCTGCAGACACTTGCTGACCGCTACGGTATATCTGCCGAACGGATCAGACAACTCGAAGTCAACGCAATGAACAAGATGAAGGCCAGTCTCAGCGCCTGAATCCGGGTGTTTTATTAAGGTTTTTGTAAAAACGGTCTCCCAGTGGAGGCCGTTTTTATTTGCAGGGACTAAAACATGAGTGATGTGATGACAGTTCTGAATGCTATCGAAGACGCGCAACAAAGAGAATACTGTCACTCGTTAACTATTCTCAGGCCAGGTCATCATTGATCCAGTCTTCAACCGGAGGGCAGCCACAAAACAGGTTTCGGTCTCCATAAACATTATCCACACGACTGACATGGGGCCAGAATTTACCCTGCCAGTTGCTTTTATCAGGAAACGCAGCGGTCTCACGTGAATAAGGGTGAGACCAGTCACCTACCATGTCGCGGGCATTATGCGGGGCGTTAACCAGTGGGTTATCTTCCCGGTTCATTCGACCTTCTTCGATTTCACGAATTTCTTCGCGGATGGCTAACATGGCATCACAGAAACGGTCGATTTCCGTCATCGGTTCACTCTCCGTAGGTTCGATCATCAGGGTTCCGGGTACCGGAAAACTCATGGTTGGGGCGTGAAATCCATAGTCAATCAGCCTTTTTGCCACGTCCTCTTCGGTGATTCCGCAACTTTGCTTAAAAGGACGTAAGTCGACAATACATTCATGGGCAACCCGGCCGTTTCTACCGGTGTAAAGCACGGGATAATTTTCTTTAAGGCGCTGGGCAATGTAATTTGCATTCAAAATTGCAACCTGAGTTGCTTTTTTCATGCCTTCGCGACCCATCATTGCGATATAGGCCCAGGAAATGGGTAATATTCCGGCACTTCCCCAGGGGGCGGCAGCCACCGCACCATTATGATCGTGTCCTTCGCCCATACTCACTACACAATGGCCGGGAAGAAACGGAGAAAGATGCTTTCCGACGCAAAGCGGCCCGATTCCCGGTCCGCCACCACCATGTGGAATGCAGAACGTTTTATGCAAGTTGAGATGTGAGACGTCTGCACCAAATTTGCCGGGAGCCGCACAGCCTACAAGGGCGTTCAGGTTGGCGCCATCAAGATATACCTGGCCTCCGTGCTCATGAACAAGCTCACATATTTTCGTGATCTGTTGCTCGTAAACACCATGTGTGGACGGGTAGGTAATCATCAGGGTCGATAGGGTTTCTGAATATTTTTTGGCTTTTGCTTCGAGATCCTGCAGGTCAACATTGCCATTTTCATCACAGCCAACAACAACAATTTTCATTCCGGCCATTTGAGCGCTTGCCGGGTTGGTGCCATGTGCCGAGGAAGGGATCAGGCAAATATTTCTACCTGTGTCTCCTCTTGATGCATGGTAATCCTGTATCGCGATCAGCCCGGCATATTCACCCTGAGAGCCGGCATTAGGCTGAAGGCTGACAGCATCATAGCCGGTGCAGGCTTTGAGCATGTCTTCCAGTTCTGTAATTAATTGCCGATATCCTTCAACCTGGTTTTTCGGTGCAAATGGATGCATATCTGCAAATTCAGGCCAGGTGACTGGGATCATTTCGCTGGTGGCATTGAGTTTCATGGTGCATGAACCCAGTGAAATCATTGCATGCACCAATGACAGATCACGATTTTCCAGGCGCTTGAGATAGCGCAGCATCTCGGTTTCTGATTGATGCAGATTAAAAACCAGGTGTTGCATGAAAGGGGAGCTTCTTTGCAAACCATCCGGAATCCGGCTGAAATCTGCCGGCAATTCCCGGTCCAGGTTTTCAATGTCCGGAATGTCTTCACTGCCTGAAAACGCGAACCAAATCGCTTCAATATGCTGTCGCGTGGTTTTTTCGTTCACACTGAACCCAAGCTTAGATTCGTCTAGCCTGCAAAGGTTGATTCCTTTAGATTCCGCGCGGCCAATAATTTCATCTGCCTTACCAGCGACGGAAAAAGTCAGCGTGTCAAAGCAGGCGCTTTGGTCTGCGATAAATCCTTTGGATTGCAGGCCTTTTGCTGCCAGGCAGGTAAGCCGGTGTACCCGTTCAGCGATTCTTTTCAAACCGGCAGGGCCGTGATACACACCAAACATGCCAGCCATTACTGCCAGCAGGGCCTGCGCGGTACATATATTACTGGTCGCCTTGTCCCTGCGGATATGTTGCTCCCTGGTTTGTAAAGCCATTCTCAGGGCCGGCTTTCCGTGACGATCTTCTGACACGCCGATAATTCTGCCAGGTAAAGTACGCTTGAACGCATCGCGAGTAGCGTAATAAGCAGCATGGGGACCGCCATAACCCATTGGTACACCGAAACGCTGTGCCGAGCCCAACACAATGTCAGCATTCATTTCACCTGGTGGCATTAGCTTCACCAGGCTTAAAAGGTCGGCAGCTACAGCAACCAGGCAGTTCTGAGCATGCGCCTTTTCAATGATGGGTCTTATATCTTTTATTGCCCCGTCACTGCCCGGGTATTGAAGAATCATGCCGAAACAGGTTCCTTTTGCCAGCTCATCTTCCGCATTCCCAATGGCCAGTTCAAAACCAAAAAAGCGCGCACGGGTTTTGATGACATCTATGGTTTGCGGTAAGCAGGCTTCATCTACGATAAATCGACTGCTTTTATTTTTTTTGTTGATACGCCTGAGTTGAGCCATTGCCTCGGCGGCAGCTGATGCTTCATCGAGCAATGAGGCATTGGCCAGTTCCATGCCGGTCAGATCACAGATCATTTGTTGAAAATTCAGCAGGCCTTCAAGCCTGCCCTGTGAAATCTCTGCCTGGTAAGGGGTATAAGCGGTATACCAACCAGGGTTCTCCAGTACGTTTCGCAAAATGACGGCAGGCGTGTTGGTTTCATGGTAACCAAGCCCAATCATGTTATGCATGAGCCGGTTACGTTTGGCGATTTTTTTCAATGCTTGCAGGGTTTCCCTCTCGCTACGGGCAGGGGCAAGCTTTAACGGATTATTATCAAGGATTGACTCGGGCAAGGTGGTTTGCACCAGATCAGCCAGGCTGGATGCTCCAATGAAATCGAGCATTTGGTTGGTTTCTTGTTCATCCGGCCCGATATGACGGCGGATAAATTCCCCATGGTCTTCCAATTCGGTCAAAGGAGTATGTTTCTGCTGCTCATTGCTCATGAGTCAATCCTGTATTTGATTTTGTTATTGGGTAAGCGCGACAAAGTAATGGTCAACCAGTAAAAAGACAAATAAAACCATCAGGTAAATAACCGAGTATCCGAAAGTCTGCATGGGTAGCCTCGGATCGCTGTCCCGTAGCAACCGGTATGAATACCACAAGAATCCGGCGTTCAGGACCGACACACCGGCCAGGTATAACAGGCCACTCATGCCAGTCAGGTAGGGCAGGGTGGTCACAATGACCAGCAATATCGTGTAAAGCAATATATGCAGGCGGGTAAACTCCAGCCCGTGTGTAACCGGTAGCATCGGGATGCCGACGGACTTGTAATCCTCTGCGCGGTGTATGGCCAGCGCCCAGAAGTGCGGTGGTGTCCATACAAAGATAATCAGAAATAACAACATTGCATTGGGGTCAACACTACCGGTTACCGCTGTCCAGCCTAACAGTGGAGGTGCAGCACCTGCTGCTCCACCAATGACGATATTTTGTGGTGTGGCACGTTTGAGCCAAACGGTGTACAAAATGGCATAACCGATGAGTGAGAGAAAAGTAAGTACTGCAGTCAATACGTTGACCCAGGTCACCAGTAGAAACATAGCCAGGGTGGCGAGAATCATCGAAAAAATCAACACCTGCCGGTCATTTAATTGACCTTGTGGGAGAGGCCTGTCCCGGGTACGGACCATGACAGCATCAATACGCTGATCGAGCAAATGATTGATTGCCGCCGCTGAAGCAGCGGCCAGACCAATGCCGGCAGTGCCTGCCAGGATCGCGGTCAAAGGAGGCCATCCAGGGACACTGAGGAACATACCCGCGATCGCCGTAAAAATAATCAGGGCCACAACTTTCGGTTTGCATAGCTCAAAATACTGAGCAGCCTTATTGAGGTGAATTGCCATTATCGGGATTTCAGATCCTGCCTGGTGAGGTTCTGTAGACCAGGCCCGTAAGTATGGTCAGCAACAACGCCGCTACACCGTTGTGAGCCACGGCATTTGCCAGTGGTAAATGCAAAACCACGTTCAAAATACCCAGTAGAAATTGCACACTGACCAGTGACAGCAACAATACACCACTGCGTTGAAGCGTCGAAACCCTGGTTAGTCGAAAACCGGTGTAAATCAATAGCAAAAGCGTTACCAGGGCGCCGACCCGGTGTGCCATGTGAATCGCGGTTCTCGATGGCAGGTCGAGTACACCGCCTTCAAAATCAACGCCAATTTCTCGCCATAGGACAAACCCTTCTGAAAAATCAGTTTCTGGCCATAGTTGGCCCTGGCAGGTCGGAAAATCGGGGCATGCGAGTGCTGCGTAATTCGAACTGGTCCATCCGCCGAGCGCAATTTGCAGACCAAGCACCATTAGGGAAACAATGATCAGCGTTCGCATGGAAGTGAGTTGGGGACCAGGCCTATACGCCGTGGCATAGCGTAGGCTGTAAATGATCCAAACCAAAACTGAAAGCGTTGCCAGACCCCCAAGCAAATGTCCCATTACCACGACCGGTAATAACTTGAGGGTTACGGTCCACATGCCTAGTGCTGCCTGGAACAGTATAAGGCCAAGAAGCAGACCACTGTTGGCACGAAAAGCTGAATTTTTCGGGTTTCGCCATGCCAGCCAATTCATCGCGGTAACCAGCAACACCAGGGTTCCTGCCAGGTAGCGGTGGATCATTTCTTTCCAGGCCTTGTCTGCTTCAAACGGTCGATCCGGAAAGGCCTCGTTAGCTATCTGGACTTCCTCGGCTGCGTTGGGCCACGTCAGTTGTGCATAACACCCTGGCCAGTCAGGGCAACCCAGGCCGGCGTGTGAAAGCCGTACCCACGCACCAACAACGATTACAAGAAAAGCCAAAAACGCTGCGATTACTGTAAGTCGTTGAAATGCCTGGCTCATTGATGAATCCTGTGCTTAATTTTACTGGGACCAGCTAAGGAGACGGTCCAGGTCGATTTTGATATCTTCGGGATCAAACCCGGGGGTATAGCGCAATATTATATTGGCGGCAGGGTCGAGTAGATAGACCTGGCCTCGATCTGAATCCTGTTTTTGAGCATTCATATTGTTTGAAACTGCCGCAAGCAAGTCTAAAGCGGCACCGGTAGGGTCATTCAACAGATTGAATTCAGGATATGCAGCAACAAGCCTTGTTTGCAGAGAATTGGGCAATTGATTTTCTGCCAGTAACCAAAGCGTCACTCTCTGACGATCTTTTCCGGTTGCGAGATGGATCTGTCTCAGGCTGACGACATCGCGCAGGCAGCTTTCGTCACAATGCACATCAATCGGGTATAACAGGGTCCATTGCATGCTGGCCGCGGGAAAACGGTTGTTTCCCGAATATTGAAAATTCAGGTCATCAATGGGCATATTGACCGGCGGGTCAATCAGGATGCCGCGATTTGCGAACCGGGATGGCTCAAAGCCCCACCAGCTTGAGCGCATTAACATCGCAAGTATCAGCGGAGTCATGAAAAGGGCGGCGATGGCCAGCAGTGTAATTTTTGGGTTTTGCAGATTCATTGTATTTTGCTTTTTCGAAGGGTAATTAAGACCCAGCCACCGAAGGCTGTGAGTGCCAGTGCAAACCATTGAAATGCGTATGCCCGATGCCGCTCAGGACTCATAAAAACCGGTTTCCACTGGCGATCTGCAAATCCGGCAGGACTGGCTTCATCCAGAAACAAAACCATCGGATACAGCTTTGCGTTAAGTACCAAACTGATTTTATCCAGATCCGGGTAGGTGACCAGTTGTGGCCATCGATCTGGAGACATTGCGCCCTTAACACCCAGTTGTCGCCCTGGAAGCGGCATGGGTCCAAGGCGTCCTTTGATTTCCAGTTGTTCTGACGGGGTATCTACAACTGGCAGGATCTCGCGAGTTCTCCCCATCGCCAACCAGCCCCGGTTGACCAGGATTTCACCGCCGCTTTCGAGTTCAAATGCGGTATAAACGTGGACCCCCGGGCGCCCGCGAAATACCTGGTTATCAGCCAGCGTATTTCTTCCTGGCTTAAAGTGACCCTTTATGGTCAAACGGGTAAATTCCAGTGCATCTGAAACCTCGGGTAGTCCGATAATCGAATCAGCAGAAGCGAATGCCTTGAGCCTTGTGTCTTTTTTCGCACCACGTTCCAACTGGCAGCCACCAAGCCGGGTAAATGCCAGGACCAGGACCAGCATGGTCAGCGTTGAAAACAGTGAAGGTCTAAATTCCATGTGCACTGCACGGATAAATCAGGGAAACTTGACGGGCATTCGATATACTTGCGATTGGCCATGAATGATGCAGAATTCGAAATAGAATGTTGAGCAAGTTTCTAATTATTTTTGCGCTGATAGCCATTGTATATACTTTGATTTCCTCATTCATTTTCATGCTCCGGGACCAGGGGGAGGGAAAGCGCACGGTTCGAAGACTGAGTTGGAGAGTCGGTCTGTCGGTTTTGCTGTTTGTCCTGATCATTGCTGCAATGGCTGCTGGGTGGTTGCGTCCTGGAAGTTTCGGTCCGGTTCGCTATCCGGTGAGCGAACAGGTAGACCCATGAGTACCTACCCTTAAAATATACGCTTACAGCACATAGACAAATATAAACAGTCCCAACCAGACGACATCCACAAAATGCCAGTACCAGGCCACTGCCTCAAATCCGAAATGTTGGTGGGGTTTGAAGTGACCCTTGGCGCAACGAAATGTGATCACGGTCAACATAATGGCACCGAGGGTGACATGCATTCCGTGAAATCCTGTCAGCATGAAAAAGGTTGAACCATAAATTCCTGAGCCCATAGTCAGTCCCAACTCTGTATAAGCTTCGTGATATTCACTGATCTGGAACCACAAGAAAACAAAACCAAGAATGACGGTTACAGCAAGCCAGGCCACCAGCGGGCCTCTTTGTGCCGCCTTAAGTGCATGGTGCGCCATTGTGAGCGTGATGCCCGAGGTCAAAAGAATCAGCGTGTTGATAAATGGAATTTCAAAGGCAGGGATAGTTTGAAAATCCCCGCCTACTTCTCCTGGTCCATTGGTGGGCCAGTGCGCAACAAAACCCTGCCACAAATACTCATTGGTACTGGCGCCGATTCCTTCGCCGCCAAGCCATGGTACCGATAATGCCCGGGCATAAAACAGAACCCCGAAAAAGCACGCAAAAAACATGATTTCTGAAAATATGAACCAGGCCATACCCAGTCGGAAGGATGAGTCTACCTGGGCATTATATTTTCCGCTTTCACTTTCCCTGATGACTTCCCCGAACCATCCGAAAAGCATATAAACAATGATCAGGACACCTGCGTAAAAGGTCCACATTGCCATCGCTGAACCATTCAGCCATATTGCTGCACTGGCAAGCATGGTAATCATTCCCAGAGAACCGATAATCGGCCAACGGGTACCGTGCGGAATGTAATATGAAGTGTCAGCTTGATGCGACATTGTCGGGCCTCAACAGGAAAAAGGTGTATGAAAGTGTGATTTCGGTGATGTCTTCCGGCAGGTCCGATTCAATGTAAAAACGGACCGGCATTTCCCTGTATTCGCCAGCCTCAAGGTGCTGGTTTGAAAAACAGAAACATTCGATTTTCACAAAATATCGCGCAGCTTCAGGGGGGGTCACGTTGTAGACAGCTTGTCCGGTCGTAGGGAAATTTGCAAGACTGCTGACACTGTAAACAGATTCTGTCGCTGTTCCCAAGGTCACATTCATGCTTCGCTGCAGTGGTTGAAATTCCCATGGAATTGCCGAATTAGCGGTTGCATCGAAAATCAATTTGACGGTTCTCTGGCTATTTCCCGAGTTCTCAGGCAAATCAGCCCCAGCGGTTGAAATCCGCACCCCAGCTTGCCCGATTCCGGTAATTTCGCAAAATTTTGCATATAAGGGCGGCATCGCGAAAATGCCAAAGAAAAACATGCTCACCGCGACCAGCAAAAGCTTTCCTGCCAGTTTTCTACTTGCCAGGCGGGTATCCATTGTTTATCTGCCACTCATACCAGTCATAAAAAATAATCCAAAAATGAGCACCGTAATGAAGGCCAGGATCCACGCAGTCCTGCGCGCAGCTGCGCGCCGGTGCTTCATGTCATCCTGGTTCATATTCACGCTCAGCACTCCATCAGTGAGCTAGTGAGATATCTCATCGGCGTGAACCACCATGCTTTCGTCAATATCCGGAGGAATTTCGAATGTGTGATATGGCGCTGGTGATGGCACAGTCCATTCAAGTCCCAATGCACCTTCCCAGACCCTGGCCTTCGCCTTTTGCTTGCTGACCCACACACAATGAATGATCACACCGATAAATATAATCTGTGTAGCACCAAACGCAAAACCACCGATCGAAGACAACATATTGAAGTCGGTGAACTGGGGGGAATAGTCCGGAATCCGGCGTGGCATTCCAGCCAGACCAAGGTAATGCTGAGGGAAGAACAACACGTTTACAAAGATGGCAGACAACCAGAAATGCAGCTTGCCCCATTTTTCGGAATACATTCGGCCGGTCCATTTGGGCAGCCAGTAATAAGTGCCGGCCATTAACGCGAATACCGACCCTGGTACCAATACATAGTGAAAATGGGCCACTACAAAATAGCTGTCATGGTATTGGAAATCTGCTGCCGCGATGGCCAGCATTAATCCGGATAGGCCGCCAATGGTGAATAGCACAACAAATCCAATCGCGAACAGCATCGGTGTTTCGAAGGTCATTGAACCTTTCCACATGGTGCTGACCCAGTTGAATACTTTCACTCCTGTAGGAACGGCGATCAACATAGTTGCGTACATGAAAAACAGTTCACCTTCCAACGGCATACCAACGGTGAACATGTGATGCGCCCACACGATAAATGATAGAAAAGCGATACTGGCAGTGGCATATACCATTGCCGCGTATCCGAACAAAGGTTTGCGTGAAAATGTTGGCAGGATCTCAGATACGACGCCAAAGGCCGGCAGTACCAAGATGTAAACCTCGGGATGACCGAAAAACCAGAAAATATGCTGAAACATGACCGGGTCACCACCACCTGCAGCATTGAAGAAACTGGTACCGAAGAAGCGATCGGTTAAAAGCATGGTGACGGCGCCGGCAAGCACCGGCATCACGGCAATGAGCAGGAATGCGGTAATTAACCACGTCCATACGAACAGGGGCATTCTTAACAAGGTCATACCCGGTGCACGCATATTCATGATCGTTGCAATAATATTGATTGAACCCATGATAGAAGAGATTCCCATCATGTGTATTGAAAACACCACAAAAGCAAAACTGTCGCCGGTCTGAAGGCTTAATGGGGGATACATGGTCCAGCCTGCGGCCGGGCCACCTGAATCCATAAACAGGGTCGACAGCAGCATCGCGAACGCAAACGGGAGGATCCAGAAGCTCCAGTTGTTCATTCGGGGCAATGCCATATCCGGCGCGCCGATCATCAGCGGAATCATCCAGTTGGCAAACCCCACCCAGGCGGGCATTACTGCACCAAATACCATGATCAAGGCGTGCATGGTGGTCATCTGATTGAAGAATTCCGGCTCGACCAACTGCAATCCAGGAACAAATAATTCCGCTCGTATGACCAATGCCATCGTGCCGCCAATCAAAAACATCAGTAACGAAAAAACCAGGTACAGCGTTCCAATGTCTTTATGGTTGGTCGTGAATAGCCAGCGGTTCATAAATCCCTTGGGCTTATGATCGCCATGGTCTTCCTGGTGGGCTTCTTGGTGAAGGTCTGTGGTGGTGCTGGCGATGCTGCTCATGACCCTTCTCCAGTCATGTTGGCAACCGTTTCAGGCTGTACAATATCGCCAGTCTCGTTGCCAAATGAATTTCGTATGTAGGTGAGAACTGCTGCGATATCCACCGGTGTCAACAAGTTACCCCAGGCCTGCATGGCAGTTCCTTCAACCCCGTTTATCACCAGACTTATAGTTTCGCCCAGCGGACCGGTGGTAACGCTGCTGCCAGCCAGTGCGGGAAATGCCGGTGCCAGCCCACTCCCATCCAGTTGATGACAGGTGGCACATTGGCTTGAGTACACTTCCTCACCCTTTGTCAGTAACCCATCAAGATCCCATTCCTGCCCGGCTAATTCAGAGTCTATAAGCTTGCCTTGATGCTGCTCCGTGACCCAGTCCTGGTACTCAGTTTCGGGCAGGGCGACTACCACAATAGGCATAAAGCCGTGATCTTTACCGCACAATTCTGCACATTGGCCGCGATAAGTGCCAGGCTTCTGTATCAATGTCCACGCTTCGTTGATGAAGCCGGGAATGGCATCCCTTTTCCAGCCAAAGTCAGGCACCCACCATGCATGTAGCACATCGTCTGCAGTAATCAGGAACTTTACTTTTTTCCCCACCGGCAACACCAGGGGCTTGTCAACGTCGAGCAGGTAGTGGTTTACATCTTCGGGGTTGATGCCGGAATTGAGTTGCCGTGCAGCATTTGAGTCGGCACTTAATGAGCTGATGAAACTTATATCATCTTCAAGATATTCGTATTTCCATTTCCATTGAAAACCGGTGATCTTGATGGTCATGTCCGAGCCGGATGCATCTTCCATTTTTACCAGGGCCGTGGTTGCAGGAATGGCCATGCCAATCAGGATAATCACCGGGATTATGGTCCATGCAATTTCAGCTTTTGTACTGTGGCTGAAGTTGGCTGGTTTGTGGCCCCTTGATTTGCGGTGCAGGACAATTGAAGTGAACATGGCGGTAAAAACGAGGGTTCCGATCACCACACATATCCACAGTATCGTCATGTGTAACTCGTAGTGTGTAACACTTTGAGGTGTTACCCCTATCGGCATATTAATTTTATTGCCAGTCAAGGCAGGTGCCACCAGCAATAGCCAGAATGCAGCTGTTACAGCAGCGAATACAGCCAATGTGACAATTACAGTATTGGGTTTATTCATACAGGGAAATTAGTCCCAGCTTCTCAAATAAGCATTAATAAAAAAATAAATTTAGATTTGCCCTGGTCAATTATGTCACCACAAGCATGCCAGCCGGCAATTGTATCTTCAGGCTGGATATGGGGGCAAGGATTATGGGTAAAAAACAGCCATTTTTAGTGATATCAATGAGACTATTGTTTATTTCCGAAAAGATACCTTAAATCCTGCTTGGCCTAAACCGTTCCGAAGCATAAACTTAAGCCGCCAAAATCAAGCTCTCAACCTGTTTTAATCATGGAGTCAATGCATTGAGTGAGTGTCGTGAATTCGAATTTCTTATCACCGGCAAACCTTCTGCCAATGATGCAAGACTGGCTGTTAATCAGAATTTCCACACAGATGAAACCGCGCTTGTCATGCAGTTGCTTGAAGAGTCAGAGCTGGATCATGCTATTGCTGAAAGAGTAAATCGTTCAGCACGTTCCCTGGTGTCAAATGTGCGTGAACGTAAAGCCAAACAGGGCGTTCTCGAAGCATTTATGCAGGAATATGACCTTTCCTCTGAGGAAGGCATAGTACTCATGTGCCTTGCAGAAGCCTTACTACGAATTCCAGACTCAGATACCGCAGAAAAACTGATTGCCGATAAGTTATCCAGCGCTGACTGGGAATCCCACCTGGGACGAAGTTCGTCAATTCTGGTGAATGCTTCCACCTGGGGCCTGATGTTGACCGGTAAGCTGGTAAGCCTCGGCGACGGCACAAAAAAAAGCATCACCAATACACTTGGGAAAATGGTGAACCGCAGTGGTGATCCCGTAGTTCGCACTGCCATCAGGCAGGCCATGCGCATTATGGGTTTTCAGTATGTAATGGGGCGTGACATCAATGAAGCGCTGGACCGTGCTGAGAAGAAGAAAAACCGGCCTTATCGGTTTTCATTCGACATGCTTGGTGAAGCAGCACTGACCATGCCTGATGCAGATCGATACTTCGAATCCTATTGCCAGGGGATCAAGGCAATTGGCCGGCGCAGGCGGCATGATGATATTTTTTCTGCGCCGAGCATTTCAGTGAAACTTTCGGCACTGCACCCGCGGTATGAATACAGTCAGCGCAGCCGGGTATTGGCTGAAATGACGCCCAAATTACTGGAGTTGGCTTTGCTGGCCCGTGAAAACGGGATGGCTTTGACAGTGGATGCAGAAGAGGCAGATCGCCTGTTGCTGGCACTGGATGTATTCGCTGCGGTATTAAGAAACCAAGCCCTGCAGGGCTGGGATGGCCTGGGAATAGCGATCCAGACATATCTGAAAATGGCGGTGGCGGAAATTGACTTGCTGACAAAGCTGGCCAAAGAAACAGGCCACCGTCTGCCGGTTCGCCTGGTCAAAGGCGCGTATTGGGATTCTGAGATCAAGCATGCCCAGGTGGAAGGCTTTTCCGGGTACCCGGTATTTACGCGAAAGGCGAATACGGATGTTTCATACATTGCGTGTGCAAGACGTGTGTTGAGCCGGCGGGAGGCTTTTTATCCTCAATTTGCTACTCATAATGCACACACCATTGCTGTTATCGCAGAGATGGCAGGAGATCGCCTGGATTACGAATTCCAGAGACTGCACGGCATGGGTGAAGATTTGTATGGCGAAGTATTGAACCGTAAAGGTTTTACCCGTGCCTGCAGGGTTTATGCCCCGGTAGGGAGTCATGAAGACCTGTTGCCTTACCTGGTTCGAAGGTTGCTGGAGAACGGTGCGAATACATCATTCGTGAACCGCATT
>SMVA01010854.1_pt1 | contig 25275 bp, 25 predicted proteins | sample 2456451 | NCBI WGS metagenome assembly SMVA01 (sample SAMN11095933, study PRJNA526329) | marine sediment metagenome | biome: Marine sediment; feature: Surficial sediment; material: Deep marine sediment; isolation source: Hadal surficial sediment | place: Pacific Ocean | collected 2014-05 | depth... | reverse complement strand
CAAAATCAGTCGCAATGGCCAACGACAAAGTCATGAGTTGAGCGACAGGCCAGTCCATAATCTGGCGTAACCTGACAAACAGTTTGCCCTGCTCATCCTCGAGGATAAGATCGCCGGCAGTAAGGCGGTTCGCAAGCCGGTACATCAGGGCACCGTACACCCCGAGCAATACAAACCAGAAAATGGTTCCAAACCAACGTTGCAATGACTCACGAAAAACGTATTCAACGGCAGTTGCCTGGCAAGCATCTTCGTCTTCTACAACCGTGTCACCCAATAGCGCATTTAGTGCATCAGCTTGCGCCTCGTCATCATCGGCGTGGATGATGGATTCAATGTCAGCATCAAGGTCGTGTGGGCCAAAGGTGTATATCAATACCGCAATTGCCAGCAAAACTGCGCCCAAAGTTCCAAGCGCCGTGACAAGAACCAGGTTGAGAAGGCCTATGATGATGAGCGGAACACCGAAAAAAAACAAAAACCCGGTTACGCTGGACCACGCAGGAATATCTTTACACTTTTCATTACAGTGCCTGATAACGCTTTTTAGCCATTCAAATCGACGCAGTTTTCCGAGATCACGAATAAAGTAGCAAGTGCAAAGGCAATAATTAGGGAAACAATAGTCATTTATGAAACTCTGGGCGGAGTAGAGATGATTCTATCAGCATGCGGGAGTTGCGTTCAGCATAAGGCAGGCAATTCATCGATGATGGCGGTATTTGCGGCACAAGGTTTCGAGGTCGCCGCCGCCCTGCTTGCGAAACCAGTCTGCGAGCAGCCTGAAAGCAATTGAAACAGGGGGCGAAAGCAGTACTGAGCCCTCTTTGACTGCTGCAATCAGTTCTTCAGTGGTAAACCAGCGCACTTCCTCCAGTTCATCAGACGCGGCGCAGTCACGGGAGATGGCTTCTGCGTAAAAGCCGCACATTGATGAGGCTGGAAAGGGCCAGGGCTGGGAAGAGACATAACGGATTCTGCCTAGCTGAACACGCGCCTCCTCATATACTTCGCGCACAACCGCGTCTTCAAGGCTTTCGCCTGGCTCGACAAATCCCGCCAGCGTTGAAAAATAACGTGGCGGCCAATTCGGGTTTCGGCCCAGCAGGCACGCATCTCCGTGGGTGATAAGCACGATAATGGCCGGGTCGATGCGGGGGAATGACTCACGTGCACACTCTTCATTGCTGCAAACCAGCTTGTGGCCGGCTGAAAGCAGGCGGTTTGCCTCGCCGCAGACTCCGCAAAATAAATGCCGGTGTTGCCAGTAATGCAAGGCCTTGGCGTAGGCTAGAATTCCGGCGTGTTTCGCATCCATGTCGATTGACGCCCCGCGCAGGTCTTTGAAGCTGGCACCCGGATATGACTTCAGTACCCCGTCACGCTGGCTATCGGTAATTGATACGGCGAAATAGGTTCGTTTACGGTCGGTGCCCAAAAGGGTGGGCGGTTGAATGAGATCATTTTCAGGCAACTCGGATGACTTGAGGTATATCGCCAGTGTGCCCGAATCCGTTTTTTCCAAAAGACTTCGACTGCGCCACAAAGGCACCAGGTGTGCATCCGGAGCTTGCAGGGCTTTAATAACCCATTCGCTGTCATCGCGGTGCTCAACCAACCGGTCCAGTCGTACTGAGGTAAAACGGTTTTTGTTCGATCGGGATAGTTGGTCAATGCTGAGCGTCACGGCCTCAAACCGAGAATGATGAACCGCAGCCACAGGTTGTGGAAGCATTGGGATTACGAATCACAAATTGTGCACCCTGGAGATTTTCGGTGTAATCGACCTCGGCACCCATCAGGTACTGGAAGCTCAGTGGATCGACGAGAAGTGTGACGCCATCATTGGTGACCTTGATGTCATCGTCTGCAGTTGACTCATCAAACATGAATCCATACTGAAAACCCGAACAGCCACCGCCTGAAATATACACGCGCAACTTAAGCTCCGGATTGCGTTCCTCCAGGATCAATTCGAGTGTCTTGCGTGCCGCGGCATCGGTAAATACCATTGCATTTTCAAGGCTTGCTTGTTTGGAAACTTCTCCCATAGGGCAACTATGGTGTTTCCCGGTCATAATTTCAATCTTTCACTTGATGAACTTTCGACTACCGTACTTTTAATGTGTATTTGCTGCGGCCACAAAAAAGCGGCCGAAGCCGCTGAGTCCCTCATTTTTTATTGCTTTTCTACATTTATTATAATAGTTCTCGGCAAGACCCCCATGAGTAGGGTTGTGGAGTTTATACTCCTCGCTGAAGTAGGCGTCAAGCAAACGCAGATTTCGAGCCTGGGAGTTTAATGCTTATGTTGTGGTTAAAATCGTTCCATATCATTTTTATGGTGACCTGGTTTGCGGGGCTGTTTTACTTGCCGAGAATATTTGTTTATCACGCAAAGTCGACGCACGAAGAGGTGCAAAAAACATTTCAGGTGATGGAAAAAAAACTGCTCCTCATGACGCACATAGGTGGCGTATTAACCTGGGTTTTCGGTCTCACACTGTTATACAAAACGCCTTCTCTTGTTGATATGAGCTGGATGCAAATCAAGCTTTCACTTGTGCTTTTATTAACCGTTTACCACCTGGCGCTGGTCAAGCTGGTTGCGACTTTCGCGGCCGGCAATAATACTCGCAGCCATGCCTGGTACCGGTGGTTTAATGAGATTCCAACGGTCATTCTAATTTCGGTGGTCTTGTTGGTGGTACTGAAATCAGAGGTTCCCTAGGGACTAGACATCAATTTCACCCAGTCCTTACAGGTGTCACCGAATACCAGGAAGTGTGGGTTGAGCAGGCTGTCTTTTTGGTTATATGACAGGGGCTGACCTTCCAGCGTGGTTACCCGGCCACCGGCAGCTTCAACTACGGCCTGCGCTGCAGCGGTATCCCATTCAGAAGTGAGCCCCAGGCGGGGATAAAAATCAGCTTTGCCTTCAGCTACAAGGCAAAACTTCAGGGAACTGCCCAAGCTGATCAGTTTATAAGGGCCAATGGCATCCAGGCGCTCTTCCAACCCGGGATTGGCATGCGATCTGCTGCCGACTACGACCATTGGTTCGGCACAAGGACGACAAGAGATATCGACTGCATCTTTCTCGCCATCACGAAGGAATGCCCCAAGACCCTGCGCGCCAAAATAGGTTTTGCCGCTGACCGGAACATGAACCACGCCCATCACAGGAACATGATTCACAATGAGCGCGATATTAACCGTAAATTCACCGTTACGGTTGACAAACTCCTTGGTGCCATCCAAAGGATCCACCAGCCAGTACGCCTGCCATTGGCTACGTTCGGAAAAAGGAATTTCGACAGACTCTTCTGACAGCACCGGTGTGTCCGGGTCAAGCCGGGCCAAACCCTCACAAATAATGTTGTGGCTGGCCAGGTCAGCCTGGGTCAGGGGGGAACGGTCAGCTTTTTCGACAACTGAAAAATCCTGAGCGTAAATATCCAGGATTGCATCACCCGCGATCCTGGATAGCGCAAGCAGTTGGTCCAGGCGGTTCCGGCTTAGCCTGGATTTCATTTATTGCGTTCCGCATCAAGGAAGTCACGTGCAATATAAAGTGCTGCAATGGTGCGGCCTTCAGTGCAATCGGCTCGTGCGGTCAGTTCATCAAGTTTTGCCAATGGCCAGGGAATGACATCAAGTTCTTCGGGTTCATCGCCTTCCAGTTTGCTGGGATACAGATCACGGGCCAGAACCACGTGCGTCACGTGGGTCATATAGCCCGGGGCCAGACTCAATTCTGTCAATTCGTGCAAATCCCTTGCTGCTACCCCGGCTTCTTCGCGTAATTCGCGCTGGGCAGCTTCGAGGATACTTTCACCCGCTTCAAGCCGGCCCTTAACCAGCCCGATTTCATAGTGATGCAAGCCAACTGCATACTCACGGACCAGTAGTACGGTTTCATCATCATGCATGGGGACAACGATTACAGCGCCAAGCCCGCGGCTTATCAACCGTTCGTAAATCCTTCTTTCACCATTTGAAAACTCGAGGTCCAGTTCTTCAATGGTGAAAAGATTTCCCGGGTCGCGGTTTTTGCGCCCGTGAATAACCGGCAGGCGGGTTACTTTGGAATCTGTCATCAGGCCCGCCATCCGAGGATTGTCTGCAGTTCAGCATGCAGGGTGGGGTTTGCTGCCAGCACAGTGCTGGTTTCCAGGCTAATCCTGTTACCAGCGAGATCTGAAAAAACGCCACCGGCCTCAGAAACAATCAGGCTGAGTGCCGCAATATCGAGAATATTGACGTCAGATTCAATCACCGCATCAAGCTGGCCGCTGGCGAGACGATGATAGTGATAATAATCACCGTAACCCCGGCCCCGGTTGGCTTGTGATATCACATCACCCAGCGCCTGCCAGCGGCTCGAACGTGCCAGCGTTTCAAGGTTACCCGTTGATATGCTGGCATCACCAAGTTGTTCGATCATGCTGACATTGATGGGCTGACCATCAAGCCAGGCGCCGCCACCACGGGTTGCCCAGGCCATTTCACCCGTCATCGGCACATTTGATACTCCGACCACGATTTCATCACGGTACATGAGTGCAATCTGCGTAGAGAACATGCCGTAGCCACGTACGAAACTCTTGGTGCCGTCGATGGGATCAATTAACCACAGATACTCAGAATTGCGGTCGCTGCGACCATATTCCTCGCCAAATATCCCATGTTCGGGACAGGCTTTTCGAATGATGCTGCGAATAGCCTGTTCTGCATCGCGGTCTGCAATTGTGACGGGTGTCCGGTCAGGTTTTGTTTCCACCTCGTAGCTGCCGTGAAAGTGCTCCAGTATGGGAATGCTTGCAGCGGTTGCGGCCTCAAGTGCGATTTCAAGAAACTGTTTCATTTTTGCCTAATGAGTGTGATTATTTTAACTGCTTTTCAGGGATGGCTTGCGTGGTTGGAAAGACCCCTCCATCATAGCAGACTGGTCAAAATCGAAAGCAGCCAGAAAGGTCTGATTAAACCATGCAAAAACCCACTACCAGTGCCACGCTGAATGATGAGATCCGACGCCGGGATCTGGCAGTTTTATGGCATCCGACCACACAGATGAAAGACCATGAATGGCTGCCCCTGTTGCCGGTACGAAGAGGAGAGGGTGTCTGGCTCGAAGATATGGACGGCAAGAGATATATCGATGCCATCAGTTCCTGGTGGGTGAATTTATTCGGTCACACAAACCCTCAAATCAGTGCCGCAGTCAGCATGCAGGCCAAAACCCTGGAGCATGTCATTCTTGCCGGTGTTACCCACGAGCCTGCAGTTCGCTTGGCCGAGAAACTGGTTGAGATTACCCAGCCGGGTCTGGACCGTGTTTTCTATGCCGACAGTGGGTCGAATGCAGTCGAAATTGCAATGAAAATGAGCTTTCACTATTGGCGGAACCAGGGAAACTCCACGCGTTTACGGTTTGTGTCACTGTCCAACAGTTACCATGGCGAAACCATAGGCACACTGGGTGTTGGCGATGCCGGTCTTTTCAAGGAGACCTATGCGCCACTTTTGACTGAGCCCCTGATCGCACCCAGCCCGGACTGCTTTGGATTGCCGCCTGAGGAATGGGACCGGCATGCTTCAGAAAAACTCGATGAAATGAAAGTAATTCTGATGCAAAACCAGGCAGAAATTTGTGCCGTGATTATTGAACCACTGGTGCAGTGTGCAGGAGGTATGCGGATGTATCCGCCTTCCTACCTGGCCGGCCTGAGGAAACTGTGCGATGAGTACCAGGTTCACCTGATTGCCGACGAAATCGCGGTTGGATTCGGGCGAACAGGCAGTATGTTTGCTTGCCAGCAGGCAGATATTGCACCGGATTTTATGTGTATCTCCAAAGGCTTGACCGGCGGCTATTTACCCATGTCGGCGGTCATGACCAGCAATGATATCTACGATGTTTTCTACGATGAATACATCACCCTTCGGGGCTTTTTACACTCGCATAGCTATTCGGGAAATGCGCTGGCGTGTGCAGCAGCATTGGCCACGTTGGAAATTTTTGAGACTCAACCGGTACTGGAAAACAATCGTGAAACGGCAAAACAGATGCTTGAAGCTGTGCAGCATTTAAATGAACACCCGCATGTTGGTGAGATCCGGCAAACCGGTATGATCCTGGCCATGGAAATGGTCAGGAATCGTGAAACCATGGAAGCCTATCACTGGAAAGAGCGCCGTGGCATGAGGGTTTATCAGCATGCCCTTGAAAAAGGTGTGTTGCTTCGTCCGATTGGAAACGTGGTTTACTTTATGCCGCCATACGTGATCAATGAGGATGAAATCGGCCTGATGGTCGCCGCTGCAACATCCGGCATCGATTTTGCTACAAAAGACTAATACGGATCACATGTAGGCGCGATGACCACATCGCGAATTGGAGAACCGTTGGTGCATTGGCGTGATCATATCTGCCTGCGAACAATCCGGTAGTGCAAAAATCCCTATTTTTTCTCTAATTCTGGTGCTATCAGTTTTACCAGCTCATCAAGATCAGGGATCAGGGCTTGTTCCTTATCAATGGTGATTTCCCTGAAAACACAGGGGAAGCCGGTCAGCTTTTTAGGTTTGCTCAGGCTGCCGGATGTCACTTTCGCCAGTCTGGGTACACCTGAAATCAGTATGCCCAGGTAGGGTGTGCTGGATGACCCGGAAAGAGACTTGAGCACCAGGACCCGGCTTTTAGCGTTTGATGCTTCTTTCCGGGTCATACCGGCCAGCATCGCGAAACTGACGACCGGAATCATCCAGTCATTCCAACTCATGGCGCCCAATAGCCACGCGGGGGCATCCTTGAATGGTTTTGGATCTGAAAAGTTGACCACTTCTGCAACAATGCTACCGGGCAACATGGCGGTTCCGCCTGTTATCGGCGCCAGCAGTGTGCGAATTTCTGTGTTTTGGTCAGGCATCAGTAAACTTCCTTGCCGAGCACGTCCTGAACCTGGGATATCAGCTCAGATTCTTTATAAGGCTTGGTCAGATAGGCGTTTGCGCCAACCTCAGTTGCCCGGTCCCGGTGTTTCTGTCCGGAGCGGGAGGTGATCATTATGATCGGAATATGTTTTAACCTCGGATCAGCACGAACATAGGCAGCCACTTCAAAACCGTCCATTCTTGGCATTTCAATATCGAGCAGCAAAAGCTCCGGTATTCGTTCCTGCATCTGCTCAGTGGCATCTATGCCGTCTTTTGCAGTAATGACCTCAAAATCATGACTCTCCAGAACCCTGGATGTGACTTTGCGCATGGTGATGGAGTCATCAACGATCATGGCCAGAGTTTGGGGAGGTCGCTCTTCCAGGGTTTCCGGAATTCCGGGCAGGGTTCCATGAATCATGGCATGGCGGATTAGCGGGCCTGTATCAAGGATGACAACGACTTTGCCGTCAGCACTTACGGTACCGCCAAGTATGCCGGGCACACTGCTGATCTGAGGCCCTACCGGCTTGATGACAATTTCCCGGTGACCCATGAGTTCGGGTACGCGGAAAGCTGCAATCTGGTCCCCCGCCTTGATCAGCAAAAGAGAAACACTTTCGCGGCCCAATGGCTGCACGGCCTCACCCAACAAGGCTTCAAGCTCGAGAATCGGATATCGGGTACCTGCAAATTCATATACCGGCGTATGTGAGCCAAGTAACTCACGATACTCGTCCGGCATTATTCTGGCCACACCGGCCACACTGGTCAGCGGAATGAGGTAACGGTTATCGCCGGCCATTACGCCAATGGCCTGCATGACCGCCAGCGTAAACGGAATCCGGATGGTGAAGCAGGTTCCCTTGTCCTTTTCCGATTCAATTTCCAGGGATCCACCAATTTGTTTAATCTCGCTATTTACGACATCCATACCGATGCCACGACCCGCCAGTTCTGTTACTGAGCTGGAAGTGGAAAAACCACTGTCAAGAATGAATTCATACAACTGTTGCGGCGACGGAGTAGCGCCCTTGTCTATCTTGCCAAGTTCAACCGCCTTTTTCTTGATTGCAGCCAGGTCAATACCACCGCCATCGTCCCGGATGCGGATGATGAACTCAGTTGCTTCAGATTCAACGGTAACCGTGATCTCGCCTTCAACTTTCTTTTTCAGCGCTTTTCGTCGATCCGGTTTCTCGATCCCGTGTGCAATAGAGTTACGCAACATATGTTCAAGTGGAGCAGTGATACGCTCCAGAATGTTTCTGTCCAACTGGTCGCTGGTTCCAATCATCTTGAGCCCGAGCCGCGCTTTTTTGCCGGTCTCATTGGCAGCAGAGCGAACCAGGCGTCGCAACCTTGGAGCAACCGAGCCGAAGGGCACCATTCGGGTCTCCATCAGACCTTCCTGCAATTCGGTCGTAAATCGCGATTGCTGAGTGAGCAGGGTGTCCGACTGCCGGGCAGCCTCATCGAGCATTTCCTGTAAATTCAGAAGGTCGGCGACGGATTCGGAAAGGCCCCGCGAAAGCTGCTGTATCGAAGAAAACCGGTCCAGTTCCAGGGGGTCAAATCCATCGGTGCCGATATCTGATGTTTCCTGGATACGGGAGCGAATTTGAGCTTCAGTTTCTATTTCCAGTTTTCTGAACTGTTCTCTTAAGCGGGCAATGGTTTCATCAAACTCGCCCAGGCTGGAACGCAGGATTCCAACCTGCTGCTCTAACCTTGAACGAAAGATACTGACTTCGCCAGCGGCATTAACCATGTTGTCCAAAAGCTCCGCGTCAACACGGATCTGCTGGCCGGACTTTTCATCACTCCGGTTGGTTAGCGGTGCTGCGGCTTCCGGCAATTCACGGGACTCCCGGGTCTCCTCGCTGGCGGGTGCCGGTTTAAATATCTGCACGGGAACATCGATCAGATCCTGAACCTGCTGTTCGAACAGGTGGACCGCTCCGCCGGCTTCGGGTTGTTCGCCTTTTTCAACCTGGCTTATCCATGATTGAAGTTGATCACAGCCTGTTTCCAGGGCCTGGACTGCTGATACTGATGGCGAGAGGCTCTTATCGGCTATTTTTTCCAGTAGTGACTCCATGACATGACTCAAGTCACCAAGGACCGTTAGCCCGGCCATTCTTGCGCCACCTTTAAACGTGTGTATTTCCCGTAGTAGGTTTTGAACCAGTTCAATATCGCCGAGCTTATCCTTCCAGGTATTTAGCAGGGTGTCAGACCTTGCCAATACCTCATGAGCTTCTTCCAGGAATATATTTACAATTTCACTAAAAAGCTTATCTTCTTCTGATGACGAGTCGATAGTTTGAGGCTCTATGGGTTCCAGCTCGGGGGGCTCTGATGTTGCCGGGTCAGGTTCAGAATTGCTTGCTTCCTCATGCTGAACGTTGCTGGCATTTTGTGATTCCGCATTAAATGCCGGCACTCCTGAAGCAGCAGCGGACTCCAATTTTACTGTCAGCGAGATAATCTGCGCAACCAGACCCTGTTCATCGTCGGGAGGGAGGGCAAACGCATCACCTTCAATTCGATCAAGTCTTGCCTGCATATGCCCGATAGCACTACCAAGGATCCACACAGCATCAACACTGAATGGTTGACCGCTGTTGCTTTGTGCTTCCAGCATGCCTTCCAGGGATTTTGCGATGTCGCCCTGCAATCCTTCGGGTGCTATGGATATGGCGCCGGCTATGGCGTGTATGGCCCTTAGATGCTCCCGCAAGGTACGTGTATTGCGGTCTATTGAGACTTGTTCCAGCAAGGAATTAAGGTGCTCAAGATTTTCAGTCAGTTCTTTACGCAAACTGGCATTTTGCCGATCATCGACAATTTCAGCAGGATCAGCGGCCATCACAGGCGCATCCGGCAACATGCCGGCAAGAAATGCCGGAAGTTGCTGATGCAGGACGCCCCAGTCGACCACATCTCCCCTGGTAAGGCGCTCAGCGTGCTTGCCAATGGTAATAATGGCCTCACGGCTCAAACCCACTGTTTGTTGCATAAGGCGTTGCTTTAAGGCTGGCAAAGATGCCTGGGCCAGCCTGATCATGACTGCGGCATCGGCAAAGGCAGTGATTTTTCCTTCCAGCAGCGCATTGAGCAATTCCTCGAATTGCCAGCAAAAATCACCCAGTTCGTGTGCGCCAACCATGTGGCCACTGCCTTTTAGGGTGTGAAAGCCGCGCCGTATATCCTTCAAGTGATCGTGGCTATCAAGATTTTCCAGCCACGCCGGAATCTGGTGGTTCAGTGCTTCTGACACTGTTTCGTATTCTTCCAGGAATACATCCAGTAACTCCTCATCCATTTCCGGCGGCAGACTATCCCCGTGACGCGGTTCTTCTGTGACAGTTTCAATAAGGCTGGGTGGTTCACTGGCCTTTGCCAGTTTTTCCGCTGCAGCGATTTTGGCAGCCTGAAGATCCAGTTGCCCGGCGGATTCTTCCGACTCCGGCAATGCATCAAGGCTGGTGGTCAAAATATCGATAAATCGCCTGCGGTTACTTTGCTGGTCATGGCAGGCCGCCAGGAATATTTCCAGCGCAACGACAGCATTCGTGAATGACTCCAGATCGGCGGGTGGAACGGCAGATTCAGAAAATGCATTTTTCAGCAAGAATGTGGTGACGCGTGAAAGACGCAATGTCAGTTCGGCGGTTTCCTGCTCATCAATTAAAGTCAGGGCGCCGGCCACCTGCTGAAGTGGTTCATCGAGATCCGCCGCGCCATCACCACCAAACCTGGCTTTTACCGCGTCCTGAAAGAGATTAAGACTGATCACCATTTCCTCAAGGAGCCGGTCCCTGATTTTGCGTTGCTCGTGCCCGGATAGTTCAATGAGACCGTGTCCGTCATCGGCTTGCAGCGGTTCACCCAAGGTATCAATTTGTTCTTTTAATGCAGACTCAACCTGTAACAACTGGCTGGCCATAGACATGAGAGACGACTCGCGTTCTTCTGGCCCCGCGCTTGCGCTTTCTTCGAACTCAGGAAGTAACTCCTCAAGTGCCCTGGCGGGGATTAACAATCCCAGCATTTTGAGGGTGTCCTGTAAGCGTGAAAGTGCCTCTACACTGTTTTCCCGCCTTGTTTCATCGACTTCACCTGTCCTGAGTTCAAGGTCCAGGGCGTCCTTTACCAGTGAAATTTCATCTTCTACAGCGTTTCCAAGCGCTGTGTACATGTCCCGGTCGCGGCCTGTGACGGCACCCTTTGCACGAAGGAGTTCGTCCTGGTCCGGAACCATGTCGGTTAAGTTAAAGTGCGCCTTTAACTGGTCAATTCCCGCATTTCCTTTTCGGGACTCAGCGACATGGAACAGGAAAGCACGGGTCAAGGCGGTGACCGAGCGTGGGTCTGCTGCATCCTCACCACCTTCAGACAGGCTTTTAAGATTCAGGTGCAGCCTGGCGAAAAGGCGCCGAAGCTGGGAATCATTCTTTGCGTATCCGTCTACCAGTCCGCCAATGACTTCCGAAGCTACCCACCAAAGGCGTCTTTGCTCCTTATGCTCGCATCGGTGCAGAAGGGTTTCACATATGCCCTGGAGCGGTGACAGGTGCTCGAGAATATCCTGTTCCTGCAGCCAGTTTAGTAGCGCGTTTTCATATTGCTGGCGCATCCGCTGTGTGAAGTCGCCAAAAGTCTCATCGCGGGTTATTACCTGGTCGCCGACTTTTAACTCCGGTAAATCTACATCAAGGTCCGGGACAAATACGGAACTCTCCTGGAGCAGAGAGGCATTGTGGGCTCCCCGTAGTCCGTTGATTACCGGTAGCAGCAAAATGGGCAGATCCTGATGGCCTGCTTGCAGGCGATCCAGGTAGGCGGGAATAACGACTAAGGCATCCATCAATACCGCGTAGGCCCTGGTCTTGTTATCCACCCGGTAGTGTTTGATGCGATCACATAAAGTGATCATTTCTTCAGCCACCATTGCCGCGCCGTTCAATACCAGTGCTTCAAATGTTAGCTTAAGAAACTCGATGGTTTCCGCGGTTTCAGTGATGGCCTCGTTACCGGCATTTGGATTACTGGCAATGTTTTCTATCTGCAGGCGGGCTTGGTCAATTCGTTTATCGAGATCCTCTCGAACCCACCTTAAGGTGGTACTGGAGTTTGATCCCTCGATAATCATGACGGTGTCAGTCCGATTCCGGCAACTTGAAGTCCGCCACTGATTCACGAAGCTGCAGGACCAGATCGGCCAGATTTTCGACTGCGCCAGCGGTTTGCTGGCTACCCTCGGATGTCTGGATGGAAATGTCCCGGATACTCTGAATCAGTTCAGAAATACTGGTGGCTTCTACCGAGTGCTCATGTGCTTCAGTGGCAATACCCTGAATCATCTTGGAAAGCTGATTCGACTCGTTTTCAATTTGAACCAGAGCTGTTCCGGCATCCCCTGCAAGGCGCGTTCCGCTTACCACTTCGGAAGTTGTTGACTCCATGGAAGCGACAGCCTCAGAGGTATCTGCCTGGATGGTTTGCACCAGCGTTTCGATTCGCCTGGTTGCCTTGGTGGCGCTTTCAGCCAACTGCTGAACTTCATCCGCAACGATGGCGAATCCCTTTCCTGCTGCTCCAGCGGAGGCGGCCTGGATGGCGGCATTAAGCGCCAGCACATTGGTCTGCTCGGCGATTCCATTGATCAGGCTGACGATGTCCCCGATTTCCTGTGTGGATTCGCCCAGGCGCTTGATTCGTTTTGATGTTTCCTGGATTTGCTCACGAATATTGTCCATTCCGGCTATGGATTCACGAACCTTTTCTGCGCCATGGTGGGCGATGTCAACCGAACGGGTTGCCGCTTCGCTTGATTCACGCGAGCGCTCGGCCATGGTGTCAAAAGACTCAGCCATTTTCTTAACCGATCCGGTTGCCGAGTCCATTTGACTTGCTTGTCTGCCTGCCGCCTCGGCCAACTCAAATGTGGCTGTACGAGTTAATTGTGCGCTGGCTGCGACAGAATTTGCCGTCAGGTTGATTCCCATCACCAGTTCACGCAACCGCTCGATAGCGTAATTGATCGCATCGGCAATAGCGCCGGTTATATCGTTACTAACAGTTGCGTGCACCGTAAGGTCGCCATCCGCCAATGAGCGGAGTTCATCCAGTAAAGTCATAATTGCACGCTGATTTTGGCGGTTGCTGCTGGTCGCAACAGTTGCCCGCTTACGTTCTGCCGAGATTACCGAACCTATCAGCATGGCCACCAGGCCAATCATCACAATCAGCCCAAAACCGGCTGTTTTCATGGACGGCCAACCCCTGGAGCGTGGAAGGTCAGCGACTGCATCAGACAACGCTGCAGCCTGTTCAAAGACCGTTCTGCTATCGAGAAATATCTCATCTGCAGCGCCCCTGACTTTAAACAAATCGGTTGAGGAATCGAGAATTGTCTGTAGGTGAGGCCTGGCTGTTCGAAACTGTCTGCGTACTTCTGCCAGCGAAGCCAGTGCCTGTTGGTTACGCACCTGGGTGATGCCCATGTTCTGATTGCCGTTCAGCAAGGCTGACAAAACCTGATCGAACAAGCCAATTTCGCTTTTAAGACGATTAGCGCCGTTGACTGCGTTGCTGCCGCCGCGGAGAATTTCATTGACATGCCGCAGCATTCGATCCGCCAGCACCAATTGGCGGCTGGCAGCAAATACTTGTTGATTGGGCGCCCCGCTTTCTGTTAGCTGCCTTGCGATCTGGTCTGTATTTTCCTGAATGGATGGAATTAAGCCGGAAAAACTACTACTGGCCTCGGCCAGGGAAAGCAGCAGGTTTTCACGTTCTGTGATACTTCTGGCATCGACACTCATCCGGTCCCAGGTCATATTCAGCTGGGACATTTGCTCCGCCAAATCTGACGGGGCGGGGGGTTGCCCGGATTCAGCAGAGCCGTTTCTCAAGCTGTTCATGGCGGCAGTCATGTGTTGATAAGTCGCAGATAATTCACCAAATGCCTGGAGATTTCCAGCGGCTGCCTCGCCAGCTGATTTGGCCAGTTGCTGGGACGAAACCTGTACGTCGGTTGCCAATGAAACCCATTCCTGTTCAAATTTGGCGTTACGGATCAGCTGAAAAAATGTTGCTGCTACAAAAGCCATCGAGAGGATGAGCAGGGCTGTCAGGGCCAGCACTAGCCATGATCTCCCCTTGGATTGCTTCTTGGACATTTGACTCATAGGATTATTCTTACTCAGGTTGCTGCACCATTAAGAAATTCCGGTGAACTGAACAAGGCATCCAGATTCAATACCTGCCAGACCTCTTTTTTGGACTTGAACTGTTTGTTGATATAGGCATGCAGTGGTGAATCTTCAGAAACACTGATTTGGGCTGACTCATCTTCGGCAAAGGTTCGCTGACCAAAGACCTCGTCTACCAACAAACCAACCGGTCGGCCACGCAGGCTTGCGGTAAGCAATCTTGAGCGAACGGTTACCGCGGTTCGTTTTCCCCCGAAATAAAAAGACAGATCAACGATGGTAACCAGCTCGCCCCTGACATTAGCCAAGCCCAGTATCCAGGGCTTGGTTCCTGGCACCCTGGTCACAGGCGGTGGCGGCAGGAACTCGTGAACCCGGTCAATACTACAGGTTAGCCTTGATTCCCCGAGCGAGAAGATAACGCCTGCCCACTCACCGCTCTGTTTGACACCTTCACCTTTGCCTGGCGAAAAGTCGAGTGCACGCTGCTCGTATTCGAGTAGTTTTTTGAACGATACGTTGGACTGGCTCATGCAAAATTCCCTGTTAGCGGGCGGCACTTAAATGTGCCGGCTGATACGTCATGTAGCGTGCTGTTTGACAGCAGCCAGTAACTCTTCCCTGGTGAATGGTTTGGTCAGGTAGAGATCTGAACCCACAACCCGTCCGCGGGCCTTGTCAAACAGGCCATCCTTGCTGGTGAGCATGATGACAGGTGTATCCCGGAATTCAGCGTTATTCTTGATGATTGCAGTGGTCTGGTAGCCATCCAGTCGGGGCATCATGATGTCTACGAAGATTAGATCAGGGCGGTGGCGGGTAATCTTCGATAGAGCTTCAAAGCCGTTTTCAGCAGTCACGACCCTGAAACCTTCATTTGCCAGCATGGTTTCAGCTGAACGTCGAATGGTCGCGCTGTCGTCTACGACGAGAATACAAAGCCGGTGGCTAGCGGTATCCCCTTTATCACTGCTCACAGCTTGATCAGAAGTAGCTTCTTTGCTCATGGTTCGTCCCTGTTTGTGAGGTTGGCAACGTGTCCTTACGTTGCTACCAAGCGTATTGCGTCTAGTTTACCCTCCCTTATGAGGGGATTCCAGTCTATGTAATGCCCGAGGAATGTTCTACATATGTTTGACGCATAAGAAGTTTAGCGAACAAAACCCTATGCAAGGCTGGAACCAAAAGAGCTCTGGCAGGATAATGAGACAAATTTCAGTTGGAATCGAAAATGGCAGATAGTAATCCCCGTCAAAAAGGCCCAATCAGGACCGGTGTTGTAATGGACCCTATTGCCGGAATCAATATTAACAAAGACTCCACTTTTGCCATGCTTCTTGAGGCTCAGGAAAGAGGCCATATTATCTACTATATGGAACCAGCAGACTTGCGGGTATTTGATGGTCAGCCAATGGCTTCCATGCGGCAACTCCGGGTGAAAGATGATCCGAAGCATTGGTTCACCCTGAGTGACGCAGAGCAACGGCCTTTGCAGGATCTGGACATCATATTGATGCGCAGAGATCCTCCATTCGAACTTGATTATATTTATCTGACTTACATTCTGGAACTTGCCGAACGGGCCGGTGTGCTGGTGGTCAATAGGCCTCAGTCACTACGTGACGCTAACGAAAAGTTCTTTATTACGCATTTTCCCCAGTGTTGTGTCCCAATGGTGATTACCCGCAATGCCGATGACATTCGCGAATTTGTCGCCCGGCATGGCAAATCTGTGGTTAAACCCCTGGATGGCATGGGTGGGGACTCAATATTCCAGCTACAACCGTCTGACCCCAATACCAATGTCATTCTCGAGACCATCACCAGGAATGGTACAGAACTGGTAATGGCACAGCAGTATATCGAGGAGATCAGTTCTGGAGACAAGCGTATCCTGATGATTAATGGCCAGCCGGTGCCTTACGCGTTGGCCAGGTTTCCGGGTACCGGAGATTTTCGTGGCAACCTTGCCAAGGGCGGCCATGGTGAGGGCGTTGCGCTGAGTGAGCGTGATTACTGGATTTGTAAACAGGTGGGTCCTGAACTGGAGCGCAGGGGAATCCTGTTTGCCGGGCTGGACATTATTGGCGACTGGTTGTCTGAAGTTAATGTGACCAGTCCGACCTGCATCCGCGAACTGGATGCGCAGTATGGATTGAATATTGCCGGCCAGATGTTTGATGCAGTGGAGGAGAGACTCGCGGATAGTGAAAGATAGACACTTGATGAGCGACAGTTTCGCGGTGGCCCTGATGCTGGCACTTAGCCTGCACGCGGCAGTTTTGCTGGCCCTGAGTTTTGCCTTCGACATCAACCCGCTACAAAAGGCCGTTGAAACCCTGGATGTGGTTTTGGTTAACTGGCGATCCGAAGAGGCACCGGAAGCCGCAGACTTCCTGGCTCAGGCTTCGCAGATTGGCGGCGGGGAATCAGACGAGGCATCCCGGCCCTCCCGGGATCTGTCCAGTGCGGTGCCAAGCGAAGGTGACAGTGATAGGTCAGACCAGATGGACTCACGGTTGCCGCCAGAAAAAACTGAAACACTTCAGGAAGTCATCAGCGAACATCAAACCGCCCGGCCGATACAGCAAATTACCCGTATTGAACAACCCGAAGAAGATCTGCCCAGTGCTGCAGACCTGATGCAGCAAAGTATGCAGATTGCAAATCTGCGTCCAGCTATGCAGCGGGAAAACGAATGGAAGTCCAGGTTGCCCCGCAGGCGTTTTATTTCAGCAAATACCCGGGAATATGAATTTGCCAGTTATATGCATGCCTGGGTTGCCAAGGTGGAACGGGTTGGAAACATCAATTACCCGATGGAGGTTTTGCGGCGCAAACTGGTGGGAAATTTACTGTTGACGGTTGGCATTAACCGGGACGGCAGTGTCGAAAGTATCGAAGTCAGGCGGGGATCCGGGACGCAGGAACTCGACGCTGCTGCAATTCGCATCGTGCGCCTGGCAGCTCCTTATTCGCCGCTACCCGAAAACATCAGCTCCAAGGTAGATGTGCTGCACATCACCCGGACCTGGAAATTCACTTCGGGATATCGACTCGAATGAATTCTGACAAGAAATCCTTTGAGGGCTACCTCCAAGAGCAGATGCTGATTGCAATGCCTGCTATGGCTGATCCCAATTTTGTCCGCAGCGTAACGGTTTTATGTCAGCACTCTGAAGAGGGCGCCATCGGGATCACCATTAACCGGGAATCGGGTTTTTCCCTGGGTGAAATACTCAGCCAGCTTGATATCGGCTGTGACAATGAAGAAATTCGCGAGCTGCGGGTACTTGAGGGCGGACCGGTAAACACTGATCGCGGATTTGTGCTTCATTCGCCTAAAAAAGGCTTCGAATCCAGCCTGGAAATATCCACTGGAATAATGGTGACCAGTTCGCGTGATGTGCTGGCTGCTATTGCCAGGGGTGAGGGGCCTGATCATTACATTGTTGCGCTAGGATATGCCGGCTGGGGGAATGGGCAATTGGAATCAGAAATGCGGGAAAACGCCTGGTTGTCTGTACCGGTTGATCGCGCAATCGTTTTTGACCTGCCTTTACAGGACCGCTGGGAGCGCGCGGTTTCTAAGCTTGGTGTCGATGTCAAGCATCTGCACGGTGAAGGCGGCCATGCCTGAACGCCAGTCATTGCAGGGAACACTGCTCGGTTTTGATTTTGGTTTCCGAAGGATCGGGGTTGCTGTTGGTCAAACTGCAACCCGAACCGCAGGGGCCCTGGTCACTGTGGCACACAGTACAGAGCCGGACTGGCAATCCATTGGTCAACTGGTCAGGGAATGGAAGCCTGCCGGTCTGGTTGTTGGCCTGGCGCTGAATGATGAAGGCGGTGAAACGGACATGTCCCGTGCAAGCAGAAAATTCGCTGCTGAGTTGGAGCAGCGTTACCAGATCCAGGTTTATTTTGTAGATGAGCGATTAACGTCTATCGCTGCAGGTGCAGAATTTGCCCAGGCAAGATCGGAAGGAAGAGCGCGAAAAAAAGATGCGCGTAAGTTAGATGCCATGGCAGCAAAAATTATTCTGGAAAACTGGTTACAATCTCAGCCGATTATCGAATCCAACCATGCTGAGGAATAAAAAATCAGAACCCCGTTGAAGCACTTGCTGGATATTGGCTCACTGGATGATGAGCAGTTGAACTCGTTATTGGCCCGGGCGCACCGGGTTAAGCGCAATCCGGAATCCTTCCGCAATTCCTGTGCAGGATCGCTGCTGGTTAACCTGTTCTATGAAGCCAGTACACGCACCCGTTTTTCTTTTGAAATCGCAGCCCGCAGGCTCGGGATGCAAGTGGTTAACTTTTCTGCCTCGGGCAGTTCTGTATCCAAGGGTGAAACCCTGATCGACTCTTTTAAAACCATCCAGGCGATGAGCCCTGACATTATCGTGTTTCGTCATCCTGATAATGGTGCTGCAGCAGAATTGGCGCAGTACGCATTGCCACAAACCCATATTGTTAATGCCGGTGATGGTAGCCGGGCCCATCCGTCCCAGGCGCTGTTGGACATGATGACACTGCAACAGCATTTTGAAGATCTTTCCAGGATTTGTGTGCTGATTTCCGGGGACTTAAGACATTCACGGGTTACCCACTCAGATGTATTGGCGATGCGTAAGCTGGGCGTGGGTGAAATCCGCCTTGCTTCACCATCGAATCTCAGGCCGGGAGAGGATACTTCAAAAGGGACACGTCAATTCGATGATCTCGACCAGGCCCTGGTAGATGTGGATGTGGTGATGATGCTGCGTATTCAGAATGAGCGCTTTTCGGATTCTGAGATACCCGATCAAACTGCCTATCACCGGGATTGGGGTCTGACCGCTGAACGATTGCGCCGGGCAAAGCCTGATTGTATGGTCATGCACCCCGGACCAATGAACCGGGGTGTCGAAATTACATCGGAAGTAGCAGACGGGCCTCAGTCTGTAATTCTTGAACAGGTTGCGAACGGGGTTTTTACGCGCATGGCCATATTAAGTGCCATGATGGGGACATAATGAAAAATGATGAGCAAAACAAAAGAGGGACACTGATACGCGAATCACTTCTGTTTCAGGTGAAATTGATTGCAGACGGGTTGCGCGACGTGGCCCTGCTGCCGGTGTCGTTAATCGCCACAGCAGTAGGCCTGGTTCGGGGCGGGAAAGAACCGGAAAGGGAGTTTCATCAGGTCATCAAAATAGGGCGGCAATCGGAGCAATGGATCAATTTGTTTGGTCAACATGAACCGATTCAAAAAGCAGGCAAGGCCGGGTCTATCGATATGCTGCTGACGCACGCAGAAGATGTTGTCCGTCAGCAGGTGAATGAAGGTAGTATTTCTGAAAAAGCATCGCGGGCAATTCAAAAAGCATTGGACGCCGCACACAACAAGGCAAGGCAAAGTGATCTGAAGCATAAGTCCGGTTCAGATGAGCGTGATATCGATATTTAGTAACTGCCGGTAATGTAGTGTGAGAGTTGTTCTATCTCAGATTGTTTTTCTTTCAGTATTGCTTTGACCAGGTCACCAATAGAAACGATTCCCAGTAGTTCTTCACCGTCCACAACCGGCAAGTGCCTGCAGCGACAGCGGGTCATGGTTTCCATGCACTGTTGCACTGTATCTTCGGGGCCGGCTGTAATAACCGGCGAGGACATCACTTCGCTGACCGCGGTGTCTTTTGATGATCTGGATTTAAGGGCGATCTTCTGCAGATAGTCCCGTTCGGTAAAAATGCCTGAGATGTTATTGCGTTTTTTTACCAGTACGGCACCTACATTAATCTCTGCCATCAGGCTGATTGCTTCGAATACGGAATCCCCCTGGTCAACAGAAAGCACCATTCCGCCTTTGTTTTTAATAATTTCTGAAACTGTAAACATGGCCCCTGAATTACGTGTTTGTCTACTCTAAAGGATAGTCGATCAATGGCTAAATTCAACGAAAAAATTAAAAAACTCTATTTAATCGTCCTGTTTTTTCGAAATTACCTCATATTCTGCTTCCAGTGTATCGGTTTCACCTTGTGCAGGACGGTTGGCAAATGGACCCACAGTTGCAGGGTCTATCCCCTGTTTGATCATTTGGCGCCGCATCCACCAGACCCGGATATAAACTCCAATCCATATCAGCAAACCCACACTCACAGCAACCAGTATGACAACGAACCCCAGCATGAACGCCCCTATCATCATGAACACGCCCACAACGCCGGCGAGGATTCCGGTCAACGGGTTACGTGGTGGCGGGCTAATGTAGAATGGCATCGGGTTGTTCCAGGTAGTTCATCTTGTCATATATTGGGTCGTTAGACCGGAGAGTCAAATTGCACCAGCTTTGTAAATTAGATGAGATTGCTCCGGAATCGGGTAAAGAGGTGCTGGTGAAGGACGACTCCGGGCCCCGTTATATCGCATTATTCCTGATTGATCAGCAGGTAAAAGCATATCTCAACACCTGTCCCCACCAGGGTCGCTCCCTAAGCTGGGCACCGGACCGGTTTCTGTTTGATAAAGAGCTAAGGCTGGTTTGTCCGCACCATGGTGCGTGCTTCGATCTGGAAGGCGGTCTTTGCACATCCGGCCCTTGCGAGGGGGCCAGCCTGACCTCAGTTGATATCGAAGTCATAGACGGAATGATCTTTTTAAAGGGGTCAGGTTGAATTAAATCTCTTTTTAATTCAACCTGACCCCTTTAAAAAATGAGGTTAACCATGGTCAGCATAACCGCCAGGAATATCACCGACATACCGGTGCCGGCTCGCACGAAATCAGCGACTGAATATCCACCCGGACCCATAATCAGGGCGTTGACCTGGTGGGTCGGGAGAATGAAGGCATTGGAGGTGGACAAAGCAATGATCAGGGCATACATCACCGGGTTGGCGCCGGTTGCCAGTGCAATGCTGATGGCAATGGGCACCAGGATAGTGGTGGCACCGACATTGGACATTACCAGCGTGAACACGGTTGCCAGGATGGCCAGCATAATCTGAATAGCAAGGTCAGGAAGGTTACCGAGTATTGCCAGCGCTTCCTGGGCTATCCAGGCAGCGGTACCCGTTCGTTCCATCGCCAGTCCTAGAGGTATCAGGCTGGCCAGCAGGAAAACCGTCTTCCAGCTAACCGAATCGTAGGCCTCGTCCATGCTCAATACGCCACTCAAAACCATACCGATCGCTCCGACAAGCAGCGAGAGGGATAATCGAAAATCAGTGAATATGATCAAGCCGATAGAAATCGCGAAAAAAAGCAAAGCAGGCTTCACTTTCTGCGGGCGCTGCTCTTCCTTGGGAATGTCGGTTGCAACAATGAAGTCTTTTTCACGCTGGACAGCAGACAGATCACGCCAGGTACTGTGACTTACCAGGCAATCACCTGTTTCCATTTCCAATTCACGCAATCCCTCGGTAATGATCTCACCACGCCGGTTAACCGCCAGCACGCTGATTCCATAACGTTTACGCAAATGGGCTTCACCAATTGAATGTCCGATCAGTTTCGAACCCGGTGGAATAACCACCTCGGAAATTCCGGCCCTGCTGGGGTTAAACAAGCCGCCGAATGTGCGCAGATGGGGCTGGACCCGACACTTGTTATCCAGCGCGAACCGGCCTACCTGGTTGCGTGTTCCCATCACACCCAGAATGGTGCCCACCCAGATCATTTCATCAGATGGTGGTGCCAAGCGTGGTTCTTCGGTATTACGAATGCCGAGTAACAGAGGTGCATCAGGCAACAATTCAGCGTCACCAACCGTCATGCCAACCATTTGGCTGTCTACGGTCACTAGCAGCTCAAAAATATCGCCATCAATTCCATAAGTATCGGCGAAGTAAGTCTTGGCCCGGACCGGTGCGCCGTGCGATTTATCTGCACGCGCAGGTAGTAACCATTTTCCAAAAAACAGGAAATACAAGATACCGGAAGTCAAAAGTGCAAGGCCGATCAGGGTAACGTCAAACAGGTCGAATGTCTGCAGGGTTTCAGCGCCAGGTGGCAATGAAGCATTGGAGGCAAGTATGAGGTCATTGAGAAGAATCAGCGGAGATGATCCGACCATGGTCAATGTGCCACCGAGGATTGCACAAAACCCCATCGGCATCAGCAGACGATTGAGTGGAATTTCTGCACGTGAGGAAATCCGGGATATCACCGGAAGGAACAAGGCAGTTGCACCAACGTTTTGCATCAAGCCGGATATGCCGCCGACCATGCCCGATACCATTGGTACAATTTTCCGTGCAGTATTACCGCCGACGTTAAGTATAAATTTGGCCACGATTGACATCACACCGGTACGATCAAGACCCGCACCGAGGATCATCACGGCGATGATGGAGATCACCGCATTGGAAGCAAACCCGTTAAATAGCTCTTCAGCCGGGACCAGCCCAAGCAAGCCAAGCAGCACCATGATACAAATGGCCACGACGTCCACCCGTACGACCTCAAAAACAAACAAGGCCACGGTAATGATCAATACGATCAATACCATCATCATGTCGCCATTGAGCGTCAGGCCGGTTTCCATATTCAGCTATCCTACTTGCCGAGCATATTCGTTGCCACTAATATAATATCTCTGGAGAGTTGCCCCGTTCTTTCTACTCAAAATTCGGACTGACATTTTGCTCCAGTTCTCGTAATTCAACATTAATGATGAATAATTTTTAGGTGATCGAAAAATTACCATCGCGTCCAGATTATTCAGGTACTCAGCCTAATTATTTTTACTGATGGTTCTGAACAGCAGGTCATGAGAAGGCTGGCCAAGACGTTCGCCACGTTTTTCATATTTGGTTTCAGGCCGCCAGTCCGGCTTTTTACAATAGTTCCCAGTTGTCGACTGATTCTCGAATGCAGGATGTTGGTTACAAACCTCCAGCATGAATTCCGCGTAGGGCTGCCAGTCGGTGGCCAGGTGTAAAATCCCGCCAGGCTCCATCTTCAAAGCAAGCAGATCCAGAAAACTGCCTTGGATGATGCGTCTTTTGTGGTGCCGTTTTTTCGGCCATGGATCGGGGAAAAATATTCGAACCTCTGACACGCTATGATCTGGAATCCGGTCCTGCAGGAAGTCCACGGCATCATCACGTGCAATACGGACATTGGTCAGTTTATGGGATTCAAGCGCTTGCAGAAGGTGACCGACGCCGGGCTGGTGAACCTCGATGCCAATGAAGTTTTTCCCCGGTTCGGTGCCGGCCATTTGCCAGGTGGCATTGCCATTACCAAATCCAATCTCGACAACAAGCGTGGCCTCGCGGCCAAACAGTTGCTCAAGATTTAACTCACCCGTTGAGGCTTCAATACCGAATTTTGGCCAGAGCTCGTCGAGGGCGCGGGCCTGGGCGTGCGTCAGACGCCCTTTGCGCAATACGAAACTTCGAATAGTGCGGTAATGCTTCGTGCTAGTGACCTGCTACTGCGCTCATGCCACCGGTGGTGGGAATCGGCGTGTTGAAAAAATCGAAAAAGAAATAAAACACGATAGTGCACACAATGAGCGTGGCCACCATGGCAGGAAATCCATACTTGAACCATATCCAGGGTGTGATCGCCAGGGAAGGGTCGTTTTCTCTTTTTGCCAGGCGCTCAGAAATGGTCACGATATATACATTCGCAGTTGAGCCAATATGCGTACCGTTACCGCCCATGCCCACACCTACTGCCAGTGCCCACCAAAGCGGAGCAATGTGAATGCCCTGGGCTTCCATGCTCAGCAGGATCGGAATCATGGCCGCAGTAAAGGGAATATTGTCAATCGCCGCGGACATGATTGCGGCCGCCCACATCAATGCCAGGGTTGCGATCAGCAAGTCCTTTTGCACAAAAGGCACGATAAATTGGCCCAGGTATTGTAAAAACCCACTGTGCTCGACACCCCCTATCACGATGAACAGGGATATGAAAAATATCAGCAAAGGGATTTCAACATCTTCCATCGCATGATCCATCTCGACCTTGCGGGCGATAAAAATCAGCAGGGTAAGGCCCGAGGCCGAAACCATCCACGGCTCCCAGCCAATCTTTCCGTGCAGGATAAAAAGCACAATCATGACGCCCAGTACGAAAACGCTCTGGTTCCAGAGCTTGCGATCCGTGAATTCGTGTTTGTCCTGGTACTCGCCGGTAGGTACTACCGCCAGCTGCTTTCTGAAAACGACGCGTAATACCACCAGTACGGTTACCCAAGCCAGCAGTGCCACGCCACCCATATGCACAAAGAAGGTATTGAAATCAATGCCCTTGGCCGATCCGATCATCAGGTTAGGCGGATCACCCACCAGGGTGGCCACACCGCCGGTATCAGAAAGCAGCGCCGCTGCCATCAGGAACGGAATCGGTGTCACTTTCATTGCACGGGCAATGAGTATGATCAACGGCCCGAAAATCACCACGGTAGTGACGTTATCCAACAGCAGTGAAAGGACGGTAACCGCTGTGCCCAGCATGACCATCAACAGGAACTGCCGGCCTTTGGCCACCTTGGCCATGTAATTGGCCATAGCCTCGAAGCCACCGGTGGGAATCATGATGGAAACTACGGCCATCATGCAGCCCAACAGGAACACGACGTTCCAGTCAACCGCTTCAACGGCGAGAAAAGAGTCATAAAAGCCATAATGCTGGCCGACAACAATCATCACCATGGCGCCAAGCATGGCGAATTTAGCACGGTGAAAACCGTGTAGGGTTTCGGTAAAAATTCCGATAAAGGTCAAGGTGAGAATTATTCCTGAAACCATCATCGAGTCGTTCATGACCAGCATTTCTGTCATTTCTTATTCTCTCCCAAAGATTGCCCAAGCGTGGCCCCGCAGGGGAACGGATATTATGCACAGAACTACAGTTTTCACAATCAGACAGTGCTTATTGGTGCAAATTAAATACTAGTCGAGTAGAATATATCTCTTAATCTGCATAAAGAGATATATTCTCCTGGAGAACGCTGGAAATGAATGATTATTTGTTTACGTCCGAGTCCGTATCGGCGGGTCATCCTGACAAGGTTGCAGACCAGATTTCGGATGCAATTCTGGATGCCATTATCAGGGAAGACCCCAAGGCCCATGTTGCCTGCGAGACTTTTGTAAAAACCGGT
>SMVA01063651.1_pt1 | contig 25327 bp, 22 predicted proteins | sample 2456451 | NCBI WGS metagenome assembly SMVA01 (sample SAMN11095933, study PRJNA526329) | marine sediment metagenome | biome: Marine sediment; feature: Surficial sediment; material: Deep marine sediment; isolation source: Hadal surficial sediment | place: Pacific Ocean | collected 2014-05 | depth... | reverse complement strand
TGCAGAGGATGAAATTTACCTATCCCATCGAACAGGATATTAGAATCGCTTATAGGTCTTATATCGTTCAAGAGCTAAATATGGGAGTGGTGCCGGGAACTGATTTAAAAATCAAAGGGATACTTCTTGATACCAGTGACTATATAAAGGCCCCAAGATCTTTTGTCGGGGCGATTGGGACCCTGGGGAAACTTTCTTCTTTAGGTTTCTATAATGCCGGTTTAATGGGAAATATAACAGATATTCAAGCGAGTGTGGTTAAAGATTGGCTGTTATCTGAGGGCAAAGATTCCGTAGTAATATTTATGGGGCATCATCCTTTTATAAGTCTTTCCCCCTCATCGCAAAAGCATTTTATGGGATTTAAAAAATTGGTCCCCAATTCTTTTTACATCTCTTCCCATACCCATAAGGGATTTACTATAAACTCAGGGCCGGTAAAAGAAGTTAATGTCGGTTCTATTACCGATTATCCAAATGAATTTGTTTCCCTCTATATGAGGAAAGATGAAGAAAAACTAATAGTCTTTCCCAAAAGATTTCGGGAAACCTTTTCAGATATTTCATCAGATGGATTTTGTGCCCGAGCTGATAACTACACCAAAAGAGGAGAAGAAAGATTTAGATATATGGCCTATAAAGAGTCCACTAAGGGAGATCCTAACTCTATTCATGATTTTACATTAGATACCATTTTAAAATCACTTTACAGAGTATATGAAAAGTTAGGCGTCTTTAAAAAACAAATAAATCCGACCTTGATAAAATTTTATCAATATATGAAAGTTCTAAAACCTTGCGAAAAAGACACAGTGAAATGTCTTGGCAAAAAGTTTGATCTAGTTAAAGAAGTGTTGAAGTTTGATAAAACCCTTTATAAATCTGTGAAATATCGAGAAAAACGTATCCAATACGGGTCGTGCCAAGCATTGTGGGCGGCCTACGTTGAATACCTAAAAGATTGGGAAAAAGTACCCTATAAGCTCTAGTTGTTAACTCATTATCATTTGCTTTTTAAAGTCATCCTTCATATGATGTGGGCAGTATTTTAGGAGCATATTATGTCGCTTGATTTAAATAACCTATTGAAAAAATTAGGCCCAGGCGCTGACTGGGTTTCTCTTCGCGAAGTGGAAGAGCTAGGAACTAGGGTCTTCATCCGCAATGGTAGACCTGAGGCCAATGAAAATCATTTTGAACATGGGATCATGGTTGAAGTGTTAGTTGATGGAAAATTCGGCCACGCTGGAACTGACGATTTAACGCCTGAGGGAGTTAAGAGGGCCTTTGAAAGGGCCAAAGAACTGGCCAAAAAATTTGCCCCTTATAATATCTTTCCTTTTGATAAGTCATCTCGGCCGGTAGCGAGAGGAAAATATTCCTCTCCTGCAAAAATGGCCTTTGATAAAATGAGTATGGGAGAAATTAATGACTTTTTATCCCTTACCTGTGACCGACTAGGTAAAAGAGAAGAGATTATCAATGCTCATGCTCATCTCATGCTTACCGATACAATAACAAGGTTTATAAGTACCAACGGCTCTGAGTTTGAAACTAAGCAAAATATTATCGATCATGAACTCTCAGTCACTGCTAAGCAGGGAAATGAGATTCAAACCAGATCTTGGGGTAATGCTGCCCAAGTCGGACTTGAGCTTTTAAACAGAGATATTTTTTATGCCGAGGGGGATAGGATTGTTAGGGAAGTTATCGAACTTCTCCAGGCCCCAGAGTGTCCAAGTGAAACTATGGATATTTTAGTGGCCCCAGACCAAATGATTTTACAAATCCATGAATCCATCGGTCATCCTCTTGAGGTCGATAGAATTTTAGGAGATGAGCGTAACTATGCTGGATGGAGTTTTGTTAATAAGGAAGATTTTGGAAATTTAAAGTATGGCTCAGATCTTTTAAATATTACTTTTGACCCAACCTTTGCGGGTGAGCTTGCGTCTTATGATTTTGATGACACCGGAGTGAAAGCAGAAAAAACCTTTTTGATTAAAAATGGTCTTCTCCTAAGAGGTCTAGGGGGAATTGAATCTCAAAAAAGATCCGGAATTGAAGGGGTGGCCAATAGTCGTGCAAGTTCTTGGAATAGGGCCCCTATTGATAGAATGGCAAATATCAATTTAGAAGCGGGTAGTTCTTCCTTAGAGGACATGGTGAAAAATATTAAACGAGGTGTGTATCTATTTACCAATAGATCTTGGTCAATTGATGATTTTAGAAACAAATTTCAATTTGGTTGTGAATACGGAAAATTAATTGAAGATGGTGAAATAAAAGGGACCATTAAAAATCCTAATTATCGAGGTATATCAACACCCTTTTGGAATAATCTAAATATGGTCGGTGATACTTCAACACTTGAAGTTAATGGAACCTCTTATTGTGGTAAGGGAGAGCCGAATCAGGCCATTAGGGTTGGGCATGCAAGTCCTACTTGTTTGTTTAAAGATGTTGAAGTTTTTGGAGGGGCCTAAAAATGAAAAGACAAAATTTTGAAAAATTTGGTGAAGATATTTTTTCTAGGCTTAAAGAAGGGGAAGAATTAAATTTTAATCTTTCAATGGAACAATCTCTGTTTGTCCGTTTTAATGAAGGGAAATCCAGGCAGGTTACTGACGTAGCTCAGGGAAACATTACTTTTAATTACCAAGCAGGTGATCGGACCTATAAATATCAAATACCCTACACTGGGGACCCCCAAATAAATGCACAGAGGGCCGAGAGAGCTCTCGATATTTGTAGAGAAAAAATTAAAGAACTACCTGCTGATTCTTTCCAAATTCCTATGGAAAACCTTGGCGAAAGTATTGAAGAATTTGCCGGGGAATTGCCAACGCTAAATCAAGTGACGGAAACGCTCTTTGAAAAAACGAAAGGACTCGATTTTGTTGGTCAGCTGGCGATGGGAAATCAAGTTCGTGCCAATATGAATTCTAAAGGTCAAAAACACTGGTTTTTAAGCGAGAATTTTCAAGTAGATTACTCGTTTTACACCGATGGACAAAAGGCCTTAAAGGGATTGTATGCCGGGCGAAATTGGGATGGTGAAAAGTTTTCTCTTGAGCTAGAAAATTCTAAAAAAGAATTAGAGATTTTAAAAAAACCTGAAAGAAAGTTAGAGCGGGGAAAATATAAAGTTTATCTCGCCCCGGCCGCTCTCTCTGAAATCGTTGATATGATGTCTTGGGGGGGAGTAAGCTATTCTGCCCTAAAAAGAGGAAGATGTGCTTTTAAAATGCTTCACGATGGTGAAAAAACTTTTTCTCCTAAGTTTAATCTGTCCGAAGATTTCAGTTTAGGACTTACCCCAAAATTTAATGACAGGGGAGAGATATCACCTAAAGAGTTGTGTCTAGTTAAAGATGGAAAGCTGGAAACTCTTTTAATTAATTCCCGAACGGCCAAGGAATACGAAATTAAAGCAAATGGTGCTAGCGCTTATGAAGGAATGAGGTCATCTAAAATTGATACGGGTGAGTTAGAAAAATCTAGTGTCCTTCAAGCTTTGCAGGATGGAATTTATATTTCCAATCTCCATTATTTAAATTGGAGTGATATTCAAAAAGGTCGTCTAACCGGAATGACTAGGTATGCCTGTTTCTGGGTTGAAAATGGGGAAATCAAAACTCCCATCGCAGATCTTCGGTTTGATGAGTCACTTTATAATATTTTTGGACAAAACCTAGAATCAATCACCAACTTTGGTGAAATAATTCCTCATGTTGGTTCTTATGGGCAGCGCTCTCTTGGTGGCAAGGAAGTCCCCGGAATGATTGTAAATGACTTTCATTTTACGCTTTAAATATTGATATTTTAGGCAGAATACAGTCCAATGAACTTTCCCCTTGAAAATTACTTTGGAGAGGTTGATGCGCCGGGAAAATGGATTTATTCTTACTAGCAGTTGGGAAGATACAGAAACAAATCATCTATTAAAAATCTTTGGAACTGGTAAATCAGGCCCGTTTGAAGTTCATATCACTAATTTTAAACCGCTCTTTTTTGTGGCAAGAGGGAGCAAAGTTCCTGCTGGGAAAACAAAATTTGAGCGAAAGAAAGTTGAGCTTAAAAATTTTTCCGGTATGGATGTAGATGCCCTTTACTTTAATACCCAAAAAGATCTCTATGTAGTTCGTGACCTTTTAAAAGGAAATGGAGTAAGAACCTTTGAGGCCGATGTTAGGCCTAGTGAACGATACTTAATGGAGCATTTTATAAATGGTGAAGTCGAAATTGAAGGGGAATGCGAGGAAAGGGGGAATACCTTATTTTTCAAAGATCCTATCCTTAGACCTACAACCTTTGTGCCAAAATTTAATATTCTCTCGCTGGATATTGAAACGAGTATGGGAGATGACCTTTATTCCATTGCAATTCATCAACGTGGTCTCCAGGAGATTAAAAAAATTTTCATGGTTGGAGATGGTGAGGATAAACTAGAACAAAATATTTTCTTCTATCAGAGTGAAGAAGAGCTGCTTATTCATTTTTTAAGAGAATTTCAAAATTTCGATCCAGATATTATTATAGGTTGGCATGTTATTGGTTTTGATTTGGTCTTTTTAGAAAAGAAAATGAATCAGTACTCCCTACCTTTTACGTTAGGTAGAGGGAATTCTAAAGTCTCCATCAGTGAGCGAAGAAGCTTGGGCCATGTGGCCTTTATGGAAGGCCGGGTAGTAATTGATGGAATCCAGGCCCTTAGAAATAACTTTTTTAAATTTGAAAATTTCAAACTTGATACCGTGGCCTTGGAGGTCTTGGGAGTCGGAAAGGATATCAAAGAAGATAGCGCCAAGAAGGTAGCAGAGATAGAAAGACGATTTCATGAGGATAAAGAGGGACTGGCCAAATATAACCTTCTTGATTGTACCCTCGTGCTAGATATTTTTGAAAGGCTGTCTCTGATAGATTTGATTTTAAACAGATCAATCATTTCAGGCCTTGCGATGGATAAGCAGGGACTTTCCATCGCGGCCTTTGACCACTTTTTTCTTCCAAGAATTCACCGCAAAGGATTTGTTGCCTCGAATGTCATCGATATTCAAAGAGAACAACCAGCGGCCGGCGGCCATGTGTTAGATCCGGTCGTAGGGGTTCACGGCCATGTCCTAGTTCTTGATTTTAAAAGCCTATATCCAAGTATTATATGCACTTTTAATATAGACCCCCTTTCTCGTCTAAAGGCCGAAGCGGGGCCTATTAATACTCCTCCCGGCATAAAATTTTCCAAAGAGGAACATCTTTTGCCAGAGTTTATTGAGGAGTTGATGAAAAAAAGAAAAGTGGCCAAGGATCGGGGAGATAAAAACTTATCCCAGGCGATAAAAATTCTGATGAACAGTTTTTACGGAGTGATGGGGTCTACCGGTTCAAGGTTTTACCACGCCGATCTGCCGCGCGCGATAACAGGGACCGGCCGTTGGGCGATTAAGGAGGCCATAAGTTTTTTAACCTCCAGGGGGTATGAGGTCCTTTATGGAGATACCGATTCAGTTTTTGTAAAAATAAAAGGTCACGAAAAAATTAATATGGAAGAGACTGGTAAGAATCTGGCCAAAGCGGTTAATGATTTCTTTTCCACTAAGATTTACCGGGAATTTAAAGTTGATTCAAAACTTGAAATTGAGTTTGAGAAATTCTACCGAAAATTCTTTCTACCCAAAAACCGATCAGGCACCAAAGGGGCCAAAAAAAGGTACGCTGGTTTGCTGGTTAAAAAGGGTAAAGAAGAACTTAGCTTTGTCGGCCTTGAATATATTCGCTCTGATTGGACTAAACTTGCTAAGAATTTTCAATTTGAGCTCTTTCGCAGATTTTTTAAAGACGAGGATATCGAATTCTTCATTAAAGATTTTGTAGAAAGGATTAAAAATAAAGAATTTGATAGTGATTTGGTCTACAAGAAAAGATTATCCAAAAATCCAAAAGATTATACCAAAAACGTTCCACCTCACGTAAAGGCAGCTTTACAGTTAGACTATAATGAGGATTTTCCTCGGAAGGAGATTAGCTACGTAATCACTGGACGAGGCCCAGTGCCCATTGAGCTTGATCACTCAGACTATGATTATAATCACTACATTGAAAAACAAATTAAACCCCTCGCAGATGGGGTGCTCGATATGCAGGGGAAATGTTTTGAGGACTTAATGCTTGGAGATCAGCTTTCACTTTTTTAGATTCCATAAATCTTCATGATACTCAAAATTACACTTTTCTTTCACGTCTTGAAGGTAGTTATGTAGCTTTTTTGAGAATTGAAATTCTGGAAAAATATACATTCCCCACAAATGGGATGCCAGCATAATATCAAAAATGGAAAAATCACTTATAAAATAGGGATCGAGATGATCCTCAACCTCTTTTAGAGTTACCTCAAGGCCTTTTAAATACTTATCCTTATTTTTAATGAGGTCTCTAAAGGGACCTCTTTTTTTCTCTTTTTTCTTTTGAAAATAATTTCTCGAAGTGGAATTAAACTCTTTGGTGTAGATCCAATAGGGCATACACAAAGAGTGAAGGTCTTTACCAATTTTATCTAAAAGGGTATCAATTTTTTGGCACTGCGCTGTATCTTTTAAAAGCTCCATTCCCAACAAGTTATCAATATCTAGCCTTTCGATGATCTCCAGGCTTTCATTGGTAACCAGATCGCCAAAGTCCATAATAGGAAGCATCTTCTTACCAGTAAGCTTAATAAGGAAATCCTCTTCGTCATAAGGAACCATTAAGGATTTCCAGGGGACTTTTAAAAGTCCTAATGCCATCCGTACTCGGACACAAAAGGGGCAATGTTCGTAGTGGTAGAGTTTTACAGTCATATCCAGGTTTATAAACCCAATTGTTTAAAAAATATACATCCTCCAAAAAATATACAATTTTCGTTAGTAATTTTAGTAACTTGAGAGCTTTTTTATGGCATGGATCTGGCATATATAAAGAGATAATAAACAGGGAGTATTTTATGCAACATTTTGTAGACTATATTATTTTATTAGTTGTTGTCGTAATAGATAGCTTAGGGCTTTAAAAGAAGCAGTCCCAAGTGGAATCGAACCACTAATTCAGCATTAGGAATGCTGGGTTATATCCGTTTAACTATGGGACCATAGAGTCTCCTTTTTAGCGGCCAGACATCTCTAGTCAAGTACTCTTTTATACTTTGATAAGATGCATTGCTTAAATGTATCATCTAAGTATGAGGAATTTTGGGAACAATCTGCTCGAGGCATGGCATTTTTTTAGGAAAAAGAAAGTTAGCATATTGGCCTCGGCCTCGTCTTTTTATGTGATGCTCTCTCTGATTCCCTTATCTCTTCTGTTAGTGAGAGTCTTAGGGATGTTTCTCGGGGATGTGGAAGATACCAGAGCGAAATTATTTAAACTCGGTAATGCGCTTTTTCCCGATGCTGACGCCCAAATTTTAACCACCCTTGAAAAAATTGTGGAAGGGCCCCTTTATGGGAGTGCTCCCTTCACTTATTTAAATTTTTTCTTCTTGGCCTTCGCCTCACTTTCATTTTTTAACTCCATCTGGACCGGACTTGCCATCATTACTAAGGATGAATCTAAAAATCTTTGGGTGAGACTTAAAGGTTTGAGCATTATCGCAGGAACCATGGCGCTTTTAATGCTTATTATTTTAATTCCCGCCTTCATACGGTTCATGGAAGGCCTGATTAAAGATAATTTTGTGAGCTCCACAATTAAGGAATACTTCCCTCAAACTACCGACTTTTTTAATTATGTCGCAGGTATGGATTTTGGGGTGAACTTTATCCTTTCTACCAACCTGATCCCCTTCGTGCTTTTTTTAGTTTATTTCACCATATTATATCGGTGGCTTTTTCACTGGAAAATTAAACTTTTCCATGCTTTTTTGGGCTCTTTTATTTTTGTCAGTGCACTAATCATTGGAAAAAACCTATTTTACTGGTATTTTTATTTTGCTAGGGAGACGTTGAAAAAAAATTATGGTGATTACTATACATTTATAGTGGCAATGATCTGGCTTTTTATTGTAATGTGTTTTTTCTTCTATGGTGCTTGTTTGTGTCATATCTACGATACTAAAAAAGAGGAATAAATGGGACTGATAAGATTTTTCATCTATTTATATATCTGGATTCTTATAATCGATGCGGTTTTAAGTTATCTACCACAATTTAGGAATGCCACTTGGGCCAAAAAGATCAGGGATATTTCTGATATATCCTGTAAACCCATAAGAGGCCTAATGCCCAAAGGATTACCCTTTGATTTTTCTCCTCTAGTTGTTATCATTGCTTTACAACTTTTGGTGGTGCTATTTTAAATGTTTCCAATTAATTATTCAGACCTGGCCTTTGAGACCATGGATTTAGGTCAAAAACTTGAAAATGGGAAGAAGGCAGCTAATTTAGCTGATGGCCCAGGGTTAATCTATAGAATTTTTAGAGGCGCTGAAACCTTTGTGGTGAAAGGTTTTACCACGGAAAATGTAAAAGATTCCTACTTGCACCTAACGCTTAAAAATTTACAAAAATTAGGTATTGAAAAGGACCAGGGAGAGGTTAAATTCTATCCCACTTATTCGCTGGAACTCGCCGATAATTTAGTGAGTAAAATTTTAAATCAGCGTTTTTCTTATAATGAGGGCCTGGTAAGAAATATTTCAGACCCCGGATCTACCTCTTGGATGAAGGTAGAAGATGATAACTTCGTCATCCATCTCTCTTTTCCTGGTTCGCAAGATTTTGAAAATATCGGGGTGCTTGGTGATAGAAAAGAGGTTTTAGAACTTTTTAGTCAGACGATAGAAAAAATAAATACGCTCATTCCAAATAGTGAATTTAGCTCGAGTGATATTGAGCTAAGATTAAAAATTGCCAGTAAATCAAATTTTTATTTTCAGGCCCTCAAAGGAGTTTTTTATGAAGGGAAAATGGAAAATGAAATTATTGAATATTTTGGGCCATATCTTGATAATCACCTCCTCGATTTTCTCATGGAAACCTCATCTCTAAGAGGTCTTTGGAAGGCCATCACAAAGCCTGACTAGATTAAGCGGTTGAATGTCACACCGCATTTGGTAAAATAGAAATTGCAGGAAGCAAAACTTTAAAAACAGGATGTTTTTTGGGTCTTTTATTTGGCAGAAAAAGAAAAATCCCCACTCCAACACCCCCTAGCACATCTACTGATGCTATCGGCTCAGATCGCTTGCGCAAGGCCATCGAGAGAAACCGTACCAAGCAAATGAAAAGAGATAATCTCGCTTCCGCAAGGCCTGCGAGTAACTTTTCAAATCCCTCAGACTTTGCCAGGCCTGTGCCGGCAAGAGAAAATCCCTACAATAGAGAGTCTGACAAGTTTGCCAGGCCTATGCCTTCAAGCGAAAATCCCTACGATAGAGAGTCAGAGAGGTTTGCCAGGCCTATGCCACCTTCCGGTTATCAAAGACCGATGAGTTCAACAGGTATGAGGGCCAGACCGCCAACTCCAATGGGAACAAGACCTGGCCCCTCCACGCTAAATCGGCCGCCAGTTTCAAGACCTCTTCCAGGGAGCACAACAACGACTCCAACCAGGCCTTTAACTACCGCGAACTATTCAACCCCCTCAAGTAAGGCCCCCTCAAAATGGGCCAAATATTTTTTAAGAGGTTTATGGATTTTTAGTATCTTTCTTCTTCTGCGGCTCGTTTTTACGGAAAGAGGAGTAGTTGAATACTATGGCCGCAAAGGGAATTTAGAAGATAAATTTGAAAGACTAGGTTCCATCCGAAAAGCAAACGTTGGACTAATAGAAGAAATTAAAAAAATCCGTAAAGATAGTGCATATCAAAAATCCCTGGTTAGAAACCATCTTGGTTTTATCGCTAGAGATGAATTTATCGTTCTGCTTCCAGATTAAATATTTTCAAGAGATGGCGTTCCCTCCCAAGTAAGGATATCTCCAGGTTTTATTACCTTGGCAAAAGGAGAAGATGATTTCACTTCGAGAACGTGTCGACACCAAATAGGATTCATTCTGGGAATATATGGTGGTTCTTTATATCCTGGATGGTAGGAGATATTTCTGTCGATTTTAAGAATCATTAAATTTTTATCTAAGTATATTATGTGTAGATTAAAATAGGTGTCAGGCATCCAGAAGTTTTTTTGATCATCTTTTTTATAAAAGAAAAAGGCGCCCCTCCCCTTTGAAAAATCTTCTGGTTTGATGCCGCTTAAACCTTGGACCTTTGAGGCATCATCTACTAGTACATCAACTTTAATCCGTACTCCGGAGGGGTGAGATATTTCCACCTGGTGGGTGCTATCCATATGCCGCCTGTCGTCATCGTGGCAACCCGGTAGGAGAAGAAGGCAAATGAGGATGTTTTTAATGTGTCTTATCATAATTACAATGCTATAGAATTAATTTTAATCAGCTCTTGGAGAATATTCAAATGAGGGAATTAGACGGTCTTTTAAGAACTCACAATTGTGGAGAATTGAGCAAAGCAAATGTAGGCCAGGAAGTAATTCTTTGCGGGTGGGTTAATAAGTATCGCGACCTCGGAGGACTGCATTTTATTGATATTAGAGACAAATTTGGACTCACTCAGCTTGGTTTTGAGGCCTTTAAGGGTGATTTAGGGATTTTAAAACAGGTCTCTTTAGAATCCGTTATTTGGGCCAAGGGGAAGGTAAACGAAAGACCTGCTTCGGCCTTAAATAAAAAGATGGCCACTGGTGAAGTGGAAATTCAAGTTACCCAACTTAAAATCTTATCCCAGTGTAATATCGACAAGCTTCCCTTTTTACCCACAGCTAAAGTAGAGGCCACTGAGGATTTAAAACTTAAGTATCGCTACCTTGACCTTAGAGCGCCAAAACTACAAAAAATATTAAAGATTAGATCAGAGGCGGCGCAAATAGCGAGAAATACCCTAGTAGATGCCGGGTTTTTAGAAATAGAAACACCGATTCTTTTTAAATCTACCCCTGAAGGGGCGAGAGATTATATTGTTCCCAGCCGGATTCACCCGGGCAAGGTCTATGCTCTTCCGCAATCTCCGCAAACATTGAAACAATTGCTGATGATTGGGGGGCTTGATAAATACTTTCAAATCATAAAATGTTTTAGAGATGAAGACCTAAGGGCCGACAGGCAACCGGAATTCACGCAGATCGACATTGAGGCCTCATTTGTAACTCAGGAGTATATTCAAAATCTAGCGACAAAACTTATGGCGTCGCTTTTTAAATTAAGTGATGATTTTTCCATTTCCATAATGTCTTATCAGGACGCCATGAGAGATTATGGATGTGATAAGCCGGATTTAAGATACGATCTAAAACACCACATTCTTACTGACCTTTTTAAAGACAGTGATTTTAAAGTCTTTTCTTCTGTTTCACAGGAGGGAGGACTCATAAAGGGAATCTTTATCCCAGAAGAGATGGGAACATTTTCGAGAAAAGATACCGATTCTTTAGTTGAAGTTGTTAAACCATACGGAGGAAAAGGAGTCGCTTTCTTTAAAATTGAAAACGGACAGTTAAAAGCGGGCATCTCAAAATTTATCACTCCAGATATTTTTAAAGCATTACCAGAACAGGGCAACGGAACTTGGTTTTTTGCTGCTGATGGCGAGCATAGTGTTGCTCACGCCTGCGGAGACGCTCTTAGGCGCCATTTTGCAGATATTTTAAATTTAAAGGGCGAAGGTTACAGCTTTGTTTGGATTAACGATTTTCCTCTGCTTGAGTGGGACCGCGATCTTAAAAGATTTATGGCCGTTCACCACCCTTTTACCATGCCTAAAAAAGAACAGCTCGATGATTTTTTAAATGGTGATGTAAATGATCCAGAAGGCCCGTTAAAAGATCTTTTGGCAGAGGCCTATGATGTTGTCTGCAATGGTTATGAAATTGGAGGAGGCTCTCTAAGGATTTTTGATGGCAAAGTTCAAGATCAGATGTTTAAGGCCTTAGGATTTACACCAGAAGAAGCGCAGTCTCAGTTCGGATTTTTTCTTGAAGCTCTAGATTACGGTACTCCTCCACATGGGGGAATCGCTTTTGGCTTTGATCGAATTATCATGATTTTGGCCGGTACAGATAATATTAGAGACACTATTGCTTTTCCTAAAACCACCTCAGCATCTGATTTAATGGCCCAGACACCATCAAGTGTAGCAGGGGAGCAGATCAAGGAACTTCATTTCAAGTGGGATTAAGCTGTTAAGTTAAATGCCTCATTCTCTTCAGACTCCTCTTTTTCTTCAAGGTTTATTACCGAAGTTGATGAAATCCAATCTGGCAGACCTTTTTGGTCTTTAGTCATAAAGGGAATTAAAAAAAGAAGGAAAAAATTCAAATAACAAAATAGATATCCAAAGGATCTCATGCAGCTTTCACTAAGAGTTAGGTTTGAACTTCTTAAAGATTTAACTTTTAACTTAAATACTAGTTTACCTATTGTTTGTCCGTCTCCCATATAGTAACAGCAAATAAAATAACCCATGAACAGGGTGATGGTGAGAAAATTCCCAAGGACATATAAATGGGAGAAGAAATCTATATCAAAGGTCAGAGCATAAAAGTATTTGCTCATAAATTTTATATAAGTATAAAGCAAAAGGGAGCGGGCCATAGAAAGTGCGAGAAGATCTATAATGAACGCATTTACCCTTCGCCTCAATAAACTTTGCTGGGCCTTCACCTTTAACCATTCGGAAGGTTTTGGGGGCTATTGTAGGGGAATACTCTCTTTTAGGTCATGTAGCTTTTCTAGCGCTTCAAGTGGAGTCAGGTTCATTATATTAATTTTAGTTAGTTCCCCTTCAATTTCCTTTAAATAGGCCGGAATAGGTGGGGGCCGATCTTCTTCAGTAAAAAAGGAGAGTTGGGTTCCAGAACCTGGAGCGCAAGGCCCTATTTTTACACCGAGGTTTTCTTTTTCCAAGGACTGAAGTATCTCCTGTGACCTTTTTAAAATAGATTTGGGAAGTCCGGCCAATTTAGCAACATAAATGCCATAACTTTGGGCCGTGGCCTTTTCCACCAAACGGTAGAGAAACTGTACTTCGCCATTTTTAGTAATGGTTTCCACCGTAAGATTTTTTCCGCCAGGTTCATTTTCCACCAGATCGATAAGTTCATGGTAGTGGGTGGCAAATAAGGTGAGGGCCTTCAGATTACGGATAAAATGCTCTACCAGGGACCAAGCAATGCTTAATCCATCAAAGGTTGAGGTCCCACGCCCTACCTCGTCTAATATAATAAGCGATCTTTCAGTGGCATGGCGGATAATTTCCGAGGTTTCCGACATTTCTACCATAAAAGTAGATTGTCCCTTTAAAATATCATCGCTAGCTCCGAGTCGGCTGAAAAGATAATCACATAGTCCGATTTGTGCTGATTTAGCGGGCACGTAAGAACCTATTTGCGCCAGAAATTGGATGATCGCCATCTCCCGCATAACGGTGGTTTTTCCCGCCATATTTGGCCCTGTTACAAGACCAAAGTATGAGTTTTCATCAAGTTGTAGATCGTGGGTTACAAATTGATCCAAAATCACAGATTTAACTAGGGGATGCCAGCCACCTTTAATTTTAAATATCTTTTTATTTTTAAATATCTGTGGTCTGACCAGGCCTTCTTGATGGGCAACCCAGGAAAGACCTCCAAAAACATCCAGGTGACTTAAAAAATCGGCCAGGATAAGAATGTCACCGGCCGAGTTTTTAATCTCTTTTACGACCTTTTCAAATAGCTCTTTTTCAATGCGCTCTAATTCTTCTTTAGATGAGATAACTTGGTTTTCATATTTTATGAGTTCTTTAGTCGTATATCTCTCTGCATTAACAAGGGTCTGTCTTCGGGTAAAAGTATCAGGAACCTTTTTCGATTGCGCCTTAGGTACTTCAATAAAGTAACCAAAGACATTATTGGATTTAATCCTAAGTTTTAAAATACCTGTTTGGTTCCGGTATTTCTTTTCCATTTTATCAAATTTTGTCAGAATATCCCCATCTATATGGGCCAGATGGTCGCGATCTTTTGAAAATCCTTCTCGGATTAGGTTACCTTTTTCAAGCGAGGCCCCTACCTCATCATTAATGGATTCATTTATTATCTGGCCCAATTTTAGTAGAGAGGCTTCATTTTTTTTCGAGGGCCAGTTCAACCAATCGGTTGGAAGATCTTTTAAAATTGTGGCGAGTTCCTGGTAAATTTCAATTGTTCTGCTGGTACTTAGTAAATCTTGAGAGTTTATTTTTTTGGAAGAGGCCTTGGCCATGATTCTTTCTAGGTCTCTAATATCATTTAATAGCGTTCTTGTTTTTTCCAGGTCTTCAAGATTATTTAGGAAGTAGGCAATCAGATCTTGTCGCTTTTTTAATTCCGCAATATCACTGCTTGGATGAGTGAATAAATCCTTTAGTCTTCTCGATCCCATGGATGTTTTGGTCTTATTAAAGACTCCAATTAGACTGTCCTTATAAGCTTCACGGTTTCTTGGAAGAATTTCCAACCCTGTAAGGGTCGGCATGGATATTTTTAAGCTGCCCTTTTCCTGAATCATTTTAAAGGGTTTTAAATGAACTAGAGATTCTAGGTCCTGGGTGGAAGACATATAATAGGAAAGAGCTCCCAGGGAATTTAAAACTTCAGTATTGGCCTGAATGATATTGTCTTTTTTGTAATAGGGAATTAATTTTTCAATGTATAAGTCGGTATTTTTGGTCTTGAAATAATCTTCACTAATTTGGGTGATTAAAATATCACTGTGTTCCAGATAATTTGCCATTTCTGGATTTTTCACCCACTGCTCAGGATAGGTGATAAATTCTCTTGGACTTACTTTTCTTAGACTTTTTAATAAGTCTTCAAAAGTTGAAAAAGTATGTCCAAAAAATGACCCATTGGTAAAATCAATTACGACTAAATTATATTTTTTATTTTTATAGTTGGCCGAGGCCATATAGTGATGTTCTAGAAAATCCACCTTATCTAAATCATAGGGCATCCCCGGACTTACTATTTGAGTTACATCGCGAGTAACTATTCCAATGGCATCTTTTGGGTCTTGAGTTTGCTCACAGATGGCCACCTTAAGACCTATAGAGGTTAGTCTGTCGAGATAGGCACTGGCCGCGTGATGGGGAATTCCGGCCATGGGTATTTTGAAATCGCCCAATTTACCCCGGTGGGTAAGGGTGATATTTAAAATCTTGGAAACGTCCTCCGCATCATCAAAGAAAAGCTCATAAAAGTCACCCATGCGGAAGAAAAGGTAAATGTCGGGATTTTTCTGCTTAATTGAGTAGAACTGCTCCATCATGGGAGTGAGCTTAATGCCTTGGTCTATGATAGTTTTTAACGACTGAAGGGTTTTCCTCGACACTGCAAAAAATCCTAATTATTAACGAAAAAATAGGAGGTTATCATAGATTTTCAGGCTTAGTAAAACTAACTTTTCCCCTTTTTGCATTTAGTTAAATATCTGTTATAAAACCACTATTCCATGGAGCAATAAATAAGATGAGTTGGAACCAGGTTATTTTAAATTCAGTATTTGGGATATGTTGCCTCTATATAATTCTCGTCTCCAATCTGCGGGACTGGAATATGAAATCAAATTTAACTGACCCTGCAAAGAGAAAGGCCGCGTCAGAAAAACGGGAAAGTGTGTTAGAAAATTCTAAAATTTATCACTTAAAAGATAATAAACCTCATATTTACCTCTCTTCCAAGCTGGCCAAGATTCAATTAAATAATAATGATACAGATATGGAACTCATAGAGGGCCGCTCTTTTAAAGGGGCAAAAAAACCGGTGGATTTTTCTGCTAAAAAGGCCTTTTATCGAAGAATTGGTAATAAGTTAATTTTGGTAGAAGAAGTAGTCTTAATTGATGATCAAACTAACTTGAAAGCTGACAAGGTAACCTATTTTTTCGATCAAGATGAAATCATTGGTAGAGGAAATGTTTTGCTAAAGGGTAAGATTCCCCAATCTGAAGATAAAATTGAAATTAAAGCAAAAAGCTTTAGTCATTACCCTGGGAGAAAAATTTCTACTTTTCAAGATGATGTAAAAGGGGTCATTCATCGTCCCGAAAAATATCGAGAAGGGCTCGAGTTTGAGGCCGATAAATTAGAGTATTCCCAGAGAGGGTCAAAAATTAGTCTTATTGGAGCAGTTTTATTAAACAAACCTCCTTTTACTGTTTCCTCTAGAAGAGGGGAGATATTCCTTGAAAACTATAGTAACAAGCTTAACTATTTTGTATTGAATGACGATGTGAAGTTAAGAGAAAAAAGGAAAAATGGTTTACGGAAGGCCTTTGCCGAAAAGATGGAAGGAATAGCGAGTGAAGGAAAATTAATCCTCACCGGCCTTCCAAAAGTCATTCAGGATGGCGAAACTATCAAGGGTAATAAAATAACCATCAGAGAAAATAGTGAAGTTGTGGAAGTAGATGATGCCTATACAACTTTTAAAATAAACAAAGGTCGATAATGGAAAAGACCACTTTAAGCGCACAAAATCTAGCTAAATCTTTTAAGGATAAAAAGGTCGTAAAAGATGTAAGCATTAGTCTAGAAAATGGAGAAGTTGTAGGGCTTTTAGGGCCTAATGGCGCTGGGAAGACGACTTGTTTTTATATGATTGTAGGACTCATCAAGGCGGATGAAGGAACAATTTCCATGATGGGAGAAGACCTTACCACCTTTCCCATCCATATTAGGGCGCAAAAAGGAATAGGATATCTACCGCAAGAGGCCTCCATTTTTAGAGATCTTACCGTAAGGGAAAACATTTATGCTGCTCTTGAAAATAGATCTATTCCCAAAGTTAGAAAGCTTACTCTATTGGAGTCTCTGCTAGATGACTTTGGCCTGGTGGCCATTGAGAATTCCAAGGGTCGATCCTTATCTGGGGGAGAGAGACGTAGAGTTGAAATTGCTCGTGCTCTGGCCTTAGAACCAAAATTTATTCTTTTAGATGAGCCCTTTGCGGGGGTTGATCCGCAGGCCATAGCGGGAATAAAGAAATTTATTATCGATTTGAAGGCGAGAAATATCGGAGTGTTAATCACTGACCATAACGTAAGGGAAACCTTAGAAATCGTAGACCGGGCCTATATTATGAAAGAGGGGGAACTTATTGTGGAGGGGACCCCCCATGAAATTGTTAATGACGAAAGAGTAAAAAAATATTATTTGGGAGAAGACTTTAAAATATAGTATATGGCCATAAAACTATCGCAAAATTTAAAGCAGACGCAAACATTGTTGATGACCCCGCAACTCCAGCAGGCCATCAAGATGCTCACCTTGACCCATATGGAAATGGCAAATGTAATTGCGCATGAAATGACGGAAAACCCACTGCTTGAGGAAAGGGGAGAGGAAGCAGTTGATTCTGCCCTATCTAGTTTAGAAAGAGAAGTAATGGAGACCGACCCTGATAGTCTAAGGGAACAGCCACTTATGACTAATCAAAATGATAATTTTGATTGGCAAAAATACGTAGATACTTATGAATCAGGCCAGATGGCCAGTGGATCCTTTGAAAGAAAATCAGTAGACGATGCCCCTAATTATGAAAATATGGTCTCTAAGGGAGAGACCTTAGCGGAGCACCTTGAATGGCAGCTTCGTATGGATAATTTAAATGAAGAAGAATGGAAAATCGCAAATTTTATCATTGGAAATATTAATGATGATGGTTACCTGGCCATGCCCTTTGAAGAGATATTAGAGGATTTAGGAGTTGATGAAGGTGACGCGCTATACCTTTTGGAAAAGATTCAAAACCTTGATCCCATTGGTTGCGGATCCCGGGATTTAACCGACTGTCTGCTGGCGCAGGCCAAGATTTTAGAAGATCGCTCCCCACTGCTTGAAAAAATTATAAAAAATCATTTGGAAGATATCCAAACCAAGGATTTTTCCAAGATTGCCAAAGAAACGGGAAATACCCTAGAAGAAGTAAAAAATACCATTGCAAGTTTAAACCAGTTTAACCCTAAGCCTGGAAGGTTGATTTCCCCCTCAGATGTTCAATATGTGGTTCCAGATGTCTACGTAGTAGAAGTATCAGGTGAATTTGTGGTGGCCGTTAACGAAGAGGGTATTCCAAGGCTTAAAATATCAAATATTTATAAAGACCTATTGAATCAAGAAACTGGGGGAACCGAGGTTAAGGACTATGTCCAAGATAAATTAAGGTCCGCAGTATGGCTTATCAAGTCCATTGAAAAGAGGCAAAAGACAATTTACAGGGTCGCAGAGGCCATTGTAAAATATCAGCAGGAATTTTTTAAAAAGGGAGTGGAGTTTTTAAAACCTCTGACCCTTAAAAAAATTGCTGATGAAATCGGAGTTCATGAGTCGACGGTTTCTCGGGTGACCACCAATAAGTTCATGCATAGTCCTTTAGGGGTTTTTGAACTAAAGTACTTTTTCATGTCAGGAATAGGTGGAAAATCTGGAGATGAGGTTTCAAGCGAGGTTTTAAAGTTTAAAATAAAACATCTGATTGAGCTGGAAAATGCCCACAGGCCTTTGAGTGATCAAAAAATTGCTGAACTTTTAAAACGGGAAGGGATTGAGGTGGCCAGAAGAACGGTGGCCAAATATCGCGAGGTCTTAGGAATCCTTTCTTCAGCAAAAAGAAAAATAAAATAAAGGAGGAATAATGGAAGTTAAAATTACCTTTACAAATATGGAGCATACTCCATCCTTGGATGAAAGGATCAAGAAGAAATCTAAAAAATTAGAAAAGTATCTTGAAGGCAATGGTGAAGAGGGTTCGATTCTCAAATGGACCTGTAATGTAAAGCCTAACCAGCACGATGTAGATTTAGTTCTTTATGGCCCAAAATTCACCTTTTCCTCTAAAGCGAGTGCCGAAGATCTTTATCACACTTTAGATATGGCCTTGGATAAGCTGGAAAAACAATTACAGAAGAAAAAAGATAAATGGAAAAATCATATTCATCACAAACATGAAGAAAAAGTAGAATTTATCGCTACTAAGGATGAAGGTTTTGGGGATATAGATTCAGAGGATGAAGACTAAAAATCTTTTAGGGCCACTAATTTTTCTAAAACGGTGGCCCTGGCAGATATAAAGTGTTTGTGTTCTAGCCGAAGCCCCTTGTTGATCAGCCTAATTTCTTCTGATTCGTTGCCAGTTACTTCATGATCACTGGCCGCCATGGCAAATAGGGATTCCACTACTCCATATTTTTCGTCATTATCCATGAGTTTATTTAGGGGATGGCAATAGAGGTGGTTTTCGAGTCCCGCCAAATCCTTGATTTCCTCAATTGCTACTTTAGAAATGGCCTCAACCTCTTTTTCTTTAAAGTTGGTCCAGGCCTTTAAAGACTTTTTTATAAACTCTTTCTCATTTTTATGAATATCAAAATCAATATAAGCAACCCTGGCCAGAAGGCCTGCCACGCAGGCTGATTTTATCAGCTCATCCTCATTTTTATCTGGCAGAAGGGTAGAAAGCCTTTGATGTAGTCGGCTAGTTTGACTTGTTGTTTCTCTCTTAGAAGTCTTAAAAATGTCCCAGAATTTCAAAATATTTATCCTTTTTTGTTACTGAAATTAGTATCTTAATCAAAGGCCAGATTAACCTGTTTTGATAATTATGTTAAGATTATAATACAGGTATAGACGCAGCAAGTAATTGAAATTTTTAGGAAATATGGAAGATCAAAAGGTTGACAAAGTTTTTTTACCTCCCATCTTAGGAGGAGAAGATTACCAATACGATGAAGAGGTGATCACCAGAGAGAGGGTGAAAAGACCAAAAATGTATAAGGTCCTTCTGCATAATGATGATTACACTACGATGGAATTTGTGATGCATATTTTAGAGCGGTATTTTTTCAAGACCCCTGAAGAGTCCCAGGAAATAATGCTGAAAGTTCATAATGAGGGACATGGGGTTTGTGGCATTTATACCCACGAGGTGGCAGAAACCAAGGCCGCTCAAGTGACCAGGTTGGCAAGGGAAGATGGCCATCCCTTAAAATGTTCTTTTGAAGAGGAATAAATCTTATGATCAGTCAAAGATTGAATATAATTTTTAATAATGCCATTAAAAAGGCAAATGAACTAAATCATGAGTTTTTAACTCTTGAGGGGATCCTTTGGGCCCTATTGCAAGACGAACAAGTCGTCGATGTTATGAATGAATGTGGTGGGGATATTGAAGGAATCAAAGGGGAATTAAACACCTTTCTTTTCAATAAAAATAATTTCTCCGTTTTATCAAGTGATGAAATTCAAAATTTGGCCAAGGACCAGTTTGGAGATGAAAAAATTCGTGAGCTGGCAGAAAGCTCAGGAATTAAATACCAGCCGGAAATCAGCATGGCCTTGCAAAGAGTGATTCAGCGGGCCGCGCTTCATGTTAGGTCTTCCAATAAAGAGAAAATTAGGGGAATCAATCTTCTGGTGGCCATGTTTCCAGAAAAAGAAAGCTTTGCCATCTATTTGCTTGAAAAACAGGGGATTAGAAAGTTTGATGTTATTAAAAGGATCGCTCACAGCTCGGATAAACCCAGCAACACCGAGGATGAAAATGAAGTTGAGGTGGGAGAAGGGCTCCCAGTTGCCCCAAAAAAAGAAAAATCTCCGCTGGGGGATTTTGCCACAGATTTAAATGAAATGGCGGCCAAGGGGAAAATAGACCCACTTATAGGCCGAACTCCGGAACTTCAAAGAATTTTTCAGATTCTCTGCCGTCGCAGAAAAAATAACCCCATATTAGTCGGGGAGGCAGGAGTTGGAAAAACGGCCATTGCCGAAGGCCTTGCCTGGTCCATTATCCATAATAAGGTTCCCGCCTTTTTAGAAAATACCACCGTTTATGCTCTTGATCTGGGCTCACTTTTGGCAGGCACCAAATTCAGGGGAGAGTTTGAAGAGAGACTTAAGGGCGTAATAAAGGAACTTATTGATAAAAAAGAGGCAGGCCAGGATTCTATTCTTTTTATTGATGAACTTCATACCCTTATGGGGGCAGGGGCCACCGGCTCAGGAACCGTTGATGCATCAAATCTTTTAAAACCGGCCCTTTCTGGGGGCATGATCAGATGCCTTGGAAGTACTACCTTTGAAGAATATCGAAAATTTATTGAAAAGGATCATGCTTTTAACAGAAGGTTCCAAAAAATAGATATTAAAGAGCCTTCTAAAGAGGACACCTTTAAAATACTTCAGGGAATCAGATCAAAATTTGAAGAACATCATGGAGTGAAATATTCAAATAAAGTTCTTCGTGAGGCAATTGAGCTCTCGGATCATTATTTAACTGACCGAAAATTACCAGATAAGGCCATTGATATTATCGACGAGGCAGGGGCGGCAAATAATTTACTATCCAAAAGTAGAAGGAAAGCAACGATCACTATAAATGACATTGAAAATATTATTTCTTCCTTGGCCGAGGTTCCTAAAAAATCGGTGACAGGAAGTGATAGAGAGAGGTTAAAGGACCTGGGGAGTTCTTTAAAGCTTTTAATATTTGGCCAGGACTCCACCATTGAAAAACTTACGGACGCTATTTTACTTTCTAGGTCTGGTCTTCGGGAGGTTGAAAAACCCATGGGTTGCTTTCTATTCACCGGACCTACCGGGGTGGGAAAAACTGAGCTCTCTAAACAAGTGTCCGAGGCCTTAGGTATAAAATTCGCCCGATTTGATATGTCTGAATATATGGAAAAGCATTCAGTGGCAAAATTGATCGGTGCGCCTCCAGGATATATTGGCCATGATGAGGGGGGGCTTTTAACAGAAACTGTGAAAAGGCATCCCCATTGTGTGCTCTTATTAGACGAAATTGAAAAGGCCCATCCCGATATCTTCAATATATTGCTTCAGGTAATGGACCGGGGAGTTCTCACCGATTCCCAAGGCCGTGTGAGCGACTTTAGAAATGTTATCCTTATAATGACTACTAATGCCGGGGCCAAGGAAATGGAGGCCGGGGCCATCGGATTGGGACAAAAATTCGATAACTTTTCCAGTAAAAGAGATCAGGCCATCAAGAATTTCTTTTCACCAGAGTTTAGAAATCGACTTGATGGCATTCTACATTTCAGCAAGCTATCTGAAGACAATATTTTAAAAATTGTAGATAAATTCCTTTTCCAACTGGAAGTGAAGCTTTCTGAAAAGAATGTGGAGCTTATTATTAGTGATGAGCTTAAAAAGTGGTTGGCCAAAGAAGGATATGACCCAAAAATGGGGGCCAGGCCAATTTCCCGGCTAATTGATCATAAAATTAAACGTCCACTTTCCAGGGAAATACTTTTTGGGAAGCTTGAAAAGGGTGGAAAGGTAAAAGTTTCCCTACAAAATGAGGAAATTTCCTTCGAATTTTCTTAAAATCACTCTTTTTTTTTAATTTAGTGTCGTTTTATTTCCAAATCTAATCTTTTTTAGAAATATTTTTTATTATTAAGTGGTTACACTGCTTTTAAAACTCATATTTTTGTCAAAATAGACTCTATAACCGTCAAATTTTTTTAAAAACTTTAGTTTTTTGATTAAATAACTAAATAAAATAAAAATTATGACCGAAGATAAATAAAATTGTTTTTTTGTTTGCGTTGAAGAAACTTTATGTTTAACCTATTTATATATAGTTAATAAACCAGGAGGAACGGATGGCCGTAAAAAAGAAAAGAAAAGTAGCTAAGAAAGCAACTAAGAGAAAAGTAGCTAAGAAAAAAACTACTAAAAAAAGAAAAGTAGCTAAGAAAAAAAAGACTACTAAAAAGGGAAAAACCACTAAAAAGAGAAAAGTGGCCAAGAAAAGAAAGACTACTAAAAAGAAAAAAGTAGCTAAGAAAACTGCTAAGAAGAGAAAAACTACTAGAAGAAAAAAGTAATTATTTCTAGGTAGTTACACAAAAAAGCCTTAGAGGGGACACAGTATGTGTCCCCTTTTTTTATTCGTATATTCTTTGAGGGATTCTCCCATAATCTTGAACTAAATCGCCATTACAAGATAAGGGGGTAGTAGAGGTTATCTTTAGATCCACCCAGTGCCATTGATAGTTAGATTCAGGTAACTCAGGGATAAAGTGGATAATTCTATTGCAGTTTGTTCGGCCTTTCCATTTTTTGATTCCTTTCATATTGCTAGTTCCATCAACTAATACCCGCATGGTTTTCCCAACTAATCCTCTCCGGATTTTTTCCTGGATCCCTAATTGGTACTTTTGCAGATTATGAAGTCTTTTCTTCCTGACTTCATTAGTCAAGAAATCTTCCATCACGGCAGCTTTCGTTCCTGCCCGGGCGGAAAAAGTATAAGAGTAGATAAAATCAAATTGCGCCTTATCGAGTAAATCTAAAGTGGCCTGGTACTCCTTATCAGTTTCGTTGGGAAAGCCCACAATAATATCTGTTGATAAGACAATGTTTGGATTAGATTTTCTAAGTTTCGCGCAAAGCCCTAGAAAATGCTCAGCAGTGTACTCTCTTAGCATTCTCTGTAAAACGGCATTTGATCCCGACTGAACAGGTAGATGAAGATGATTGGACAGTTTTTTTGAAAGTCCATGGGCCTTTATTAGTTCATCGGATACATCGTAGGGATGAGAAGTTGTATATCTGATTAGCTCGAGTCCCCCAATTTTTTCAAGCTCCATTATAAGCTTGGCCAGGGACTCCCCATTTTCTTTTCCATAGGAGTTCACATTTTGTCCTAGCAGGGTGATTTCCTGGATGCCCTGGTATCTAACCAGTTTTTTTACATCCTCAACGACTTCACTTAAACGGCGGGATTTTTCCTTTCCTCTGGTATAAGGAACAATACAGTAGGAGCAATATTTATTGCAGCCTTTGATGATGTTAACAAAGGCCTGAGGGGAGCCGTGAGTGATTTTTGTTTCAATGGAAAAATTATCAGATCTATCCCAGGCATTAACCTTAAATTTTGATTCCCCGGCATAAGTCCTATAAACCATGTCATTAATGGAATCGATGACATCGGTTCCAAAGGCAAAGTCTAGGTGCTTGAATTTTTTAATCAGTTCTTTTCCCTCAGTCTGAGCAACACATCCGCCCACACCGACTACTAAATCTTTTTTCTTTTTCTTGTTATGTTTGGCCTCTCCAAGTTGTGAGTAAAATTTCAAATTGGAGAGATCTCGAATGGCACAGGTATTAAAAAGGATTAAATCAGCATCCTCTCTATCTTCTGTCTTAGAAAAATTTAGATCTTTTAAATGAAAGAGGATTCTTTCAGTGTCATGATAGTTCATCTGGCAGCCAAAGGTCTTCATCCACACTTTCCTGGGAGGAAAGAGGATATCTCCCTTTTGCACCATTTTTTTTCCTGTTTGGGGATCGATAAAAGATTTTTCAATTGGCCCATTTCGGGCGCCAAGACCGGTTTCCATATATTACTCCAATAAGGTTATTCATACCGTTGAAATAGGCGCTAAAATTAGCACAGAGAATTCCACCTTGCAAAAGCATATGGCATTACGCGGCAATTATTGCTTATCCCCCTGAGAACCCACTTCTAGGCGCTAAAATTAAGTGAAATGAACCTGGCAAAACTGCTAATTATTCCTCTTTTATTGTTCTCCTTTCGGGCCCACTCTTTTTACACCGAAGTTGGTGCCAGTTATTCTTTTCAACGAGAGGTATACGGATCCGATTATCAAAGCAAAGTAAATCAAAATACCGCAATTGCCTCCCTGGCATTTTATTTTTTTTCCTTAACCGGACTTGAACTTTCCTATAGTTGGAATAAATTGGATAATTTGGATAAGACTTTAGGTAGGCTGGAAAATGATAGTTACCTTACAGGAAATAGAAGAATTCTTAATTTTCAAGAATTTGGTATCGGTGTTACCCAGTATTTTAACAGTACTAAGGCCCTTTTAAGGCCAGGCCTTGGCCTGGGGTTTACAAGACGATTAACTAAAGAAAGTGGCTATTATGATGTTTATAATGATTTATCAGGAAAGACTACCAGATACGATAAAGATACTGTAAATACCAGTTCCAATCTTATGTATGTGTGGGTCTCTCTTAAGTTTAGAATTATAGAGGGTCTTTATTTATCAGGGTCAGTAAGAACTCTTTTTGCTCCCGAAAAATATAAAGAGGCGCAAAATAATTTAAAATTCCTGGTCGGATTTTCATGGCTTTTTTAATTCAAATTTTTCTTGTAACTTTTATTCTGACTTCTTGTTCAAAACTGCCCTATCTAGCAGAGCAGTGGAAAGGTCAAAAAAATCTAATCAAAAATGCCCGCTTAAACGCAGAAGTGTTAAAAGATCC
>SMVA01038962.1_pt1 | contig 25338 bp, 21 predicted proteins | sample 2456451 | NCBI WGS metagenome assembly SMVA01 (sample SAMN11095933, study PRJNA526329) | marine sediment metagenome | biome: Marine sediment; feature: Surficial sediment; material: Deep marine sediment; isolation source: Hadal surficial sediment | place: Pacific Ocean | collected 2014-05 | depth... | reverse complement strand
TGACACCCCCCCCCTCGCAGGCCTCGCAGCGGCCGCCCTTGACGTTGAATGAAAAACGCCCGGGCTGGTAGCCCCGCAGGCGTGATTCGGGCGTCTGGGCCAGCAACTCGCGGATAGGAGTGAACAGGCCGATGTAGGTGGCGGGATTGGAGCGCGGCGTGCGGCCAATCGGCGACTGGTCGATGGCGATGATCTTGTCGATACCGTCCTGCCCGTCGATCTTCAGGTGCCGGCCAGGCACCACCGGCGAATCATAGAGCGTCCGGGTGAGGGCTTTATAGAGAATGTCGTTGACCAGCGTACTCTTCCCCGATCCCGACACGCCGGTGACGCAGGTCAGAACTCCCAGGGGGAAGCGCACCTGGATGTTCTTGAGGTTGTGCTCCGCCGCCCCGCAGACCACCAGGGCGCCGCCCGATCCGGACCTGCGCCGCGCGGGGATCTCGATGCTCATGGCGCCCGAGAGGTACTGCCCGGTGAGGGAGCGGGGCTCGGCCAGGATCGCCGCTGGCGTTCCGATGGCGACGATCTCGCCACCATGCTCGCCGGCACCGGGACCCAGGTCCACCACGAAATCGGCACTGCTGATGGTCTCCTCGTCATGCTCCACCACAATGACCGTGTTCCCCAGATCCCGCATGCGCTCCAGGGTCTTCAGCAGACGGCGATTGTCCCGCTGGTGAAGGCCGATGGACGGCTCGTCCAGTACGTAAAGCACCCCGGTGAGCTGGCTGCCTATCTGGGTGGCCAGGCGAATGCGCTGCCCCTCGCCGCCCGAGAGGGTCGCAGCCGAGCGATCCAGGGAGAGATATCCCAATCCAACGTTGCGCAGGAAACCCAGGCGCTCACGGATCTCCTTGAGAATCTGGCGGGCGATGGTGCGCCGGCGGCGATCCAGCTTGAGCCCGGCGAACGCTTCCACAGCAGTATCGATGGAAAGGCGGCTGTAGTCGCTGATGCTCCTCTCACCCACGGTCACCGCCAGTGACTCGGGACGCAGCCTGTGACCCAGGCACTGGCTGCAGGGACGCAACGACATGAGCTTCTCGATCTCCTGGCGGCGCTTGCCTGACGATGTGCGGTTATAACGCTTCAGGACCCAGGGAATGATGCCGTCCCAGCTGTTGCGAAAGTTGTAACTGCTGCGCTTTCCTTGCCAGCGGAAATTGTATTCGCGCCCACCGGTTCCTTCCATGAGCATCTTGCGCACCTTGGCAGGCAGCTTCCGCCAGGGCACATCGGTACGAAACCGGTGCACCTTCCGCAGGCCTTCCATGTAGACGTTGAAGAACGAGTTGCGCAGGCCCGGCACCTGGATGGCGCCCTCGTCAATGCTCAAGCCCGGGTCCGGGATGATCTTCCTGGCGTCCAGATCCCGGCTCACCCCCAGACCGCCGCAGTCGGGGCAGGCCCCATAGGGCGAGTTGAACGAGAACATCCGCGGCGACAGATCCGGCACCGAGATACCGCATTCAACACAGGCCAGGCGATCCGAGAGAAGCAGCTCCTCCGTCTTGCCCTCCCGGGGCGCCACAGTGACGCGCACCAGCCCCGCGGCCAGGGTGATGCAGGTTTCCACCGCTTCCGTGAGCCGCTGGCGCACGCCGGCGCGCACCCCGAGACGATCCACCACCACATCCAGATCGTGCTTCTTGTTCTTGTCCAGGACCGGCGGATCGGTGAGTTCGATCATGGACCCGTCGAGACGGGCGCGCAGAAATCCCTTGCGTGCCAGCTCCAGCATCTGCCGCCGGTACTCCCCCTTCCGCCCCCGCACAACAGGCGCCATGAGGGTCAGGCGAGTCCGCTCCGGGAAGGCCAGCAACTGGTCCGTGATCTGCTGCACGGTCTGGGCGGCGATGGGACGCTTGCAGACATGGCAGTGGGGCTCACCCACCCGGGCGAAGAGAACACGCAGATAGTCGTGAATCTCGGTGACGGTGCCCACGGTGGAGCGGGGGTTCCGGGAGGTGGTCTTCTGCTCGATGGAGATGGCCGGCGACAGCCCTTCGATGAGCTCAACATCGGGCTTCTCCATCATTTCCAGGAACTGGCGGGCGTAGGCCGACAACGACTCGACGTAGCGGCGCTGGCCCTCGGCGTAGATGGTGTCGAACGCAAGGGATGACTTGCCCGACCCCGAGAGGCCGGTGAAGACAATCAGCCGGTTGCGGGGCAGGACCAGGTCGATATTCTTGAGATTGTGTTCGGCCGCACCCTTGATGCGGATCTCTTCCAGTGCCACGGCTCGACCCTCTTCAGGCGTTGTCCTTCAATGAATGGTAGAGGGTCTCCAGCCAGCGATCGGTCTTGATGAATCCTTCGCCCCAGGCATCCCATTCTTCCGGCAGGCCGGCTTCCTTGATCTGCTCCAGGCTCTGACCGGCGTCCATTTCCTTCTTCACCACGGCTTGCGTCTCCACGAGCATCTCCCGAAAAACCCTGAGGTCGTTCTTCGTGCTCAGAGGGCCGTGCCCCGGGATCAACTTGGTCTTTTTCCCGATGCGGCCAAGGATGACCTCCAAGTTGCGGATCAGTCCTTCAACGTTGCCACCGGCGGAGAGATCCACGAACGGGAACATGCCCGCGAACATGTCGTCACCCATGTGCACGACATCCGCATTCTTGAAGAAGACAACGCTGTCGCCATCGGTGTGGCCGGCCGGGAAGTGGACCACCTGGATCTCCTCGCCGTTGAAATGAAGGGTCACCTCTTCGCTGTAGGTGATGACCGGCAAAGCTTCAGGCGGCGCCGGCTTGTCCTCGCCTCCCATGGGCTGAATTCCCGACTCAAGGCGGACGCGCACGTTGTCATGGGCCAGAATGATCGAGGCGGCCCCGAACTCGGCGTTACCGCCCGTATGATCGCCGTGATAGTGCGTGTTCAACAGAAAGGTCGGTGCGCCGCCGCCCAGTTCGCCGATGGCGGCCCGGATTCTCCCGGCCAGTTCAGCAAACTGGTCATCGATGAGCAGGACACCATCCTCGCCCACCAGGACGCCCATGTTGCCGCCGGCTCCCTTGAGCATGTAGAGGCCGTCGGCGACCTTCTCGGCCTCGATCTTCACCTCGTCGAAGCGCGACTGGGCCACATAAGAATGCAGTGCCCCGGCACCCAGAACAACCATCGTGACCGCAGTGAACCACACGGCCTGGCGTGACCCTCGTCTCATGAACCTATCTCCTTCTCACAACTTGATGAGGCACCAGTCTTCCGACCACGGCAACCGGGACATCTGCCGGGCCGGGCCCTTGGCGCGGATAAAATAGTCATCGGACCAGTTGATTCCGAACCCATTTTCAGGATCGTAGAGGCCCGGCTCCACCGAGAACGCCATGCCTTCCTCCAGCATGGTGTGATCGCCCAGGGCCAGGTAGGGCGGCTGATGCCCTTCGCTCCCCTCGCCATGAGCCGGCCTGTGGTAGATGTAATCCGCCATGCCGTTGTCCACCTGGTACTTGTGAATCCTGTAGGCCACCATGGAACAGGTCACCCCGGCCACCGATTCTTCCCGTTGAATCCGGGTGCAGTCACGGCTGATGGTCCAGACTTTCTTCATGTGATCGGTCCAGGGATGGATCAGAAACGCCCGGTAGAGTTCGCCGCCGCAGCCGCCGATGCGGATTCCCCCGGCAATCTGCAACGCCTGCCCCCGGGCCACCCTGTTGTGATGAAACTGGTTGGGATGAGGATAGGCCGTGCCCGCCCCGGTGCGGCAGGCGATCCGCAGGCTGAAACCCACCGAGGAATGGGGGCGCCCGTCCCGTTTCAAGTCAGCCATGATCAGATCGGTGCCCCATCTGGTGGCGGCGGCGGCGATGTCGTAGTCAGTCAGATCGGTACCATGTTCCAGCAACATGTCCCTGGCGTAGGCATGGACACGATTGAAATAGTTGTAGGCCCGGCGCCAGAGAGCCTGCTCCTGGGGCGTCTTGCGCATGCGCATGTCCATGCACCGGCCGGCGGCGGAGGTCATCTCTCCGCCCAGTTCGGCCACCACCGCTTGCTGGCTGGAGGGAGTCAACTCCCGATCCACCGCCAGGGACTTGCCCGCCCAGCCCCTCTTCTTGAGCCTCTTCATGACCCAGGCCCAGAGGTCGACCTGCGCCCCCATCTGCACCTTGCCACGGTGAGGGAAGGCACCCTCGCCGTGGTGCCAGTCGAAATACATCTCGCCGTCCTCATACCACCAGGACGTGACCAGGTCCCGGTCCAGCCCCGGGTAGAACCAGATGGGCCGCGGGTCCTCGGTGGAGAAGAAGACATGGAACAGGCGCTCGGTAGTGCTGTGCCACAACCCGGTGAAGTAGATGATGTTCCAGCGGTCGGTGAGAAGAACGCCCTTGATCCCGTCCTGGCGCAGGCGGGCACACAGGATCCTGATGCGCTCCTGATTCCACGACAGCGGGAGCCGGTCCACCTGGGCCCCATCCAGGTCATCGGCCGGCAGGAACAGACTCGCCGACGGACCTGCGCCCCGGGCACCCGCCGCCCTCGCGGCACCTGCGCCCAGAACCGAGGCCGCCAGACCGCCACCGGCGGCCCCCAGAAAATCTCTGCGCTTGACCATGTGGGTTCTCCCCATGGGCCAGCATACCCGAAAGGCATCCCCCACGGCAGCCGGTACCCCGGGATCCCCACCCAGGGAAGGCCTATAATGAGATCCCGCAGGCGGCATCCCACCCAGGAGAGTTCAGTTGAAAAATGGACCGGCGATTGTTCTGTTCCTGGCGCTCGTGAGCATCGCACCCGCTCTGGCCGGGAGACACCCGGCAACGGCCAACTGGCAACCCTACGCCGACCAGAAGGGTGACACGGGCCAGGCCCTGGATAAAGAGCGGGTCACTTTCAGAAACGACAACGTGGAGATCCGGATCGAGCTCCTGGACGACGAAAAACGGAAGATCTTTCTCCAGTCGGCGGGCATCGAGACCGCCGACCCGTTCAGTACCAGGAACATTGGCTGGCGGACCTTCACTTTTCTCATCCGCATCACCAACCTCGGAGATCAGGAGGTCCAGTTTCGCCCCCAGTCGTTCTTCTTCATCACCAAGGGACCGTTGAGCAACTCCACCCCCTGCGATTTCACCTGCCTGATCGCCGCAGGTGAGCGGGCGAAGCTCACCGGAGACGAAGGCAGGCGCCTCCTGCGGGCGGTCATGGATACCGGTGAAACCGTGACAGGGGGAGGAAAGATCAGCAAGCTCCTGGTGTTCACCCGCATGCCCGACGCCTTCAAGAAGTTTGTCCTGGACCTGGACGGCTTCTCGGTGGAAGGTGAGGTTTTTCGTGTCGCCATACCCTACGCGGTGCCCAAACCCGAGAAGAATGCAAAGAAGGATCGACCATGACCGCTCGCAAACTCGATGGCACAGCCCTGGCGAAAACGCTGCGCGCTGAAGCTGCCGCGGAGGTTGAGAAGATCATCGCCGCCGGCGGCCGGCGCCCGGGACTGGACGTCGTCCTGGTGGGCGAGAATTCCGCCTCGGCGGTCTACGTGGCCAGCAAGGACCGGGCCTGCGAGGAGGCCGGCTTTCGTTCGGCCATTCATCGCGAGCCGGCCGGCATGAGCACCCGGGACCTGCTGGCCCTGGTCGAAAAACTCAATGCCAACCCTGAAGTGGACGGCATCCTGGTGCAACTCCCCCTTCCTGAACAGGTGGATGCCGACCAGGTCCTGGAGGCCATCGACCCGGCCAAGGATGTGGACGGTTTCCACGCCATCAACGCCGGCGCCCTGGCCCAGGGCCGGCCGCGACTGGTGCCCTGCACACCGGCGGGCATCATCGAACTGCTCCGCCGGGAAGAGATCCCCATGGTGGGCGCCAGGGCCGTCGTCATGGGCCGTTCGCTGATCGTCGGCCGGCCCATGGCCCTGCTGCTCATCGGCGAACATGCCACCGTCACCGTGGTCCACTCCCGGACCCGCGACCTGCCGGAGGTCTGCCGGGAGGCCGATATCCTGGTGGCCGCCATCGGACGGCCCGCCATGGTCACCGACCGGTTCGTCAAGCCGGGAGCCACGGTCATCGACGTGGGGATCCACCGCGTCACCGACCCCGACCAGGCCCGCGATTACTTCGGCGCCGAATCGCGGCGCTTTGCCCGCATGAGCGAAAACGGCTCAACCCTGGTGGGCGACGTACACCCACGCCTTGTGGCCCCGGTGGCCGGCGCTCTGACACCCGTCCCCGGCGGCGTCGGCCCCCTGACGGTGGCCATGCTGCTCAAGAACACACTGGCCGCCTACCGGGCGCGCTGCTCCCAGGGGGCAGTTTCCTGAACCGGGAAGAATCAGGTGGCAACGGCCTCCTGGAGGTCGGCCTCACCGGCGGTATCGCCTCGGGGAAATCCAGGGTGGACGCCATCATGCAGCGTTGTGGCGCCGTCATCATCGATGCCGATGCCCTGGTCCACGACCTGCTCAAGCCGGGCACGCCCCAGACCCGCCAGGTGTCCGCCGAGTTCGGCGAGAAATTCCTGACCGCCGACGGGGCGGTGGACCGCCGCGCCCTGGGAGCGAGAATCTTTCGCGACGACCCGGCCCGGGCCCGCCTCAACGCCATCATTCACCCGGCGGTGCAGTACCAGGAGGAAGAGATGAAGGAAGCTCTGCGCCACGCCGGTGGCGGCATCGTCATCACCGACGCGGCCCTTCTGGTGGAGACCGGGCGCTACAAGACCTACGATCGCCTGGTTGTTGTGGCCTGCACCCGGGATCTGCAATTGTCGCGGCTCCTGGCCCGAGACCTGGACCTGACTGTGGCCGCTGCCCACCGGCGCCTGGCGGCACAGGCCCCTCTTGAGGACAAGATCGCTCTCGCCGACTACATCATCGAGACGTCGGGCTCCCTCACCGACACCACCCGCAGGGCCCAGGCGGTTCATGCCCTCCTGCGGGAAGACCTGGCGTGCAAGCGACAGGGCATGGCCCTGCCGGAGCGGCGCCGCGCCGAGGAGGAGGAATAATGCCCGCCGACGCCCGCCGCCTGCTGGCCATCCTGATGAGCACCGGGGCCGGGTTCGCCGAGGTCTACCGTGAGACGACGAGGCGCACATCCCTGGCCCTGGACGATGGGGATATGGACAGCGCCTCGGTGGTCCGGGACGGAGGTACAGCGCTTCGCCTCGTGCAGGGCGACCGCACGTTCTTCGCCAGCGCCAACAGTGACGACCCGGACCTCCTGCAGGCTCTGGCCCGGGACCTGGCTGCCACCCTCAAGGGCCGGTCGCGCCCGGCACCGGACACCTTCCATCACCTGCCGGCGCCTCCCGCGACCGCCGTGGAACGCTCCCCGGCTGATGTCACCGTGGATGAACTGGTCAGCCTCCTGCGCCGGGCCGACCAGGCCGCCCGCAAGTGCGACCCCAGGGTCAGCCAGGTCACGGCCCGCTATCTCGACTCGGTCCAGGAGGTCGCCATCTTCAATTCGGACGGCGAGGAGGCCCGTGATACACGGGTGATGACGACCCTGGCGGTGCAGGTGCTGGCCCGCCAGGGAGAAGATCTGCGCACCGGCTACGAGGCCTCATCGGAGAGCCGCGGCCTGGAGATGTTCGACGGCACTCCGCCCGAGGACACGGCTGGACGCGCGGCCCGTCAGGCGCTGCTGCAACTGGAGGCCGAACCCGCCCCGGCCGGCACCTTCATGGTGGTGCTGTCGTCCAGGGCCGGCGGCACCATGGTGCATGAGGCATGCGGTCACGGGCTGGAAGGTGACTTCGCCGAGAAGGGACTCAGCGTCTACACCGGCCGCCTGGGTGAAGAAGTCGCCTCTCCCCTCATCTCGGTCATCGACGACGGCACCCTTCCACGGCGGCGGGGCACGTCCCGCTACGATGACGAGGGGGTGCCCACATCCAGAGTGGTGCTCATTGAAAACGGCATACTCAAGGGGTTCCTCCATTCCCGGCGCAGCGCCCGCAACATGGGGTGTTCCCCCACCGGCAACGGCCGGCGCGAATCGTTCCGGCACCTGCCGATCCCGCGCATGCGGAACACCATGATCGCGCCGGGCACCGACGACCCGGAGGCCATCCTCGCCTCGGTCAGGGACGGCATCTTCATCGCCCACATGGGCGGCGGCGAGGTGGACATCGCCAGCGGCCAGTTCGTCTTCCACTGCGCCGAAGCCTACCGTATCCGCGAGGGCAAGCTGGCCGAACCGTTACGGGACGTGACCCTGGCCGGCAACGGCCCCGAGATTCTCCGGACCATTGATCGGGTCGGGAATGACATCGGGTTCCAGGTGGGAACCTGTGGCAAGGACGGCCAGGGGGTGCCCGTCGCCGACGCCCAGCCGACCCTGCGCATCCCGGCCATCGTGGTGGGTGGCGCCCAGGCGGCCTCATGAGCCATGGGAGCCGGCAGCCGGTCGAAGAGGCCCTGGCCGCCGCCCGGCCGGGAGAAATCATCGAAGCCGCTCTCGAGGAGTCCTTCAGCACCACCGTGACGGTGGCGGGCGGCGTCCTGGAAGCAAGCGAGAACAGCCGCGAGCGCGGCCTGGGCGTGCGGGTATTCCGGGATGGGCGGATCGGGTTCGCCGCCACATCCCGCCTGGACGGTGAGGGCGTGGCCGAGGCCGTCGCCCGGGCCAGGGACCTGGCCGCCTGCGGACGCCAGGAGGATGAAAACAGGCCGGCCGACGGCGCCCAAACGGGCGAGACCACCGGCCGGGGAGACATGGACCACATGCCCGACCCCGTCCCGCCGGCCCCCCTTGAGGAGCCGGCCCTTCGTCTGGAAGAGGCCGCCCGCCGGCGGGGCAACGATCTGCGCACCCGCGCCGCCAGCGTCACCGCGGCGGGAGGCCGCTGGCTCATCGCCCATTCCGGCGGTCTCAGACGGGCGTGGTCGTGGCGACGGGCCTGGGCCTCGCTGGAAGTCGTGATCCTGAGAGACGGCGTCCGCCAGACCGGCTGGGAAAGTGACTGGTCGGAGAGGTGGGAAGACCTGAGCCTGGAGAAAACCGGCGCGGCGGCGGCCGACCAGGCCGCGAGAAAATTCGGCGCCGGACGGCCGCCGACAGCCCGCATGCCCGTCGTCCTCACGCCCACGGTCACCGCGGGAATGTTCGAGGCGCTCGCCGGAGCTCTCTCTGCCAAGGCGGTCCTGCGCGGTCGATCCCTGTTTGCCGGACGCCTGGGCGAAACCATCGGCTCAGCCGTCGTGACCCTCACCGATGACGGTGCCCGCCGGGACGGGTTTGCGTCGGCGCCCTTCGATGGCGAGGGCAACCTGTCCCGCCCGGCTGTGCTCATCGAGAACGGGGTTCTGACAGGGTTCCTGCACAACACCTACACGGCTCTCAAGCTGCAATCGCCCCCTACCGGCCACGCGGTCCGGGACGGGTTCAGCACCCAGCCTCATATCGGCAGCCGCAATCTCCTGCTCAAGCCGTCGGGCCCTTCCCGACTGGCGATCATCGCTTCAGTGAGCCATGGGATCCTGGTGGACGAAGTCATGGGTTTGCACACGGTGGACCCGGTTTCAGGGGATTTCTCGCTGGGAGCCACCGGCAGGGAGATCCGGGCGGGCTCCACGGGCGCGCCCCTGGAGGGCTTCACCGTGGCCGGAAATATCAGGGATATCCTCGCCGCCGTGCAGGCTGTGGGCGATGATGTCCGCTTTCTCCCGGGAGGCGCCGGTGGCAGTACCGTCCTCCTGGACGGCCTGACCGTCAGCGGCACCTGAATACAGGCTTTTCAAGTTGCTCCTGGGCCATCTGTCTGTTATATTTCGACTTGAGTGCTCCTGATAGGATCTATTCCCACAGACGCTGGCGAAGCGGTCACCGCTTCGAGGCGTCTTTTTATGTCTAAATTCACCTGTTTGAGGGAGGTGCCCGATCGCGTTCCAGCAACGTACCCGCATTAACCACCAGATTCGTCTGAGCCCCGTCCGCCTCATCAGCGATGACGGCGAGCAACTGGGTATTCTCACCATCGAGGAAGCCCGCCAAACAGCCCAGGATAAAGGCCTGGATCTGGTGGAGGTCGATCCCAATGCCCGTCCCATCGTCTGCAAGATCATGGATTGGGGTCGCGCCAAATATGATCTCGCCAAGAAAGAAAAGGCCGCCAAGCGCCACGAAAAGGTGCTGGAGATCAAGCAGGTCAAGTTCCGGCCGGGCATTGACAACCACGACTACGAGACCAAGCTGAACCACGCCCGCCGCTTTCTGGAAGAAGGGCGGCGCACCAAGATCACCATCATGTTCCGGCGGCGCGATCTGCGCCGCCCCGAGAACGGCGTCAAGATCCTGAAACGGGTGGCCAGCGACCTGGCCAACGTGGGCAAGGTGGAGACCCGGCCCGGAAAGATCGAGAACCGCGATCTGACCATGGTCATGGTCCCGATCCTGGGTGTCGGCCACTCGGTCAAAGACGCCGCAAAAGCCGCTGCCGAGAAGGCCGAAGCGACTGAACGCAAGCGCCTGGCCCGCGCAGCGGCCAGGGAGGCAGCCGCGACCGGTGATGGCGACGCACCGACGACGCCTGTCGACGAAGCAACCGAGGGCACCCCTGCCGAGGCCAGCCCTGTCGTGGCCAAAGCGGCCCCTGCCAAGGCGACTCCGGCCGTCGCCAAGGCTGTTCGTGCCAAGTCCACGCTCGCCGCGGCCAAGGCGATTCCAGCCGGAGCGGCCAAGCCGGTGCCTGTTGCCGTCCCCGAAGCCACTCCGGCGACGGCCGACGACGAGTCCGAGGCGGCCGATCCCGGCGTCGAGACCTCCGAGACGGTGACCAGTAACTGACCACCCCATCTGCATGGACATGGAGCCCTGACCGGGCTACAGGCGCTGCGACAGACAGGGACTGGCCTTCGCCACGAAGCGCCAGGGAGCCAGGCGATCACGGGCCTCGGCGTAGTCGATGCCGATGCGGGGTGTGGCGGTGATGGCCCGCTGCGCCGGCGGCTCGCCTTCTTCCAGCAGCAGGCCGTCATGCAGAGCCAGATCGACACCGTTGAGGCGCAGGTCGATATCCAGGGCCTGGCAGAGACGCGCCGGCCCACCAGCCAGCCAGGACGGGGGTCGCTCTCCCTGTCTCCCCCGGCCCTGGCCGGTGCCACCCCGCAGGCGGGTCATGGTCTTGAGCCCTTCTTCCGGTTCAAGGGCGCGCAGGAGGACCGCGGCCGGGAAACCTTCCTCTTCCGTCACGCAGTTCAGAAGATGGTGCAGCCCGTAAGAAAAGTAGACGTAGGCCCGACCGGGCGAACCGAAGAGGGCCCGGTTGCGGGCCGTGATTCCGCTGCGGCCATGGCAAGCGCTGTCGGAGGCACCGATATAGGCTTCCACCTCCACGATGCGCCCGGCAAGACGCCGGCCACGGCGGATCCGAACCAGCCTGCGCCCCACCAGATCCCGGGCCACCTGCAGCGTCGGGCGGGCAAAGAAATCTCGCCCCAGACGTCTTCCACCGGGGCGAAAGCCGGTGGTCATCCGTTGTGGTGAGCCTGCCTGCCACGCGCCGGCCGCTGCGGGCGCGGCTTCTGCGCCTTGTGCCTGGGGAGACAAGTACGGCAGTAGACCGGTGAGTAACCGTTGGGTTTGAACGGCACCTGCGTCGCCGTCGAGCAGTCCGAGCAGATGGCGTCATGGAGCACCAACTGCTTCGGATCCCCGCGATCATTCCTGGAGTTGCCGCTGCGTTGACCGCGACGCTCCTGCCCGTTTCCCCGCAGGCTCCGGTCACCGGCCGAAGGCCCAAAGCTTGCCTTGAAGAGGGGCGCATCCATGGGCAGGCTCTTGCCGTGACGTGGTTGCCAGATGCCGGCCCGCCGTGGCTCACGGTCCTCCCAGATCCAGGGTATCCGGCTCGTGCTGCCATGGCTGTTATGCCGGCTGTGGCGAACAAACGGGCCGCCACCATGCCGGGAGGATTCCTGCAGGCCGACACCTGAGGAGCGCGGCTGCCCCTGGCGTCCGCCCCGCTTCGTGTTCCTGCGCACTGTGCGGCACTGTTTGCACCGCCGGGGATCATGGTCAAGCCCCTTCTGGGCGTAAAACGATTGCTCCTCGGCGGAGAATCCGAACTGGGTGCCACAGTCGTTGCACTGGATCTCCCTGTCCTTGAACGTCATGGTCAGCCTTCCGTTGTGATGGCGCCTGTCCGGTGTGGAGATTCAGGCCGGTACCGGTGGTTTGACGCCGGCATTTTTCAGATCCTCGAGGGTGACAGGCCGATTTTTCTCGTCCACAAAAACAAGACGGGGTACGAAACCGACAAATTCATGCTCTTCAAGGCGGCAGTAGGCGGCAATGATGATGCGATCTCCCGGGCGGGCGCGATGGGCGGCCGCACCGTTGATGCAGACCTTGCCGCTGGCACGGGTGCCCTCGATGATGTAGGTGGAGAACCGCGCACCGGAGGTGACATTGTAGACATCCACCCGCTCGAAAGGCCTCAGGTCGGCGGCATCCATGAGGTCACGATCCAGGGTCAGGCTGCCCACATACTGGCTGTCGGCCTCGGTCACCGTGGCGTTATGAATCTTGGCGCGAAGGTACTCCCGAGTCATGACGAGGTCGCTCCCTGGTTGGCCCCGCCGGCAAGGGCGCCGGGAGGATGGATGATGTTATCAATGAGCCGGATCCCGCCGGCCAGCACGGCACCGGACATGATCACCGGGTGACCCTGGCGCAGCGGCAGAGTCAGCGTTTCCAGGTCGACAATCTCGAGATACTGGACCTCCATGACGGAACAGGGTTCCAGCAGTTTGAGCCCGGCAGCCCGGATCTCCCCCGCATCCTGCTCACCCGCCTCCCACCGCTCACGGCAGGCTTTCAAGGCCCCGTAGAGGGCCGCGGCCTGCCGGCGTTCCTCGGCGTTGAGAAAGCGATTGCGGCTGGACAGGGCCAGTCCGTCATCGTCGCGAATGGTGGGCGCCACCCGGATCTCGATGGGAACGTCCAGATCCCGCACCATCCGCCTGATGAGCAGGGCCTGCTGGGCATCCTTCTCGCCGAAGACGGCCACATCCGGCTCCATGACATGGAACAGCTTGAGAACCACCGTGAGGACGCCCCGGAAATGACCTGACCTGTAGACCCCTTCCATGGGCCGTGCCAGCACCTCCTCCACCACCCAGGTGGAGTGGTTGGCCGCGTAAACCGCCTCCGGCGACGGCGCATAGATGGCTTCGACCCCTTCCTGGACACAGATGGCCAGGTCGGCGTCCAGGGAGCGCGGGTAGCGCCCATAATCGTCCCCGGGCCCGAACTGAGCCGGGTTGACGAAGATCGACACGATCACCGCGTCGGCGGATTCCCGGGCAACGCGCAGGAGAGAGCGATGCCCCTCATGAAGAGCCCCCATGGTCGGCACCAGCGCCAGGGTCCGGCCCGAGGAATGCAGTTCCCGTGACCAGGCATGCATGGCCATGGGAGTCTCGTAGACGAGGGGCCGCACCTGATCCTGGTTGAATTCTCTCATGCCTCTTCGCGCCCAAGACCCGGCTTGCGCGCCATCAGCCAGCGGCGGACCGATTCGGGTGTCGGGTAGGTCTCGCCGGCGGCCGGGTAGCGGCCGGCACGCACATCGCCGGCAAAGGAGATGATGGCTTCCTCGGCGACCCGGCCCAGTTCGGCATACCGGCGCACGAAGCGCGGCGATGGACCGGGACCGCTCCAGCCGACCAGATCGTGGAATACCAGAACCTGCCCATCGCACCCGGCACCGGCCCCGATGCCGATGGTCGGCACCGGTAACTCGGCGGTGATGGCGGTGGCCAGCTCTCCGGGAATCCCCTCCAGCACAACACAGAAGACGCCGGCCCCGGCCAGAGCCAGGGCATCATCGAAGACATCCCGGGCATGATCCGCCTCGCGCCCCTGCACCCGGAAACCGCCCATCAGATGGGCCGACTGAGGTGTGAGGCCCACGTGACCCATGACCGGGATTTCCGCGTCCAGCAGGGCCTTGATGACGTCCACGCGCTTGCGTCCGCCTTCCAGCTTGACGCCCTGGGCCCGCCCTTCGCGGATGAAGCGGCCGGCATTCTTCACGGCATCCCGCCAGCCGGTGTGGTAGGAGAGATACGGCATATCGCCGATCACCAGGGCCCGATGGGCACCCCGGGCCACGGCGGCGGTGTGGTGGACCATCTCGTCCACGGTGACGGAAAGAGTGTCGGGGTGGCCCAGGGCCACCATGGCCAGGGAATCGCCCACCAGGACGATATCGACGCCGGCGACGTCGGCGGCGCGCCCGCACGGGGCATCACAAGCCGTCACCATCACCAGGCGGCGGCCTTCGGCTGGCGCTGCCATGATGGACGGGATGGTGACGCGTCTGAAAGACGATTGTTGGGTGGACATATGGGCTCCTTCCTCCCCGCGGATGTCGAGGGGACGGGTCCGTTTCAAATCAGCCTGGAAAGCGGCTCAGTGGCGGTCCTGTCCAGGTCACGCGCGTGATCCCAGCGGGACGTAATACTGAACTCCTTTTTCCATGGCCCGGATCTGTTCTATGAGATCCTCCAGGTCCTCCTCACGATGGACAAAGTCGATATCGCTGGTATTGACCACCAGCAACGGCGTCGCATCATAGTGAAAGAAGTAGTGATTGTAGGAACGATTGACCTCTGAGATGTATTTCTCCGAGAGATTGGCCTCGACATCGCGACGGCGCTTGCGGATGCGGCTCATGAGAACATCGTTGCCGGCCTGCAGGTAGATCACCAGATCCGGGCGGGGCACCTTCGGCTCAAGCAACGAGAAGAGCTTGTCATAGATGAGCAGTTCATCGTCGGTGAGGTTCAGGTAGGCAAAAATCTTGTCTTTTTCGAACACATAGTCGGCGATGACCAGCCGCGAGAACAGATCCTGCTGGACATGGTCCGTGAGCTGGCGATAGCGGCTGAGCAGGAAGAACAGCTGGGCCTGGAACGCCGCACCCTGGCGATCGTTGTAGAAATCGACCAGGAAAGGATTTTCGATACTCTCCATGACCTTGGCCGAGTCGAAACGGGAAGCCAGTGCCTCCACGAGACTACTCTTCCCGACGCCTATGGCGCCCTCAACCGCGATGTACTTGTGTTTCATGGGCTCGTATCCATGATAGATCGGCCGTCCCGAAACCCACAAGCGAAACGGGACTTCGCCCCGGCGGCGTAAGGCCACAGGCGGGCCGTGTCAGGGCAGCCGGCCAGCAGGCCGGCCACCGTCCTGCCCGCCACGGGATGGAGAAGGTCCGGAGCCAGGTCGGCCAGGGGCATGAGCACAAAGCGACGGAGATGCAGGCGCGGATGGGGAATCTGCAGCCCATCCTCCCTGAGGACGAGATCGCCATCCAGAAGCAGGTCCACATCAAGCGTGCGTGGGCCACCGGGCTCCAGGCGCACTCGCCCCACCTGGCGCTCCACCCCGAGGGCAACCTCCATGACCTCCTGCGGGGACAGCCGGGTCTCGACTTCCGTCACAAGGTTGAGAAAAAACGGCTGATCCTTCACGCCAACCGGTTCCGTCTCGTAGATCGGGGAGACTCGTACAGGCGTAACGCCTTGATTTGAAAGGAATTTCAAGCCCTCGGCCAGATGCCGGGCGCGGTCGCCGAGGTTGGCGCCCAGACCCAGGAACAGCCGCCGGGCGTGACCGGGGAAAGTGCGGATGACCGTTCCTCCGCGGCTTGTGGCCCCCCATCAGGGGGCTCGTTGACACTGCCGGAAAGCGTCTGTTACCTTAGCGCATCTCTCTTGAGCCTGGATAGATCTTCAGCCTGTTTGGCAGGGGCCGTGGGGTCCCAGGAGGATGGCCGTGAGCCCCGTCAAATCGTCCAAAACGCGCCGCAAGACCGGGGCAGGCCGAGGCTCCGCCACGGGCCGGAAGGTGGCCATGAAAAAGACGCCTGTGGCCGGAAAAAAGGCAGCCGATACCGGGAAGAAGGCCCCGAAGGCCAAGAAAAAGGCTCCCGGAAAGCCGCCGATCACCAGGAAAACCACCGGGAAGACTGTCTCCAAGAAGAAGGCGGGCACCCGGACAGGCGGCGCGGGTGAGACGCGCATGCGGACTGAGCCCCAGACCTTCCCCCCCCGGCACCACGCCGAGAGCTACAAGGAGGCCCTGGCGCTGTACGCCTCCGCCATGGCGCTGATCCAGAAGAAGGACTGGAAGCCGGCCGCCGTCATTCTCGCCGACTTTGTCTCCCGCCACGCCCGCGAACGCGAATTGTGCCAGCGCGCCCGCACCTATCTGCGGGTCTGCGGAGCTCATCTGAATGTCACGGAGGAGAAACCCGACACCGTGGATGAATTTCTCCTTCTGGCCACCGTACGCGGCAACGACGGCGACCTGAAGACAGCCCTGACGCTCCTGAGCCAGGCCCTCAAGCGCTTCCCCGGCGACTTCAAACTGCTTTACCTGCAAGCGTCGACGCTGGCTCTGACAGGCGACTACCGCGCATCTCTCAAGGCCCTGGCCACATCCATCGCCGCCGATGAACAGAATCGCATCTATGCGGCCAACAGCCCCGACTTCGCCGATCTCCGCGACAATGAAGAGTTCATCACTCTCACCACGCGGGAGGACGAGGAGTACTGACATGCCCAAGGGGACTGCGGCAACTCTCACCGCGCTGGTTCTGGCCGCCGGCCAGGGCAAGCGCATGCGCTCCGCGACCATCAAACTGCTGCACCCTCTCTGGGGGCGGCCCATGGTGGCCTGGACCCTGGATTCCGTGCAGGCCCTCGCGCCGGATCGGCTCCTGGTGGTCATCGGGTACCAGGCCGACGCCATGCGGCTCGCCCTGGACAACGAAGACATCCACTGGGATGCCGTGGTGCAGGATGCTCCCCGGGGAACCGGCCATGCCGTCATGTGTGCCCGTCCGCACCTCCCCGGCACCGGGGGGGATCTGCTCATCCTCAACGGCGACCTGCCCCTGCTGACCGAAGATACCCTGAGATCGTTCCTGGCCGCGCACCGGGCAGCGGGAGCGACCCTGAGCGTGCTGTCCACCGAGCTGGAGGACCCCTCGGGTTATGGCCGCATGGTGCGCAGCGGCGGCAGCCTGGTCCGCATCGTCGAGGACCGGGACACCACAGTTGAAGAGCGCGCGGTGAAAGAGATCAATTGCGGCGTCTATCTGGTGCAGGCACCGGCGCTGATGGCGGCCCTGGATGATCTGGGAACCGACAACACCCAGGGTGAGTACTACCTCACCGATGTGGTGGCCAACCTGGTTGGCAGCGGCAAGACGGTCCAGGCCGTCCTGCATCCTGACGCCGCCGAAGTTCTGGGGGTCAACGATCGCCGCGAGCTGGCCGCAGCCGCAGCCATCCTGTCGGCGCGCAAGAACCGCGCGCTCATGATGGCTGGTGTGACTCTTCTGGACCCGGCACGCACCTACATCGATCCGCGCACCGAGATCGGCCCCGATACTGTCATTTACCCCGATGTCTGGATCGAGGGCACGTCGGTGCTGGGCACCGGCTGCACGGTCCGCCCCAATGTCCACCTCACGGACGTCCGCGTCGGCGACAGGGTGACCCTCAAGAATCACTGTGTGATCGAGCAGTCGGAGATCGGGGACGAAGCCCAGGTGGGGCCGTTCGCCCATCTGCGGCCGGGAACCTATCTTTCCCGTCAGGTGAAGGTGGGCAACTTCGTGGAGACCAAGAAGACGAGCATGGGCGAGGGCAGCAAGGCTTCCCATCTCTCGTACCTGGGCGACGCCCAGGTGGGCCGCGACGTCAATGTGGGCGCCGGCACCATCACCTGCAACTACGACGGTCGCAAGAAACATGTGACCATTCTCGAGGACGGGGTTTTCATCGGCTCGGATACCCAGCTTGTGGCACCGGTGAGGGTGGGCAAAGGCGCCTATGTGGGCGCCGGCAGCACCATCACCGAGGATGTGCCGGCAGGCGCTCTCGCCCTGACCCGAACACCCCAGAAGAACATCGATGGCTGGGTCAAGCGCAAGAAGAAACAGCAGGACGAGGAGAGCTGAGGAGCCATGTGCGGCATCGTCGGTTATATCGGCCCGGGGGACACCGTCCCTATCATCATGGAGGGGCTCCGCCGCCTTGAGTACCGCGGCTACGACTCGGCCGGGGTGGCGGTGGTGGATGAAAAGGGCGGCCTGCATGTCCGGCGGGCTCCCGGGAAACTGTGCGAGCTGGACAAGGTCCTCAAGGAAAATCCCATGGCCGGCAGTTACGGCATCGGTCATACACGCTGGGCCACCCATGGCCGGCCCAATGAAAACAACGCCCATCCCCACCGCGACTGCACCGGCCGCCTGGTGGTCGCGCACAACGGCATCATCGAGAATTACCGCGAACTGAAGGAAGATCTGACGGCCAAAGGGCACCGGTTCACCACCGAGACCGACACCGAGATCGTGGCCCACCTCATCGAGGAGCAGTTCAAGAACGGCATCAAACGCCTGGACGACGCGGTGCGGGCCGCACTTCCCCATCTTCAGGGCGCTTACGCCCTGGTGGTTCTCTGCGCCGACCACCGTGAAGAGCTGGTGGGCGCCCGCCAGGGTCCGCCCCTGATCATCGGCCTGGGGGAGAACGAGCGTTTTCTGGCGTCGGATATTCCCGCAGTACTGACCCACACGCGCCAGGTGGTGTTCATGGACGATGGCGATGTTGCCCTGCTCACGCGGGATGGAGTCACCCTCACCGACGTCGCCGGCAAGAGCCACGAGCCCCGGATCACAACCATCACCTGGGATCCCATCCAGGCCGAAAAGGGCGGCTACAAGCACTTCATGCTCAAGGAAATTCACGAGCAGCCCAACACGGTACGGGACACCCTCATGGGCCGCTTCAGCCGCGAACGAGGCGAGGTCTTCCTGGAGGAAGTCAACTTCACCGTCGCGGAGATGCAGAACTTCCGCAAGGTGAATCTGGTGGCATGCGGAACCTCCTGGCACGCCTGCCTGGTCGGCAAGTTCCTGCTGGAGCAACTGGCCGGCATCCCGGTGGAAGTGGACTACGGCTCCGAGTTCCGCTACCGCGACCCGCTGGTTGATGAAAACATGCTCACCGTGGTCATCTCCCAGTCGGGAGAAACCGCCGATACCCTCGCGGCCCTGCGGGAGGCCAAGGAGAAGGGTTCGCGCACCATGGCCATCTGCAATGTCGCCGGATCCATGGTCACCCGCGAGGCTGAAAACACCATCTACACGCACGCCGGACCCGAGATCGGCGTGGCCTCCACCAAGGCGTTCACAGGCCAGCTCGCCGCACTGCAGCTTCTGGCCCTCTTTCTGGCCCAGACCCGGGGCACTATGACCATCGAGGCGCGGCGAGCGCATATCGAAGCTCTGACCGAGTTGCCAGTCCACCTGCAGAAGGTCCTGGAGCTGGACAGCATGCTCGCCGAACTGGCCGGTGAATTCATCCACGCGGAAGACTTTCTCTACATCGGCCGCGGCATCAACTACCCCATCGCCCTTGAAGGAGCTCTCAAGCTCAAGGAGATCTCCTACATTCACGCCGAGGGCTACCCCGCCGGCGAGATGAAACATGGTCCCATCGCGCTCATCGATCAGAACATGCCGGTGGTGGCACTCCTTCCCGACGACGCAACCTTTCACAAGATGCGCGGCAACGTCGAAGAAGTGAAAGCCCGGGGCGGCCGCTGTATCGTCCTGACCACGGCCGAACGCGCCGGCGATCTGAAGGGAACGGCTGACCATCTGGTGCTCATCCCCGACGTGCACCCCCTGCTCAGCCCCATCCTGCAGTCGATCCCGCTGCAGTTGTTCGCCTACCATATCGCTCTGCGCCGCGGTTGTGACGTGGATCAGCCACGCAACCTGGCCAAGAGCGTCACCGTCGAATGAGCCCCAAGGTTGTGCTATTATTCTTAGCGATAATTCACCATTGAGTTGGTGCCCTGTCTTTTGTCGCGAGAGTATTTGTTTCGTGTGTCTTCAGGCTTTCATGTTGTGGGTCTATTCCACCTGACGGGATCTCTGGTTCGAAGGGTCCTTGACGCATCGCCAAGCCGGTCTCTTCTCCTTCTCCGACCGGTTCGCAGGCACCTGTTCGCAGAAGGAGGAACCTTTGCACCACGCAACCGGGCTGAACAAGGGGGACCAGTGCCAGCCTGAGTCCCAGGTCCTACCAAAGTTCAAAGCGTACACCCTCGCCAACTTCCACCAGCTCCCGCAGATCCAGAAGCTTGACGAGGAAACCCGGTTCGCCATGGAAGTGGTCGGTCGGGTCCTGCCGTTTCGGGCCAACAGCTATGTGGTCGAGCAGCTCATCGACTGGCACCGGGTACCCGACGATCCGATCTACAAGCTCACCTTCCCCCAGCGCGAAATGCTGCTGCCCCATCATTTCCAGAGCATGGCGGCAGCCCTGCGGCGGCACGCCGGCGCCACCGAGCTCAACCAGATCTCCCACCGCATTCGCCTGTCTCTCAACCCCCATCCGGCGGGACAGCTCCACGACAACGTCCCCCTCCTGGATGGCCGCCGGATCGAAGGGGTGCAGCACAAGTACCGGCAGACGGTTCTCTTCTTTCCCAGCCAGGGACAGACATGCCATGCCTACTGCACCTTCTGCTTTCGCTGGGCCCAGTTCGTGGGGCTGGACGAGCTCAAGTTCGCCACCCGTGAGAGCGCAACCCTCATCTCCTACCTGCAGGAGCACCCGGAGGTCACCGACGTTCTCTTCACCGGCGGCGACCCCATGATCATGAAAACACAGGTTCTGGCGGCCTATCTGGAACCCCTGATGGCGGCCGACCTGCCCCATCTGCGCACCATCCGCATCGGCAGCAAGGCCCTGGCCTACTGGCCCTATCGGTTCACGACCGACCGCGATGCCGGCCCACTCATGGATCTGTTCAGCAGGGTCACCGAGAGCGGCCTGCAACTCGCCTTCATGGCCCACTTCACCCATCCGGCGGAGCTGTCCACCGCCGCCGTGAGGGAAGCCATCGGCCGCTTGCGAGCCAGCGGTGCCCAGATTCGCACCCAGTCGCCGCTCCTGGCCCACATCAATGATGACCCTGAGGTCTGGTCACAGATGTGGCGAGAGCAGGTCCGCCTGGGCTGTGTCCCTTACTACATGTTCGTGGTGCGGGACACCGGTGCCCAGCATTACTTTGGTATCCCCCTGGCGCGGGCCTATGACATCTTCCGGGAAGCCTACAAGGACGTGAGCGGCATCGCCCGCACCGTGCGAGGTCCCAGCATGTCGTCTCATCCCGGCAAGATCGAGATCCTGGGCATCCGCGAAATGGCCGGCGAAAAAGTGTTCATGCTGCGCATGCTGCAGGGCCGCGACCCCGACTGGGTTCTGCGTCCGTTCTTCGCCCGTTACGACCCTGACGCCATCTGGCTCGACGACCTGAAGCCCGCCTTCGGCGAAGAACGATTTTTCTTCGAAGAAGAACGCCCTCCAGGGGCAAACCCTGTTCCGCCCGTGGGCGCCGTGGGTTAGACTGCTCCCATGCCCATGGATCTCCTTGCCGGTCTCAACGACAGCCAGCGTGAAGCAGTCACCACCGAGGGCGGCCCGCTCCTGGTCCTTGCCGGGGCCGGCTCCGGCAAGACGCGGGTCATCACCCGCCGTATTGCCTACCTGATTCGCGAACGCGGCGTGGCGCCCGGCACCATCATCGCCGTGACGTTCACCAACAAGGCCGCCCGCGAGATGATGGAGCGGGTGGCGCAGCTCCTGGGCCTGCCGGAGGAGATGATGTCCCCGTGGTCCACCGGCGCGCCACGCCTGGGCACATTTCACGGCTTCTGCCTGCGTCTCCTGCGCCGCGAGGCGGAACTGCTGGGGTACAGGTCCGGGTTTGTGGTGTATGACGCCGACGATTCCAAGGGCCTCATCAAGGCCTGCCTCAAAGAACTGCAGATCGATGACAAGACCTATCCGCCGGGCCGGGTCCTGGCGCGTATCGGCGAGGCCAAGGATCACCTGCGGACACCCAAGCAGGTCCTGGAGGCGTCGGGTGACCTGGCCGCCGAGACCATGGGGAAGCTCTACCTGCGCTACCAGCAGCGTCTGCGCCAGGCCAACGCCATGGATTTCGACGATCTGATCATGAAGACCCTGGAGCTCTTTCGCGACCACCCTGAGCGGCGTGAAGAACATGCCGGCCGCTGCCGGCATCTCCTGGTGGATGAATTCCAGGACACCAACCGCTCCCAGTATCGCCTGGTGCGCGAACTGTCCTCGGTCCATGGCAACGTGTGCGTCGTGGGCGACGAGGACCAGTCCATCTATCGTTTCCGTGGCGCCGACATCACCAACATCCTGAACTTCGAGAAAGATTTCAAGGGCACGCGCCTGGTCCGGCTCGAGCGCAACTACCGCTCCACCCGGAACATCCTCGCCGCCGCCAGCGCCGTTGTGGCCAATAACAGCGAGCGCATCGGCAAGACTCTCTATACCGAGGAGAAAGGGGGCGATCTTCTGACTCTCTTTCAGGCCGGAACCGAACGGGACGAGGCCGCCTGGGTGCTTGATGAGATCCGCCGAATGGAGCGGGAAGACGACATGGAACTGGCCGACGTGGCCATTCTCTACCGGGCCAACTTCCAGTCGCGGCCCCTGGAAGAAGCCCTCACCCGCTCCCGCACCCCCTATGTCATCTTCGGATCGGTAAGATTCTATGAGCGGCGCGAGGTCAAGGACATCCTCGGTTATCTGCGCCTGCTTCACAATCCCGATGACGACATGGCGCTGGTGCGCATCCTCAACGTCCCGGCCCGGGGCATCGGCAAGACCAGCCTGGAAGCCCTTGACAAGCTGAGGCGTGAGCGGGGCAGTTCCCTCTTCGCCGCCCTGCGCGACGCCGTGGACGAAAAGATCTTCTCTGCGCGCCAGCACTCTTCCCTGGCCACCTTTCTGGATATGATCGACGAGCTGCGTGATGGCATGAAGGGACAGCCCATCCGCCGCCTCATGGAAGACGTCATGCAGCGCACCAGCTACCTGGACTACCTGGAGCGCGCCGAGCCCCTCACCTTTCAGGATCGCACCGACAACCTGGAGGCCCTGGCCACCGCCGCCGACGAAGCCCAGCGCGAGCATCTTGACCTTGAGGGATTTCTCGACCGGACGTCTCTCACCGGCATCACCGAGTCGTCCGAGGGCTCGGGAGGGGTTGCCCTCATGACCCTCCACTGCGCCAAGGGCCTGGAATTTCCCGTGGTCTTCATCATCGGCCTGGAAGAGCGGCTTTTCCCCCATGCCCGCTCGTCCGAGAGCCTTTCAGGCATCGAAGAAGAGCGACGGCTCTTCTACGTGGGAATCACCCGCGCCATGAAACGACTGAGCCTGACCCACGCCGGCATGCGCTCGGTCTATGGCCGCATGCAGATCGCCGAACCATCCCGCTTCATCGATGAAATCCCACCGGAAGTCCTCAAGGTGGAGACCAGCACCACCCTGGGCCTGTACAACAGCGCCGCCCGGCGCCGGAGCGAGAACAGAACAAGTCCACGCCGGCGCTTCAAGGACGGAGACCCGGCGGATGCCGGCGCTGACCTGCCCTTCATCAGCCACAGGTCCAGGGGGACGGCACCGACGCTCAAGGCCTCCAGCCGGCAGGCGGTCAATTCGGCAGGAGGAGCCGGCAACCCCATCGTCTCGCGTGGAGCCGGGCGCGGCGGCGAGGTCACCGTCGAATACGACCCAGACGCTGACACCGACGCCTTCACACCCGACGACTTCCGCCTGGGCATGGAGGTTCTGCACGGCAAGTACGGTCGCGGCACCATCATCCAGAAGGAAGGCCAGGGGGAGAGCATCAAGCTGACGGTCTCCTTCCCCGGCTTCGGCCGCAAGCGCCTCATGGCCCGCTACGCCAACCTGCGCGTGGCGCTGTGAGGAAACCGGACAACCGGCCGGTTCCACCGCCGCCAGGTTGATCCTCAGGCCATCAACATGCAGAGCCAGCCGGTGGCGATGCCCAGGTAGTTCCCCAGGCCGTAGCCCAGCAGGGCCAGCATGATGGACACGGGGACCAGATCCTCCCGGTGATAGGCGGCCGCTACCGGCGCCGATGCGGCCCCGCCCACGGCGGCCACACTGGCCACAGCGGCCATGCTGACATCCACCCTGAAGATGCGCGCGCCGATCACGATGAATGCGAAATGAATGATGATACAGAAGGCGCCGGCCACCAGGAACCAGGTGGCGCCACCAATCTTGCTGAGATCCGCCTGGGCGCCGATCATGGTCATATAGATGTAGACAAACGTCATGGCCACCGGCTCGCTGCCGGCCACCTTCTTCAGGGGCGTCGCCGACAGGAGAATGCCGATGGTGGTCACCAGGAGAATGGCCCAGGTCTTCCCGGTCATGACCGGTGGGATGGTGGGCAGAAATTCGGAAAGCTTCTGGGCAACCAGAATGCCGGTGAAGCCAAATCCCAGCAGGGTGAGGATGTCGCGGAAGTGCACCTCATTGCTCTTCTTTTCCACCGCATTGACGCTGTCGGCAATGGCCTTCATCTGCTTGAGGGAGACCTTGGTGAAGCGGTTGAACCATCCGGCCCAGCGCTTGCTTGTGAGAATGATCGGAAAGTAGAGCAGGTAGATGAAGTTATCCACCAGCACCACCAGGCCGACCATCTCGCTGGGCGTATTGAGACCTTCCGCCACGGCCGCCAGGTTGCCGGTGCCGCCGATCCAGCTCCCGGCCAGGGCGCCGAATCCAAGCCCTGTGTTCTCGGGCAGCCCGGAACGAAAGAGGGCAAACGCCGAGACCGCACCGACCACGATGCCGAAAGACCCCAGCACCAGAACGCCGGCGCCACGCCACGCCACCTTCACCGCCCGCCTGATATCGATATCCAGCAGCATGAGGACGATGAAAATAGGAACCGCCAGGGCCTTGAACTGATCATAAACGGGTGATTCGTGGGGGATCACACCGAAGAAACTCAGCAGGACCGGGGTCATGAAGATCCAGATGATGGCCGGCAGAATATTGAAGATCTTCCAGCGAGTGGTGCGCTCCAGCCAGATGAAGAAGACCGGCACCATGGTGATGACGGCCATGATACCGATGGTGTCGTGAAAGATCGCCTCTGTTTCCATCGCTCCTCCCGGGATCCTCAGGCATCACACCCGCCGAGCGGGTTCCGGATAAATTACCACAACCAGCCCGATCCCCTTTGTTCCGGGCGGGAACGCCCGTTCTTTGTCCGGGCGAATCCCTGAACCTATATTGTCATTCGACCCCTTACCGCCGCTCCGGAGGCAAGAATGAAGAAACTCATGGTCGTGATTTTCCTGCTGGTCGGTGGACTCCTGGCCTACAACTATTCTGCCACAGGCGAGGTGACTCTCATTCCCTCGTTCACCCTGTCTCACGAGGAACAACAGGTTCAAGTTCTGGAAGACCG
>SMVA01299159.1_pt1 | contig 25340 bp, 24 predicted proteins | sample 2456451 | NCBI WGS metagenome assembly SMVA01 (sample SAMN11095933, study PRJNA526329) | marine sediment metagenome | biome: Marine sediment; feature: Surficial sediment; material: Deep marine sediment; isolation source: Hadal surficial sediment | place: Pacific Ocean | collected 2014-05 | depth... | reverse complement strand
GGTTTGACTGATGCAATGAGTGGTGCTGAACCGCGCATGACCCAGGAAGAAATCTCCTCGGAGATGCAGGCCTACCAGGAAAAAGCCGTTGCCGAGCAACAGGCTGCCCAGGCGGTTGCCGCCGAAGAAAACCTCGCCGCCGCTGCCGCTTTCCTGGCTGAAAACGCAGCCAAGGAAGGTGTGGTGGTGCTTGAATCCGGCCTCCAGTATGAAATTCTGCAAGCCGGTGACGGTGCCGTGCCAACGGCAGATGACACGGTTGAAGTACACTACCGCGGTACCTTAATGGACGGTACGGAGTTTGATTCCTCCTATGAACGCAACCAGACGGCCTCGTTTGGCGTTACCCAGGTTATCCCGGGCTGGATTGAGGCCCTGCAACTGATGCCCGTGGGCTCCAAGTGGAAGCTGGTTATTCCCTCTGAGTTGGCGTACGGCGCTGGCGGCGCTGGCGGCTCCATAGGCCCCAACGCGACCTTGATATTTGAAGTGGAATTGATTTCCATTGAAGAGAAGGTAGCGGTGGATACCGCCGCCGAAGCCGAAGCCACAAAAGGCTAACCCCGACAGGCGCTAGGCCGGCAACGGCCTGGCGTCAGCCAATTTCGACCGGTGTCTGCTGTGCAGACCGACAATCAACTGGTCTTCCAGTTCAAATCGCGATTCCAGTATTTCACCCAGGGCGGACAGGTCGCGTTCCAGTGTTGCCGGGTATTCCTGGCCGGCGCCGTATTTTTCTTCATACGCCAAAATAAACTCAGTGGTATCACTGATTTCCGGAATCAATCTGGCGGCCAGTTTTTCTCCCCCGTCTTCAAACAGTTCCGCCTCATTAATGAGTTGGTGAAATACCTCGAAATGACCCGCTGACATATAGTCGACAATGACTTCGCCCAGGGCGACTTGCCCCGAGTCTATCTCGGCGCCGTCCAGGCTTGCCTGGGTGCACAAAACAATGTCTGTGTACTTGCGCAGGAGTTTTTCGCGGCCCTTCAGCCAGCGCCCCAGCATCTCCTCGACGGCTATAAATTGCTGCTCCGGGTTGTTGTCGGTGTGTGTCATGTTCCTCTCCTGAGAGTCTGCCAGATGCAGATGATAGTGACTACGGCGAACAGGGCCAGTGTTTGCTCGGGAATGCTCAAGCCCATAAACGTCCACACGGTATCGGCACAGTTTCCGTCTCCCATCATGACGATATTCAGGGTTTCGGCAAAGGGCAGGGTGTCCAGCATGTACTCCAGGCTGGGGCCGCAGGCCGGCACCTGGTCTTCGGGCAGTTGCTGTAACCACACATGGCGGGCGGCAACCGCGCCGCCAGTTACCGCGGCCAGGGTGCACAGGCCACCGTATACGCGCCTGCCCCAGCCCGTGGGGTTGTGTGCTGCACCGAGCAGGCTGATAGCGCCCACCAGCACAAAGAACAGCCTCTGGGTCATGCACAGCGGGCAGGCCGCCAGGCCCAACACGCCCTCCAGGTACAAAATGGCGAAGCTCATGGCGGCAATGGTGAGCGCTGTCAGGCCAAGGAAGACTGTTCTGGGTGATAAGTTTTGTAGCATGTAACGCTGTTTCCTCAAAAACTGCAAAGCTGCCCGCTCAGCATAAACTAGGGGTAATCCGGTTTGGGTGCAATGTAATTACATCTGGGGGCTGTGATGCAAGTCTCAATAACGGAATTAATGGTGGTTTGACCATGCACGGTCAGTGACGGCTCGCTGCCGGACCTGTGTAGGCCAACAACTGCGGATAGAAGGTGAGAAATGCCGACTCCAGAGTTTTCTCCAGCGGGTCCAGGCTTTGTTGCACATGCAGCAGCGGGTTGCCGCGGCGAAAACGTTCGCCCACCCGGGTGGCCGTTGCCGCGACCGCTGACCAGTCCCCATAGCGATTCAGGACGTCGTATTGTTGCAGCCGTGCCGCCATTTTCTGGCAGTCCACGCTGAGCAGTGCCATGTGTTCATCCAGCACCTGGTAGACGCGTAGTGTGAACGCCTCCAGGCTCATCGCGCTGTAGCGTGACCAGTGTTTGGTGAGAAAGTGATCAAAGGAAATATCTATCAGTATGCCCGCATAGCGCCGCAGGTCATCGGGAAACTCCCGGCGCAGGGCAACCACCACTGGGTGGGTGTCGGTGAAGGCATCGATAGCGCGGTGCAATTTTACCCCCGCTTCGATATCGGCGTGCAGCGCGCCGCGCAGGGGCCCCTTGCAATAATCGCCCTCCAGGCCGCCGGCAATCAAGCCGGTGTTGGGCCAGGCGCAATGAAAATGGGCCAGGAAGTTCACGGCCCGCTCTAGAGTGTGTCGTACTGCGCGTAGAAATTTTGCAGATACTGTTCGAAAGTAATACTGTCGGCGTTCTCAATATCTGACTGGGCCTGCAGTGACCGCTGTGTTTCCAGGCGCAGTCGTTCCAGTGCGTCGGCATCGGGTTTGGATTGGCGAAAGTGTTCCGCCCAGCGCTTGCTGTATTCCATCTCCAGGCGGAAGAAAGGCAGGTTGGTCTCACGCATCTCGCGCAGTATTCTGGCGGAGGGGGTGAGTTCAGGGTCGTTCACTTTGGCTTTTTGGTCCTGCAAACTTGCCGTGTAATCTGTGCAGGCAAAAGCCTTGTCCTGCAGGGCGGCGATGCCATCCATCGCCTGCAGCAGATCGTCTGCCAGTTCGGCAAAGGGCCGCTCGCCGGCGCAATCTTTCAGCATCAGGCCGGGCTCACGGCCGCGATTCACAATGGTTTCCAGGTTGTCGTCCATGATAGCCTGCTCGGCGTCAGTACAGGCTGGACTGTCGTGCAACAGACAAAACAACAGGAATGTATCCATAAAGCGAATCTGCTGCGCATCCAGGCCCACCGGTGTGAAGGGGCTCACATCAACACAGCGTACTTCAATATATTCAATGCCGGCGCGACGCAGGGCGCACAGCGGCGTTTCTCCGCTGCGCGCCACGCGTTTGGGGCGGATAGGGCTGTAGAACTCGTTTTCAATTTGCAGCAGGGCGTCACTTAATTGCTGGTAGTCGTCACCGGGCCCGGCGGGTATGGCGCTGTAGCCGGGATGCGATTGTAATATGGCCTGTTTCAGGGTTTGTACGTAATTATCCAGGGAGTTGTAACAAATGCTCAGATCCTTTTGGGCATCACTGTTATAACCCAGGTCGCCCATTCTCAGGGCGGTGCCATAGGGCATGTGCAGGCTGCGCGACTGCTCATCAAAGGGGGTGAGGTGGTGGTGCTCATTATCCCGCAGAAAGCTGGCACAGACCGCCGGGGAGGCGCCGTACAAATACACCAGAAGCCATGAGTAGCGCTGGAAATTGCGTATCAAGCCCAGGTAGCGGGTGCTGATATAGTCGGTGAGAGTGCCGGGACTGCCACCGTTTTGCCAACTGTGCTGCCAGAACTCCCCGGGCATGGAAAAGTTGTAGTGTATGCCGGCGATGGTTTGCATAAGGCGGCCGTAGCGGTGTCCCAGGCCATAGCGATATACGGTTTTCATGCGGGCCACATTCGAACTGCCGTAATGTGCCACCGGAATACTGTCGTCCCCGGTCATAATGCAGGGCATACTCGCAGACCACAGTATTTCATCGCCCAGGTTTTGATAGACGAAACTGTGGATATCCTCCAGGGTTTTCAGGCTGTTCTCAATGCTGGTGTCTACCGGCGTGATAAATTCCATCAGGGCTTCGGAATAATCGGTGGTAATCGATGCGTGAGCGAGCGCCGAGCCCAGGCCCACCGGGTGGGGTGTCTGGGCCAGCTTGCCATCGGGGCTGATGCGCAGGCTTTCCTTCTCTATGCCACGTTGGATACCGGTGATTATCTTGTGGCCGTCCGGGTTGTCTAATGCCAGTAGTTGATCGCGTAGTGTGGAAGACAATGCACGGCTCCTTTTTTTGCTGGGGGCCAAGTGTATAGAGCAAAAGCCGCGGAGTACAGCGGGCCATTGGCCGCTATTTTGGGGAGTATTTTGCCGGCTATGCGGTTATTATGGCGGCCATCTGTCTATTTTTGAGTGTGAGAGGAGGGCGCCCGGAGCGACATCATGGCCGAGTCAAATTCCAGCGCAGGGCGCAGTTCCCTGGTTTATGACGCCCGTTTTTCCAGCAGCTATTTGCATCCCAGATACTGGGGCGTGTGGTTCGCGGTTTTACTGTTGTTTTTAATATCCCTGCTGCCGCGATTTCTACAGGACGGCCTGGCCAATGTGCTGGGTGATTTTTTTCGCAAGGTGAATGCCAAGCGGCGGCGTATTGCTCGAATCAATATCGAGCTGTGTTTTCCCGAATTGTCGCCAGTGCAGCGGGAAGATTTTCTGGTCCAGTACTATCGCCATCACGTGCGCAGCCTGCTGGCCTTCGGTCTGATATGGTGGGGGTCCAAAGCGAAGCTGGAGAGGCGCATTGTTATTCGCGGGCAGGAGAATATTGAACGCTCGATCAGTAACAATCGCTCGGTAATTTTCCTGGCGGCCCACAGCCTGGGCCTGGAGGCAGCGATTTCCTGCGTGGCCATGCAGTATTTGGGCTCGGGGGTGTTCAAGCCCATGAAAAATAAACTGGTGGACTGGTTTGTCGCCCGGGGTCGCTCCCGACACGGTAGCTATTTGTATTCCCGCAAGGCTGGCTTGCGCCCTATTATCAAGGACGTGCGGGCCGGTAATGTGATGTTCTATCTTCCCGATGAGGACCTGGGCAGGGAGCGTTCAATTTTTGCGCCTTACTTCGGCGTAGAGAAGGCCACCGTGCCGGTGCTGGGCAAGATGGCCAAAGTGTGTAAGGCCGATGTGCTGCCCTGCATGGCGGAGTACGATGTGAAAACACGGCGCTATATTATCCACATTCTGCCGCCCCTGAAGGATTTCCCCAGCGGCGATGATTACCGCGATACCGTCGCCATGAATGTCGCCCTGGAAGAAATTGTACGGCTGTGCCCCACCCAGTATTTCTGGATGATGAAGTTGTTTAAAACGCGACCGCAGGGGCAGGCAGGCATTTACTAATTGGCAATGCGCTCCAGAGTTTTCTCTAGCAGTGTACAGGCAAAGTTACCCTGTACTTCACTGTTTTCAATTATTGGCGTGGGACGTTCGTTTTCCATGGAGTAAATTCAGCTGTGGCCCGTTCACCATGGCTATACATTCGTATAGTGTGCCCTGTCGCGCTCAACTTCGCTATAAGTGTAGATACCTGTCGATTATGCCCAGTTGGTGGGCTATGCTGAGGCAAAACAACAAACAAGCTCAAACTGCGTACTGTCCAGCAACATTCAACCACACAGGGTACACATCGTGCGAATCACAGAATGGCTTATGACATTGTCGACCAAGGGTGGCTCCGACCTGTATCTGACCACCGGGGCGCCACCGTGCGCCAAATTTGAAGGGGAGCTCAAACCCATTGGCAGTGAAATTCTGAAGCCGGGTGAGGTAAAAGACATTGCCTACGAGGTCATGGACAGCGTCCAGCAGGCGGATTTCGAGCAGGAGCTGGAGATGAACCTGGCCACTTCCATCTCCGGTTACGGCCGTTTCCGTATCAATATCTTCTATCAGCGCAATGAAGTGAGCCTGGTGGCGCGTAATATTGTCTCCGAGATTCCCCATTGGGAAGACTTGCGCCTGCCACCGATTCTCACCGAGATGGTGATGAAAAAGCGTGGCCTGATGCTATTTGTCGGTGCCACCGGCTCCGGAAAGTCTACCTCGCTGGCGGCACTTATCGATTACCGCAACACCAACAGCAGTGGTCACATCATTACCATTGAAGACCCGGTGGAGTACGTACACAAGCACAAGAAAAGTCTGGTGAACCAGCGGGAAGTTGGCGTCGATACCCGCAGCTGGCACAACGCCCTGAAAAATGCCCTGCGCCAGGCGCCCGATGTCATATTGGTGGGGGAGATTCGCGACCGCGAAACCATGGAGCATGCGCTGGCCTTCGCCGAAACCGGGCACCTGTGTATCTCCACCCTGCACGCCAACAATGCCAACCAGGCGCTGGACCGAATCATCAACTTTTTTCCGGATGACAGGCGCGCTCAACTGCTGATGGATTTATCCACTAATATTCGGGCGTTTGTTTCCCAGCGGCTTATCCCCACCATCGACGGCAAGCGCTGCGCCGCTATTGAAATCATGCTGGGCACCCCCATGATTGCCGATCTGATTCTCAAGGGACAGTTTGAGGACTTAAAGGGCATCATGGAAAAATCCCAGAATATCGGCATGAAAACCTTTGACACTGCCTTGTTTGACTTACACCAGGAGGGGCTTATCACGGAGGAGGAAGCACTGAAAAACGCCGACTCCCCCAATAACGTCAGGCTTAAAATCAAGTTTGCCGGTGAGGGAGGTGTGGGCGATGGGTCTATGGGCCTGAGCCTGGAGAGTTTGCACGACGAGGAAGAAGAGGAAAATAAATTTTTCTAGGTGCTTTGTCGACTCAATTGAGCGACCAATTCCTGCCAGGTGTCGATATCAGAATCGCTTGCATTGAGCAACTTAAAGCCCACTTTCCATCTCTGGGTATTATTATCGCGTTGGCAGCGCCTCACTTCACCGGTGAGGTAGAGGGTGTTGTCACCACTGGATGGTTCTACGCCAATCTGCAGTATAGCGCCCACGGTTAGCTCCCGGTTCACCCAGACCAACAGGCCAGTTGGAGAAATATCAATGGTTTTGCACAGGGCCACTTCACTGGGCTGATTCTCTTCAATACCCGAGGATAGCAGTTCGATAAAAATCGTGCCCACAAAGGATAATCGCCGATGCCGCCTAGTGTCTTTTAGCATCTACAAGCCTCTGCTTATACCCGGTGATTATTGCGCGCACGGGTATCCTCATCCTTAAAATTTGAATGTGCTTCCAGCACTTCTACCAGGCCCCTGTCCATCAAACCGCGCAACTCGGACTTACTCAGCTGGCGCATTTTTATGCCTTCTCGGTTCACAAAAATATAGTTGTCATTCTCTTTGTCGTGGGCGGCCAGTTTGGCCATTAGCGGCTTTTCGCCGTCGTGAAAACCCAACCAGGCGCCCATTATAAGCGGGCCATTATTGGCCTTTACGCTGTGTGCAACAGTGGGTGTGAGATCGGGAGCGGGATCGGCCTTGGCCTCGGGTTGGGGCGCGCCCAGGAACCCTTCATCCAGGCCGGTGAGTTCCTCGGCCCGATCACGTTGTTGTTCGGCCACCTCGTATTCGCGCATCAGTCTGGCCGTTTCTTCCAATTCTGATTGATGGCGCAGGTCTTGTTCTTTTTGCTTTTGATCTGCAGCATCGCGCTGGCGCTGTTGTTCGTGTACCGGCTCCTGCTCTTTTTCGCGTTGCCGCGCAGCTCTCGCTTCCTGTTCACGCTTGGCCGCGAGGGCCTCGTCGAATTCCCTGTGCAGGCGTGCCTGGTCCTCTCGCTCGCGTTCATGGGTGTCCCTGTCACTCTCGCGCTGCTCCGCGATAGCGGCTCTGTGTGCTTGTCGAGCCTGCAGCGCCGCGGTGCTGTTGAGCGATTCCAGATCTTCTTCGCTGGAAATTTTTGCGGCCAGGGCCAGTGATCCACTAAAGCTGACTTCGCTGGGAAGTGGCGTGGATGTACCGGCCTTGAGGCTGGCGGCGAAGTAGGCGTAACTTTCCTGTGCAGCCTTCATACCCGCGTGATTGGTAAAAAGAAGCTGCTGTTCGGACGCCATTTTTAACACCAGTTGGAGTCGCAGTGGTTCGCTGTTTTTCCTGCTCAGCAGAAACCACTGCCCCACCGCCAGCGCGGCTATGCACTCCAGAACCAGCGGGTCCTCCTCGGCCGTTGTGGTGCTGCTAAGCTGGATGGGTTCAATGGAATGCAGGTTCAGGTCCTGTTGCCGTAACACAGCCATATGAGCGGATTCTATAACGCCGATTGCATTGTCAATCTCGTGCTCATGGTGCTGCAGGCTAATCAGGCAACGCCTTATTTCCCGGGGTAGTTTGGTGATGGCCTCAAACAGCTGTTGGCGTCTGGAGCCGCTGCCTTTGTCTGTCTGGTCTGGAGCAGCGCGTGGCTCACTCTGCAGAGAATCCAGCAGGGCCTCGCTGGTCGCCGACATGCCGGCCCATTCTTTCGATTGGGCACCAAAGCGCAATACGATTAACTGCCCGCTCTCGTACCAGGGGCCCTTGAGAAACTCCCCGACGTCAGGCGGCGCCTGGTATTTCTCCAACAGTTGATTAATCATTTGCGCCGCATGCGTTTTGGCCTGCGCGGTTTTCAGGCGGCCCTGCTCGGCTTCAACCACTCGCTTGGCCATGCGCTGGGCCCGGCTTTTGTTTTTTTGGGCTGTGATTATCAGTTCTTCACAGGCGGTGGGCAGCGCATCTGAGTTGCCATCAAACCACGTTCTGGCCGTGCTTATGGTTGCCTCCAGCTGCTGCGCCATACTCTGCCCGGCCCTACCCAGGCGCGATTGCCAGCCCACCACACTGGCCTGCAGCGCGTCCAGCAAGCGATGAAAGCTGTGAGCGCCGGGTGTCAGGAAGTCGGGGTCTGTGATGGCCAGGGCGGCGCCCAGGGGCAGGAGTTTGCGCAGCTCCGAGGCCAGGGGTTCCTCTATTGGAAAGCGTTGTTCCCAGTGGTTATAGGCGGTATTCAACCACTCCAGTATGGCCGCCTGTTCGCCCCCGAGCACGGCGGGGTCGCCCATCGCTTCGGCCTGTGTCCGGATGGCCTGTAGCGGGCTCAGTTCAAAACTGTCGATACTCTTCAGGTAGCGCAATACCTCGTCCTGTGACATGGTCTGCGCGGCGCCGGCCTGGATATCAGGGGCGTACAGATCCAGCACCAGGGCGTGCAGTGAGCGGGGCAGGGGGAACTGTGCAGCTGTCAGTTTCAGGAGTACAACTTCCAGGCGATCATGCCGAGTAAATACGACCACAGGGCAAACAGCAGGAACAGGCGGGCTTTACTGGGCGGACGTTTCTTATTGTCCTTGCCGCCGGTCTTGCTAATGGCAAAAGAACCGCAGGCGGGGCATTCTCCTAACTGACCACTGGTAGTTCCGCGGTAGCTACAATCTGTACAAATATAGGCCATGGTTGCTCTTACGCGACACTGGTGCTTTTAAGCAGTTGATCAACGATTCGTTCCAACTGACTTAGGTTATTGCATTCGGCGGTAAAATGACAGGCACTTTGGTAGCGCAGCATATCGGAATCGCCAGTGCCCCAGGCCCTGCGGGATTCCGGGTTGAGCCATATCACCTGGCGCGCCCGTTGATAGATGCTCTGCATTATTTCCAGCTTGGGATCGCCGTTGTTGTTGCGGGCATCTCCCAGAATGATGACCGTGGTACTGCTGTTGATATCATCCAAAGCCAGTTTGGCGAAGTCCATCAGGCTGTTGCCGTAGTCGGTGGCACCGCCGTATTTCCAGTTAATCAGCTCTATGGCTTTCTCGACAGGATACTCTACAAAATAGTCACTGACTTCACCCAGGTGGCTGGAAAAGGCAAATGTGCGCACCTTGGGCAGTACATCCTGCAGGCTGTATAGAAACAATAACAGGAATTTTGAATAGGCCGCCACCGAGCCACTGACATCGCACAGCGCCAGAATTTGCGGTTTATTCTTACGCACTTGTTTCCAGTACGTCTTGAACATGATGCCGTCATTGGCGATACCCGCCCGTATGGTTTTTGACATATTCAGTTGGCCGCGCTTGGTGGTTCTTTTTTTACGGGAGTGGCGGGCCGCCAACCTTTTCGCCATCTTGCGTACCAGATCGTGCACCCGGTGCAGATAGTGGTGTTCCAGGTTGTTCAGGCGCGTCTTACTGAGAATCTCGTCCATGAACTGCTGGTTCTTGCCCTGGGCGTGCAGCAGATATTCGCGCTCCACATAATCTCGTACCTGTTCCCGTAAAATATCGCGATAGCGCTGCAGTTGTGACAGGGCGGGATTATTGCCTCGCTCCAGTTCAATTATCGCCTGGCGAATATGCTCCTCGCCCAGTTCGTCCAGCATCTTGCGTGTGTACTGGCCTTTTTGGGTAAACATCTGAATCTGCGCCAGTCCCACCCGTTCGCCGGCCCGGTTGAGAGCGAGACTGAGCTCATTGCGATTGTTTTGCATCAGATTTTGCATCAGCGCGCTGTCCAGCAAGGTCTGTAACTGGGCGTCTTGCTGTGCGGCTTCAGCGAGCACGGCGTCCGGCTTGGCTGGCGGTGTATCTCCGGGCTCCTGGGGAGGCGTGGTAGCTTCGCTTGGCTGGGCGGAATCCGGATGGGCGGGGTCATCCTCGCGGGAAAAATCCAGCAGCTCCTGGCTGTAAAACTGGTCAAAACACTGGCTGAAGATGGCTTTTTCCCCGGGGGTTTTAGCCAGTGCCATGGCTAGGCCATCGTGTAGAACATTGCGCCTGGAAAAGCCCAAAACCGCAACGACACTCAGGGCGTCCAGCGTTTCTGCGGGGGATATACGCAGGTCGCGGCTGCGCAATACGTGGATGAAGTTGAGCAGTTTGGAGTTCATAGGCCCGGGGGATTGATAGCGCGCGATTAGCTCAGCGAGCTGTCGATTCGCGTATCAGCCCGGCAAGATCCGCCTGGGCGGCATTGATATCATCCTCGAATTTGAGCAGGACGTTTAAGCTGCTGCGAACCAGATCTTCGTCCAGCTTGTCCGCGTGCAACAGTAGCAGGCTGCGCGCCCAGTCTATGGTTTCGGAGATGGCCGGATTTTTTTTCAGATCCAATTGGCGCAGGGAATGCACGAATTGAACCAACTGATGCCGCAGTACTTCGTCAATGTCGGGCACGCGGCTGCGTATAATGCGCTCCTCCAGTTCGAAAGTGGGGAAGGGGATGTACAGGTGTAGGCAGCGCCGCTTCAGGGCGTCGCTCAAGTCCCGGGTGTTATTGCTGGTGAGAAATACCATGGGTGCGGTGGTGGCTTTCACGGTGCCGATTTCGGGGATGGATATCTGGTAGTCGGATAACAACTCCAGCAGCAGTGCTTCAAATTCATAATCGGATTTGTCTACTTCATCAATCAGCAGCACGGCCCCTTTTTCCTGTTGCATGGCCTTTAACAGGGGCCTGGGTTCAAGGAATTCGAGTGAATAAAAAATGTCGCCAAATTGATGTAGCCGCTCTACCGACTCCGCCAGGCCCTGGGTGCCTTTTAGCAAGTCCCCCAGTTTTTCCTTTAATACCTGCGTGTACAGCAGTTGCTTGCCATACTTCCATTCGTACAGGGCCTTGGATTCATCCAGGCCCTCGTAGCACTGCAGGCGTATTAATGGCAGGTCCAGCAGCTGTGATGTGGTTTTCGCCAATTCTGTTTTGCCCACCCCCGGCGGGCCCTCCACCAGAATAGGTTTGCGCAGCTGGAAGGCGAGAAAGACCGCAGTGGCTATTTGAGTGCTACAAATATAGCCGAACGATTCAAAACCCTGCTCAATTTTCTCTATGGAAGCCAACTGGGGGAAGTCGAGCGTGTTCACTTAATGCATGCTCCAGGTATGCGGTAGTTGAAGGCGGCTAACCGCCGGTCATGTTCATAAATCGCAGAATTTCGGGTTGGTCGGCACTATCGAAGTGGTGGCTCTCGGGTTTGATTTGCATGGCGTCTACAATAGTTTGCTTTAGCCGTTCCAAAGAGTAGTGGCTATCGCGTAGTATCGCGCGTAAATCCACCGAGTGTTCATTACCCAGGCACAGCAGTAAACGGCCCTCCACAGTGACCCGCACCCGATTGCAAAGATGGCAGAAATTATTGCTGTGCGGTGAGATAAATCCGATTCTGGAGACGCTGTCCGCCATGGCGAAATACCGTGTGGGCCCGGCTGTTCCGCTGGGGTCGCCCAGGGCAGTGAGGGGATACACGGGCTCAATAGCCGCGCGAATTTCAGCACTGCTGCAAAAGCTCAGCTTTCTGTCGTGATGGTCTATCAAGCCCAGTGGCATTTCCTCGATGAAGGACAGGTCGATCTCCCTGTTTCTGGCAAACTCAACCAGGTCCACTGCCTCGTCTTCGTTGCGGCCCTTGAGAATGACGGCGTTGATCTTGGTTTTCTCGAAGCCCGCCTGCAGTGCGGCATCGATGCCGGCGATAACCTGGTCCAGATTGCCGTGGCGGGTGAGGCTGCGGAATTTTCTGGGCTGCAAGGTATCCAGGCTGATATTCAGGCGTTTAACGCCCGCCGCCTTGAGCCGGGGTGCGAGACGCTGTAGTTGCGAACCGTTAGTGGTCATTACCAGTTCATCCAGGCCGCTGAGTTCGCCCAGCTGCTCGATAAGCGAGCACACACCGTTGCGAATCAGGGGTTCCCCCCCGGTCAGGCGTATTTTGGTCACGCCCAATTCGGTAAATGCCCGGCCCACCTCAAATAGTTCTTCCAGGGTGAGTACCTGGGGTTTGGGGATAAACGTCATTTCCTCGGCCATACAGTAGACGCAGCGAAAGTCACAGCGATCGGTGACCGAAATGCGGACATAGTCCACCCGTCGTTGGAATTTGTCTATGAGGGTAGTGGGGAGTGTGTTCATAACGGGGTGAATTGTAATACTTCTGGGAGAGATAGACTATCCCCAATACCAGGTCGGGCTTTACAGCGGAGACCGTGTGCGACAGGATACGGGTTGCGGTAAGCAAGCGGCCATTGGAGAATAACAACAAATGCTTGGATCGATCAAAAGATGGGGCTTAATCGTCCTGCTGAGCAGCACCGCTGCGGCTGCCATGGCAGACTCTGCTGTGGCCTGCGAGCCTGTCGATGGCATTGAATCCATCTGCGGTCTGCAAAACCCGGAAGACCTGGTGGTGGCACCCAACGGGCGGGATATACTCTTCTCACAGTTCAGTGAGGATGGCAGCCTGGCGGTGCTGGACACCCACAATCACAGCGTGCACCTGCTTTACCCGGGCTCGGACTCCACCATCACCAGTGGCGAGCTGTGGGGTGAGCCCGCGTGTAAAACCCCCGGTCAGTATCTAACGCCCCACGGCATAGACCTGCGCCGGCGGGGTGATGGCCGTTGGCAGTTACTGGTGGTAAACCATGCGGGACGAGAATCCGTGGAGTTTTTTGAAGTGATATTTGGCGAAGCAGACAGGCCGCGGCTTGTCTGGCGGGGTTGTGTTGTCATGCCTGAACAGGGCAATATCAATGATGTTGCCGGTCTGCCCGATGGTGGCTTTCTGGTGACGCAAATGGCCGACATGGACTACCAGATGTGGCAGCTTTTTCTCGTCTTGCTGGGGGTAGACAGCGGCTTTGTCTACCGCTGGGGCCCGGATTCCGGGTTTTCCCAGCTCCAAGGTACGCAGGGCAAGATGCCCAACGGGATTCTGCTCAGCCCCGATGGCCAGCATTTTTTCCTCAATCTCTATTTTGGCAATGAGCTGCGTAAATACGACCTGGCTTCCGGTGAGCTACTGGCCGCGGTGGATATCGAGAAACCTGATAACCTCAGTTGGAGCCCCGGGGGGAAATTGTTGGTCGCCTCCCAGCACGCCTCTCTTATCGCCCTGCTCAAGAGCCTTGACGCCAAGGACTCGGGGCCCAGTATGCTGCCCTTTTCAATTTTTGAAGTCGATCCCAATACACTTGAGAAACGTCTGCTGTTGCGCCGCGACGGCCCCCCCATGGGGGCGGGAACCGTGGCGGTGGAGGTCGATGGCCAGTTGTATATCGGGTCTTATGCCGGCGATAGAATGATTAAAATGGCGGTAGCTGCGGGCCAATGATAATCCCCGACGTCCGTTTTCTGGCGCGCTGGCTGGGGCCGCTGGCCGCCGCTTTGATGGCCTGGCTTATCCGGGCTGCGGGTTACGATTTCGATATGGCCGTGGTGGTGTTTGTGGCCGTGCTGTGTATCGTGTGGTGGATATTTGAACCTATCCCCATCCCCGTCACCTCCCTGCTGCCCCTGGCTTTACTGCCGCTGCTGGGTGTACTGACCCCGGCAGAAGTCGGCCAGGCCTACGGCTCCCCCCTGATTCTTCTGTTGCTGGGCGGTTTTTTGTTATCCAAGGCCATGGAGCACTCCGGCGCGCACCGCAGAATAGCCCTGGCCATGGTGCATTTGTTTGGTGCCAGCAGTGGCCGGCGTCTGGTTATGGGTTTTATGACGGCGTCTGCCTTGCTCAGTATGTGGATATCCAATACCGCGACCACGCTGATGTTGTTGCCGGTGGCCCTGGCTGTACTGGATGCCACGGACCAGAAAGAGTCCCTGTCGGTGCCATTGTTATTGGGTATTGCCTACGCCGCCAGCGTGGGCGGCATAGGCACACCTATCGGTACTCCCCCAAACCTTATCTTTATGCAAATTTACGAACAAACCACGGGTAACACCATCGGTTTTACCCAGTGGATGACCTGGGCGATTCCGGTGGTGGTCCTGCTGGTGCCCATCATGGCCATGAGCCTGACACGCAACCTGGGCGGTGCCCTGTCGGTAACCCTGCCCGAGATCGGGCGCTGGCGCACCGCGGAAAAACGGGTAATGCTGATATTTGTCCTGACCGCGCTGGCCTGGATTACGCGCAGTGAGCCCTTCGGTGGTTGGAAGACCTGGCTGGATATTCCCCAGGCCAATGACGCCTCGGTTGCACTGTTGGCGGTGGTGGTGATATTCCTCACCCCCAATGGCAAGGGCGGCCGACTGTTGGACTGGAAGCAAGCCAGTACCATTCCCTGGGGTGTGCTGCTGTTGTTCGCGGGAGGAATTTGCCTGGCCAAGGGCTTTGTCAGTTCCGGTCTGAGCGACCTGATTGGGCAGTGGCTGGCCTCCATGACCCAGATGCACCTGCTGACCTTGATCGTGGTCATTTGTACCGCGGTGACCTTTATGACCGAGGCCACTTCGAATACCGCCAGTACCACGCTTTTAATGCCGGTGCTGGCGGCCGCCGCACTGGCCTCGGGGATTGCGCCGGAAGTGATGATGGTGCCCGCCGTCATGAGTGCCAGTTGTGCCTTCATGCTGCCGGTGGCCACCGCGCCGAATTCTGTAGTGTTTGGCACTGGCCTGATCAAGACTCAGCGTATGGCGCGGGAGGGTGTGGTGCTGAACCTGGCCGGGGTAATGGTTATCAGTTCGGTGTGCTATTTGTTCTTCAAGTGACGGGCATTACAGTATCATGCCCCCTCAAAAGGAGAGGCATTGAATGAGCGCAAAACAAAAGGTTTTTACCCTGATATTAATCGCTATTGCCCTGGCCCTGCTGTACCCGGGGGTGACGCAACCCGTGTTGACGCTCACCGGCACTATTGAGAAATCGGAGCTGGCAGAACTGGGTATTGAAATGATCGCCGGTGACAGTGCCGACCCCCAGACCCGGCAGATGCTGACGATGATTTCCAGTTTTCTGGGCTTTGACCAGATCGAAGGTCAACTGCAGGCCTATAGCAGCACGCGCTCCATGTGGGGCACGGTGCAGGAATTGGCCACCACCGGCAATGTGCTGGTGGCCCTGCTCATCGTGCTTTTCAGCCTGGTCATTCCGGTGTTCAAATTGCTGTTGCAGGCTCTGAGCCTGTTTGTTACCCGCGCCGATTCCCGGGGCCGTTTGTTGTGGCTGAACGCGGTGCTGAGCAAGTGGTCCATGTCGGATGTGTTCGTCATGGGCTTGTTGGTGGCATTTATGGCGGGCCGCGCCTCGGAGCAGGTGGGCGACTTGCTCACCATGCATGCGGTACTGGAACCGGGCTTTTACTACTTTCTGGCCTACTGCCTGTTCTCCATTGCGGCATCGGGCATGCTGCGGGGGCAACTGAAAGTTGACCCCGCCCCAGGGTGAACCCGGGCTTACAGTAGCGCCATCATGGTTTCGGCCGAGCTCACATCCACGCCGGGGCCTGTTTCCACGTTAAGGTGGCTGACCACACCGTCGTCAACAATCATGGCAAAGCGCTGGCTGCGCCTGCCCATGCCAAAGCCGCTGCCATCGAAATCCAGCCCCAGCGCCGCAGAAAATTCGCCGTTGCCGTCTGCCAGCATTAACAGGGCTTCGGCATTTTGCACGTTTCCCCAGGCGCCCATCACAAAGGCGTCGTTCACCGACATACAGACGATGCTATCTACACCCTTGGCCTTGATTTTATCGGCGTTGACCACGTAGCCGGGCAGGTGGGTCAGTGAGCAGCCCGGCGTAAAAGCGCCGGGAACGGCAAACAGCAACACCTTTTTACCGCTGAAGATCTGCTCCGTAGTGATGTCAGAAGGGCCCTGGTCGCCCATGGTTTTTAAGGTGCACGGGGGAATAGTGCCGCCAATTTGAATAGTCATCTCGCTCTCCTTTTGTTGGTAATGGTTTAGTCAGCCGGCTTGCTCCAGCATGTTGGCGTATATTACCTCACAGTCGCGGTAGAAGCTCAGCTGATCATCGCCCAGATAGGGGGCCACCATGGTCAATAATTGCAGCACGCCCTGGTGAATAGTCACCTGGGATGGCCGGTCGTCATTGAGCAATTGGTCATAGCTGAACCAAAATGTGAGGGTGAGGGTCATATTGTCCACCAAGCCCAGCAATTGTTGATCGCGCGTGTCGATGACCGCCTGCTGTAACAGCGTCTGGCAGATGGCATACAGGGCGGCGCGCTTCAATTGCAATAATCGTCGGAAACGCTTGCGGATGGCTGGATAGCGATAGAGTATGTTTTCAAGGTTATGGTAGAGAAAGCGGTACTGGAACATCTCCTCCATCACCACGTAGAGGAAGTACCAGTTGTCTTCTACGTTACTGTCTTTGTCGCTCAAGGGTTGTTCTATCGGGGCCGTCAGGGTTTCGCCCAGGGCCTGCTCGTACTGCTGAAACAACTCCGCGATGATCTGGTCTTTGCCCTTGAAATGGTAATAGAGGTTGCCGGGGCTGATATCCATTTCATTGGCAATATCAATAGTGGTGGTGTTGGCCTCCCCCTCCTCATTGAACAGGGTGAGGCTGGTGACCAGAATACGATCCTTCGTTTTCATTGTGTGCTGAAGCTAGACCCTGGTTTTTCGGCTTGTTGCCTTGCGCTTGGAGGCTGGCTTTTTACCAGCAGGGGTTTTTTTGGCAGCGGGTTTACGTTTGGCTGCTTTTTTGGCCGCCGGTTTGCGGGCCGGGCCTTTGCGCGCAGGTTTGGCTGTGGTGATAGTGCCGGATTCGGTGAGAGCGGTGGCGAGCAGGTCCAGCTTGCTGGAGATCAGGTCTACCTTGGCCTGTAGCTCGGCCAGCTCGTCACTGCGCCCAAAGCGCTGCAGGTTGAAGTTCTCCCGCACCTTGTTGATGCGCTCTTCCACCGAGCTTTTACTGGCGCGCCGGGTGGATTTGATGCTCTTCCGGGCACCTTCTTCCAGTGCCACACCCGCTTTGACCAGGTCGCGAAACAGCTTGGGCGTTTCTACCCCGGCCTTTTCCAGCCGCTCCTGGGCCTCATCTGCCGCCTTGCCGTAGGCGCCTACCCCTGCCAGCCAGATATTCTTGGCGATCTCACTGGCCTTGTCACTGACATTGCTTTTTTTGTTGCTCATCTTGTCTGCCCTCATTGATAAAACCCCGACTGGAATTCCCGCGTGGGGTCGACTATTAAACCAGATTGGCAGGCAAAAAAAAGGGGCCACAATGTGGCCCCCAAAAACCCTCGAAGAACGAGGGGTAAGTGATCCTGGATGGGATCCCGCTTAAGCAGCGGTTTTGAAGCTGAAGGAATCCTTCAGTTCGCTGAAACGAGCCTTGGCTTTGTCCAGCTGAGCTTCCAGCTTTTTGCGATCGGTCAGGCTCTCGAGCTTGAACTCAGGCAATTCGATGTCGTCGATGCGGCTCTTGGTTGCCTTCTCGACTTTTTCGCCGCGCTTCACCAGGTCGGCGTAAGTCTTGTTCGCCTTCAGGCGACGGGCTGCCAGTTGGTCCTGCAGATCGCTGAATTGATCCTGAACCTGGTCAAATGCCTTGCCGTAAAAGCCCAGGCTGGCCAGGAATGCCTTGCGGCCAGTTTCCTGTGCACGTGCAGTGAAGTCGTTAGTGGACTTCTTGGCAGCCTTCTTGGGTGCAGCTTTTTTGCGAGTTGCCGGCTTCTTTACAGCAACTTTCTTGGCAACGGTCTTGCCTTTTACAGCAGTCTTTTTGGCCGCAGCTTTTACTTTAGTTGCAGCTTTCTTTACTTCGTTTGCTTCAGTAGCCATGTTGAGCTCCATTTGTTTCACGTGGTGTGAGTCTCCTCACTTGATTTGCGGGCAGATTACTGAGAAAAACTAGAATAAACATACTAAAGGGGCGTTTTTTTGGATGGTGTTTATTGTATAAGCTGTAAACTATTGAAAGTTAACGAGAAATATAAGATATTTATTTATAATTATTTTCTGATAGCCGGAAGCTGCAAAACACAAACGGATAGGAGATACGAGTGACCGAAGAAGTTACCCCCCTCACGCCCGTCACAAACGCAACACAGGACCGAGACATAGGGAAATACGATACCACCTGGTATCGGTGGTATGTCCTGGCCATGCTGACCGGCTTATACACCTTTAATTTTATTGACCGCCAGATTCTGGTTATATTGCAAGAGCCTATTAAAGCTGAAATGGGCCTATCGGACACCCAATTGGGGCTGTTATCCGGATTAGCTTTTGCCGTCATATATGTTGTCGCTGGGCTTCCTATTGCTCGATGGGCCGATAGGGGAAATAGACGCAACATAGTGACCATCGCCCTTGTGGTCTGGAGTGGTATGACGGCCATTTCAGGACTGGCGCAAAACTACTGGCAGTTACTGTTAGCCCGTGTTGGTGTTGCCACAGGAGAAGCGGGTGGCAGTCCGCCTGCCCACTCGATGATTTCTGACATCTTCAAGAAAGAAGAACGTGCAACAGCCCTCTCCATTTATTCGATGGGTATCAATTTTGGCGGCCTTATTGGCCTGTTGGCCGGCGGGTGGATTGCACAAACCATGGATTGGCGCTATGCCTTCTACCTCGTTGGTATACCTGGCCTGCTCTACGCAATCGCATTGAGACTCACAGTGAGAGAACCACCGCGTGGCTTTGCGGAAAAAATCACGGTGGTAGATGAAAGTCCCTCCATGATTGAGGTGGCCAAGGTATTGCTGACCCGACCCACGTTTCGCCATATGGCAATCGCAGCGGGCTTACATGCTTTTATCAGCTACGGTGCTGCCAATTTCGCACCTTCATTTTATATCAGAACCCACGGGATGGACCTTGGGCCAGTCGGTACCTGGCTTGCTCTTGCGGGAATAACCGGGGCTATAGGTACGTTTCTTGGCGGCTATCTGACGGATAAGTTAATGCTTAGAGATCAAAGATGGTATCTATGGGTGCCTGCTATCTCCACCCTTATTACCCTTCCGGTCTCAATGATCATCTACAATGTAGGTAACCCCTATATCGCCTTATCACTGCAATTTGTCACCGGCCTAACCTTTTCGATGTATCTTGCGCCGAACCTCGCCCTGGCACACTCGTTGGTAGGCTTGCGTATGAGAGCCATGTCTTCCGCTGTTTTGTTCTTTATTCTGAACATTATTGGCCTGGGACTGGGACCTCTGGTGGTGGGCGCCATCAGCGACGCTTTAGCGCCCCGTTTTGGCAATGACAGCATTCGCTACTCGTTAATGCTGGTTGTTTGTGTCTTTAACATCTGGTGTGTTTTCCATTACTGGATGGCAAGCCGCACGGTTCGCGAAGACCTGGCGCTGGCATCCAAATAGATAAATCTGGGCCACAGAAAAACTACTCTGCGGCCCAGGCTCTCTTGTTGATTCGGCCCCCATACCAATGTCGCGCAAACGAAAAGCTCTAATTGCAGGCACTTTCCCGGTCATTGCTGCAGGGTTTAGCGGTTTTCAATTTCACGCTGTTACTTTTTGTCAGTGGTGGCTTGCGGCGGTCATCTGTTCGCTGATTTTCCAGAGTTTTTCTGCCGCCTCGACATCGCGTGCCCAGGGTTTTGGCGTTTTCTGTCTACAGTTGGCGTAGTACTTTCCAGAGACGTCATTCAGTGCCGGGGAGGTGCAAACATAAATGGATGACTCGGCTCCTTTTTCGGGGCTGCGAAACAATAGGCCGCCTATCACCGGCACAATTTTAGACAAAAACCCACCATTTTGCATTCCCAGGCCGGTGGTAACGACACCGGGGTGCACCGAGTTGACGGTGACATCAGTACCCACCAGCTTGGGCGCCAGGGCAAGGGCGAATAACAGATTAGCCAGTTTGGACTGCCCGTACACCTTGAATGTCTTGTACTGATTCTCATATTCAAGGTCGTCAAACTGCATGCCCCTGACAAAGTAATGAGCGTCGGACGCGACATTCACAATACGGGCGGGTGCACTTTCTTTGAGTCGATCAAGCAGGAGATTTGTCAGCAGAAAATAGGCCAGGTGATTGACGGCGAATGTCTCCTCAATACCGTCTACGGTTTCTCTGCGCGCAGTATTTGTAATGCCGGCATTGTTATGCAGAATATGCAGGGGCTCACCGGTATCCAGAAACTCCTGTGCGGCGCGGCGCACCTGTGCCTGCTCTGCCAGGTCGGCTACGATAAGAAATACGCGATCGTGTCCCGCCAGCTCTTTTATTTCCTGCTGCACCTGCCCTCCCTTGGCCCGATTACGACACACCAGGTAAACCGTTGCGCCCATGGTGGCCAGGGCGCTGGCGGTTACTTTACCGATACCACTGCTGGCGCCTGTGACCAGAGCGGTTTTGCCACGGAGGTTCTGTGAAATTTCCGGCATAGCTGTCTCCCGTTATTCGAAGCAAAGGGCAAAAAAAAGGCCCACAAATTTATGAGCCTAATCAGTGTAGCAGATGAATTGTGTTTATCCCGCTTTGGGACCTGCCGCCACGATGGCGTCTGAGACATCAAAGTTGGCGATATTTTCAGAAAACAGATTGGCCAGTTTTCCTGCCTGCTCGTCATAGGCCGCGGTGTCTTCCCAGCCCTGGCGCGGGTTGACATATTTATCATCCACACCGGGAATGGATTTGGGAATGTCCAGATTGAGAATATCGAGGTGTTCGGTCTGCATATTTAACAGGGCACCACTTTGCGCTGCGGCCACCACGGCACGGGTAACCGGAATGGGAAAGCGTGAGCCGCTGCCGCCGGGAGAGCCAGAGCCGCCGGTCCAGCCGGTGTTGACCAGATAAACCTGGCTGTCGAAACCCTCTATGCGCTTCATTAGCAGTTCGGCGTAGTCGCCAGCGGGTCTGGGCATAAATGGCGCGCCAAAGCAGGCGGAGAAGGTGGGGTTGATGCCCGCTTCCGAGCCCAGTTCGGTGGAGCCCACCTTGGCGGTATAGCCGCTGAGAAAATGATAGGCCGCCGCTTCCTTGGACAGGATGGAGATCGGAGGCAATACGCCGGACACGTCGCAGGTGAGAAAGATGACACACTTCGGCTCGCCGCCGGCATTGGTCTCGGTGCGCTTTTCAACGTGCTCCAGCGGGTAGCAGCAGCGGCCGTTCTCGGTCAGGCTGGTGTCGTAATAGTCCGCGTGGCGATGTGCGTCGACCACCACGTTTTCGATGATGGCACCGAACCGAATTGCATCCCAGATTACCGGCTCATTCTTCTGGCTCAGGTCGATGGTCTTGGCATAGCACCCCCCCTCGATATTAAACACGGAGCCCTCGGCCCAGCCGTGTTCGTCGTCGCCAATCAAATAGCGGTCCGGGTCGGCGGAAAGTGTGGTCTTGCCGGTGCCGGACAGGCCAAAAAACAACGTGGTGTCGCCGGCTTCACCCACGTTGGCCGAACAGTGCATGGACATTACATCTTTTTCCGGCAGCAGGAAGTTCTGTACCGAGAACATGGCTTTCTTCATCTCGCCGGCATAGCCCATACCCGCCAGCAGCACTTTGCGCTGGGCAAAATTGATCAGCACCACACCGTCGGAGTTGGTGCCGTCGCGCTGGGGGTCGCAGACGAACCCGACGGCGTTGATGATCTGCCACTCGGGTTTGCGCCCGGTGTTGTACTGGGCCGGGCGGATAAATATATTGTGGCCAAATAGCCCCTGCCAGGCGGTCTCGGTAGTGACCTTCAACGGCAGGTAGTGGTCGCCGTGCTCGCCCACGTGCAGGTGGGCCACGAAGCGGTCGCGTTGGCAGATGTAGGCTTCTACCCGGTCCCAAAGGGCATCAAATTGGTCGCTGTCGAAGGGCCGGTTAACGCCGCCCCAGTCTATGGCGTCCTGGGTGCTGCGCTCTTTCACAATGAAGCGGTCCGCCGGGGAGCGACCGGTACGCCTGCCTGTGGTAACCAGCAGGGCGCCGGTATCCGCCAGCACGCCTTCACCGCGTACGAGGGATTGTTCTACCAGCTGGGATGTGCCGAGATCAGTGTAAATCTGGGGAGCTTTAGGGTCAGCGCTCATTGTCGGTCCTGTGAGTGTCTGCATTTTGGAGCATCAAAGGGGGCGTCATTATGTCAGATGAGGTAAAGATTGCGAACCAAATAGGGGAAATATTAGGCCGGCAAAGCCCTCAGTGTACGGTTCTTGACCCTGTTTCCGATATTTTCCCGGTGAATAGGGCGGCCAGGTCTTCCTTTTCGAACCGGTACTGCTGATTGCAGAACTCACAGTCCATGGTGATACTGCCCTGCTCATGCAGAATTTTCTCCAGCTCTCGCGTGTCTATGGTTGCCAGGGCGCTGAAGGTTCGCTCACGGGAACAGCTGCACTGGAATGCCACTGGAGAGGGTTGGAACAGCCGCACCGGATTTTCGTGATACAGGCGATGCAGTAGCTGCTGCGCGGGCAGCGCCAGCAGTTCCTCCGCCTTTACGGTGGTGGCCAGGGCACAGGCATGCTGCCATTGCGCCTGGCGCCGGGCCTGGTCATCAATCGTTTGTGTGGGGAGTTGCTGCAGCAACAGCCCCCCGGCGCGCTGCGCGTCCGCCGCCAGCCAGAATCGGGTCGCCAGCTGCTCCGACTGCTGGAAGTAGGCGTCCAGTGAGTGCGCCAGTGAACCTTCCCCCAGGGGAACAACGCTCTGGTAGCGATTGCCTCGCTGAGGGTCCACCGTGATGGCCAGTTGGCCGTTGCTCAATAACTGGGAAAATTCTGTGCTGGTGGCCTGCTCTGCCCCCCGTGCTATTGCACGAATTTGCAACTCATTGCTGCACTCAACCATGATCAACGGAATTTCGCCCTCACTGCGGGCCTGTAATATGAGCTTGCCGTCGAACTTCAATGTCGTGCTAAGCAGTACCGCAGCGGCCAGGAACTCGCCAATTAATTGGCTGACAGCGGGGGTGTATTGGTGTACGCCGAGGATATCCTGCAGGGCCTTCTCCAGATGGACGGTTTCACCGCGTATATCGGCATCGTCAAAGATAAAGCGCTGTGACAGGTCGGCGCTGTCTTTTTCGGGGGTGTGTTCCATGATTGCCATTGTACTGTATGTGAGCGTGCAGCTTGTGGGGTTTAGTATTTGAGGCCAGGCGCGTAAATTTCAAGGTTTCTATGACCCTTGTGTCAATAAACGCTACAGTGCGTGATTGACCCAGCTACAGACCCCATTGAGGAGAGCGAGCGTGAGATTCAGTTATCAAATAGGCATGTGTGACGCGGATCACTACCTGCCCCTGGCGAAGGCAGCAGAAGAAGCCGGCTATCAGGGTATTACTATACCCGACAGTATTTGCTACCCGCAGGAGGCGAGTTCAAAGTATCCCTATAACAAAGATGGCAGCCGGGAATTTCTGGAGAGTGTACCTTTTTTAGAGAGTTTGATTGCGGTTGCCGCCATGGCGGCAGTGACCGAGAAAATCCGCTTTGCCACCTTCGTATACAAACTGGCGGTACGCCAGGTGGCCGTGGTGGCCAAGCAGGTCCAGAGCATTCAGCAATTATCGGGCAACCGCTTCGATTTCGGTGTGGGTATCAGCCCCTGGGAGGAAGATTTTGCGGTGTGCCAGGTGCCCTGGGCAAAGCGTGGTAAACGCTTGGACGAGCAGATTGATATTTTGCGCGGGCTGGAAACCGGGGAGTTCTTTGGCTACGACGGCGAGATACACCAGATGCCGGCCAGCAAGATGTGCCCCGCGCCCACAGCGGCCACACCTATCTTGATAGGGGGGCACACCGACATTGCGCTCAAGCGAGCGGCCCGCGCCGACGGCTGGATGTGTGCCGGCCTGGACATGGCGCAGTTGGGTAGCCATATCGCCCGCATCCACAAATTCCGGGATGAGTTCGGCACTGCCGGGCGGGGGTTTAAAGTATTCACCACCGGCGCTAATGCTTTTACCGCGCAGGGCCTCCGCGAGCTGGAAGATATTGGTGTCACCGATGTGGTCATTGGCTTTCGCAATCTTTATGAGTATGAGTCCGACAAACCCCTGGATGAAAAAATTGCCATGCTGAACTGGTACGCCTCGGAGTTTATGGATGGCTGACGCGGCTATGCAATTACCCCCCAATACACCGGTGCTGGTGGGTGTATCCGCTGTGCAGCAAAAGTGCGCCGATTACCGCGATGCCGAGGAGGCCATCGCGCTGATGGAGCGGGCCCTGCGCAATGCGGCCCAGGATGCGGGCGCGCCGGCACTGCTGGCCAGGGCCGATGAAATTCTCATACCCAAGGGCATCTGGAAGTACAGCGACCCGGGACGATTGCTGGCCGACGCGCTGGGTGCCAGCTCTGCAAGTGGAGCCCCTACAACGACCCTGTTGGCCGAGATTGGTATTTTGCAGCAGTCTCTCATCAGCAGGGCATGCCAGCAAATAGTGGACGGGGAGGCCGCCGTGGTGCTGGTGGCGGGGGCGGAGAACAAGTATCGCTTGGGCACCGCCAAGCGAGCGGGTGAGCGCGCGCGTGAGACGGTACAGGAGGGTGTGGCCCCGGATATTTCCCTGGCGCCGGAGGCGGAGCTGTGGTCCGAGGTGGAGTCGGCGGCGGGCCTGGGTATGCCCGTGGGCTACTATGCCATCATCGACAGCGCCCTGCGCTATAAGCGCGGCCAGAGCGTCGATGAGCACCGCAATGAGATGGCGCAAATGTATGCGCGCTTCAGCCAGATAGCCGCCGACAATACCGATGCCTGGTGTGATGAGCCGGTCAGTGCCCCGTTTATTCGGGAGCATTCACAAGCGAATCGCATGTTGGCCTTCCCCTACACCAAGCTACATAACAGCCAGTGGAATGTCGACCAGGGCGCGGGCCTCATTTTTTGCTCCGCTGGGCTTGCCACCGAACTGGGCATAGACCCCAGAAAATGGATTTTCCCCCGGGCTTCCGTCGAGGCAAACTTTATGAGTGTCGTGGCCGCCAGAAAAGACCTGGGGGCCTGCCCCGGGTTCCGGATTGCCGGCGCGGCCGCTTTCGACATGGCCGGTGTGGATTTC
>SMVA01196751.1_pt1 | contig 25342 bp, 21 predicted proteins | sample 2456451 | NCBI WGS metagenome assembly SMVA01 (sample SAMN11095933, study PRJNA526329) | marine sediment metagenome | biome: Marine sediment; feature: Surficial sediment; material: Deep marine sediment; isolation source: Hadal surficial sediment | place: Pacific Ocean | collected 2014-05 | depth... | reverse complement strand
GACTCTCCCTGACAAAACAATTTCAACTGTTCTGCCAACTCCTGTGATCCAAACTGATTACACAAGATAACAACAACTCCCTGGCCTTCAGATTGTATACGTCTCAATACATTATTGATTGGCCACGCAATATCCTCTCTTATACTTCCTGTTAGATCATAAATTGGGTTTTGCATATGAACACGCACCAGGGTAGGTTCCTCCGGTGTAATCTCACCCTTGATCATTGCCAGGTGTAGATTATTATCAATGCTATCTTCATAGGCAACGATCCTGAAATCACCATATTCAGTCTGCATACCATACTCGGCGATCCGTTTAACCGTTTTTTCATTCTCGATACGGTGTTGAATCAAATCTGCAATCGTGCCAATTTTCAAACCATGTTCACTACCAAAAATCTCCAGATCTGCTCTTCTGGCCATGGTGCCATCATCTTTTAGTACTTCTACGATCACTGCTGCTGGTGTGAGTCCTGCTAATTTGGCCAGATCACATCCCGCTTCAGTATGCCCGGCGCGTAACAGGACACCACCTGGATGCGCCATTAAGGGAAAAACATGCCCTGGTTGTACCAGATCAGATGGCTTTGCATCTTTTGCCACAGCTTTCTGTATGGTAAGTGCCCTGTCTGCTGCCGATATTCCTGTCGTCACGCCCTCAGCTGCCTCGATGGATACGGTAAAATTAGTCCCGTAGCTTGAATAACTATTTCCTGCCATCAGTGGCAGATTTAAAGTTTTACAATGTTCATGCGTTAAGGTCAGACATATCAAGCCCCTGCCAAACCGGGCCATAAAATTAATATCATCTGCTTGCACGGCAGATGCTGCGATAACAAGATCACCTTCATTTTCGCGATTCTCATCATCCATCAGGATGATGATCTTGCCATCGCGAATATCGTCAATCAATTCTTTTGCTGTATTAAGTGCCATCAAATCTAAACCAAACTAAATGAATGTGAAAGCCTATGATTATGACATATTTTCATTGTTAACCTTACAAACTCTGGTTTTTATCCGCGAGGAGCGACTCCAAGTAACGAGCCACAATATCAACCTCAAGATTAACTTGCCTGCCTTCGATATATTCAGAAAATATTGTTTCTTTGAGTGTGTGTGGAATGATGTTGATAGAGAATGTTGATTGTTCGACATCATTGATTGTCAAACTGACACCGTCGATACAGATCGATCCTTTCTTGCAAATATACTTTCCAAGTTCAGCAGGAAATTTTATTTCAAAACGTTCCGACCTTGCATCTGCAAGCTTCTTCTGAATCATTCCCTTGCTATCAACGTGGCCACTGACCATATGTCCACTGAGTCGCGATGAAAGCTGCAATGCTTTTTCCAGATTAACCTGATCACCGACAACAAGCTCATTAAAAGTTGTACATGATAGTGTTTCAACAGAGATATCAACAGAAAAACCTTTTTCCTGTAAATCTACAAACGTCAAACAAACACCATTGACACTGATGCTGTCGCCTGTTTGAACATCTGACAGATTCAGTGATTTTGAGCTAATAACAAATCTTTTGTCAGAATCAATTTCTTCAATCAATTCTATCTTGCCAATGGCTTCTATAATTCCAGTGAACATAACAATTTTTATCTATTTACTGTTGCTTTAATCCTGATATCTTTACCAATAGACCTGATATCGTAAAAATCCAGGGAAATCCGGTCGAACATATTATCAAGCAAAGGTAATTGAAACAGGCTTTTTGCATCATGGCCTAACAAGGCCGGCGCAAGGTAGATAATTAGTTCGTCAATCAAGCCTGCCTGCATCATTTCACCAGCCAAAGTTGAGCCTGTTTCCAGAAGAATCTCATTAATCTCTTTTTCTGTTGCCAAATAGGCTAAAACATATTCAAGAAACCCTGGCCCTCTTTTTGCGTTTACGAAGACCAGTTCAGCCCCGGTATTCTCAAGTTTTTGTTTCTTTTCTTCATCCCCTGATGCATGAAAAATAATCACATCACCCGAGACATTTAATATTTTTGCATCAAGTGGCGTCTGAAGCCTGGAATCAACTATCACTCTCCTTGGTTGACGTACATCTCCGTCCCACTCCGATGTTTCAGATAATCTGACATTCATTGACGGATCGTCTGCAATGACAGTGCCAATCCCGGTCATTACAGCGGAACTGCGTGCGCGTAACCTCTGTACGTCCATTCTGGATTCATCACTACTTATCCATTGGCTCTGACCATCGGCCAGTGCTGTTTTGCCATCCAGGCTCATCGCCAGTTTACATCTCACAAACGGGCGCCCTTGCTTCATGCGCATTTCGAAACCGGGATTTAATTCGCGCGCTTGCGCTTCCATTAAGCCACTCTCTGTTTCAATGCCGGCTTCATTTAACTGCTGTAATCCCTTACCGACAACAAGTGGGTTTGGATCGATTGTTGCCACCACCACTCTCCTGATACCTGCTTTAATCAAGGATTCAGTGCAGGGTGGTGTGCGTCCATGATGTGCGCATGGCTCTAATGTGACATAACAAGTCGCCCCAGAGATATTCTCGGATGCGTTGTTTTCTTTGGCATTATTCAAGGCTTCGATTTCTGCATGTGGCTGCCCGGCTTTTTGATGCCATCCCTCCGACAGGACAACATCATCTTTGACAATGACACAACCTACACGGGGATTTGGATCGGTACTATAAAGACCCCGCCGCGCCAGTTGGAGGGCGCGGGACATATGTTGGTGGTCTGAGGCTGTCCACATCAACTCTCTTCACCATCAGACTTTAATAAATCAAGCTGACTTTCTTTTATTTCCGGAGGCAAATCATTTTCCAGCCGTTCTATCTCTTCCAGAAACGCACGCACATCTTCGAAACTTCTGTAGACTGATGCAAAACGCACATAGGCAACTTGATCAAGTGTTCGTAACTGCTCCATCACCCAGTCTCCCAGTTTGCGCGATTTAACTTCACGTTCACCTTCAGTTCTGAGTTTATGCTTGATTTGTGAGATTGCCACCTCAACTCTTTCCATTGCCACCGGCCGTTTTTCGATGGCTCGCATAATACCTCCGCGAAGTTTGTCTTCACTGAAAGGCTCACGCCGACCATCTGATTTCAAAATTCTTGGAAAATTTAATTCCGCAGATTCATAAGTCGTAAAACGCTCTGTACACTTTATACATTCGCGTCGACGTCGAATTTGGTCACCTTCTCCAACCAGACGGGAATCAATGACTCGAGTATCCATATTAGAACAAAACGGACATCGCATTCACTCACCCTCCTTTATCAACTGATTTTTGCAATGATGTTTCAATTTAATCTTTTTCTAACGACGCAGGGGATCGTATAACGATCCCCTGCAAGCCTGAACTACGTATTTAACGAATTAATTATCGTAAAGTGGCTTGCTCTTGCAAAGTGCCAGTACATCATTCTTTACACGTTCAATGACTGAATCATCGCCCATGTTATCCATAATGTCACAAATCCAGTTAGCAATCTGTTTGCAATCAGCTTCATCAAAACCACGTGTGGTGATTGATGGTGTACCAATGCGGATACCACTGGTTACAAATGGTGATTGCGGATCATTCGGAATTGCATTCTTGTTGCAGGTGATATTGGCACGCCCTATTGCAGCATCAACTTCCTTGCCTGTCAGTCCTTTATCAATCATATCTACCAGAAACAGATGATTATCTGTACCACCAGAAACAATTTTCAGACCACGTTCAATGAAGGTATCAGCCATGGCAACTGCATTCTTTTTAACCTGCTTAATATAACCCTTAAAACCAGGTTCCAGACATTCTTTAAAAGAAACAGCTTTTGCAGCAATGGTGTGCATGTGTGGGCCACCCTGATAGGCAGGAAATACCATGAAGTTGATCTTCTTCTCGATGTCTTCATTGGCTTTACCCATGATAAGACCTGAACGCGGACCGCGTAATGTCTTATGTGTTGTCGATGTGGTCACATCAGCAATCTGTACCGGGCTTGGATATTCATCTACTGCAATAAGGCCAGCCACGTGAGCTATATCAGCCATCATCAGTGCGCCAACCTTATCAGCAATCTCGCGGAAACGTTGCCAGTCAACAATGCGTGAATAAGCAGAAAAACCTGTAATGATCATCTTTGGCTTGTGTTCCAGTGCCAGTTCTTCAGCCTGGTTGTAATCAATATAGCCTTTATCATCCAGACCATACTGAACAGCATCATAGATTCGACCTGAAACGTTCACTGATGCACCGTGAGTCAAATGCCCCCCATGTGCCAGACTCATACCCATGATTTTATCACCTGGGTTGATCAATGCCAGGTAAACGGCACCATTGGCCTGTGATCCTGAATGTGGTTGTACATTCACCCAATCAGCACCAAACAATTCTTTGGCACGATCGATGGCTAATTGCTCTGCAACATCAACGTTTCCACAGCCACCGTAATAGCGCTTGCCTGGATAGCCTTCAGCGTATTTGTTGGTTAAACAAGAACCCTGACACTCCATCACACGTGGACTTGTCATATTTTCTGATGCAATCAATTCAATGTGCTCTTCCTGACGCACACGCTCTGCATCGATCGCTTTCCAGAGTTCTTCATCATAACCGGCAACTGTCATATCTTTGGTAAACATGGTGTTCCTCTCACTAGAATAATTATTATGTTTCTATCAGATCCTGTTTATTCGCGTTGTTTATGACTCTTTTGGGCATTTTCACGTAGGATCGTTAGTTCGAATCGCATGACAGAGTAGCAAATAACAGGCCTTAATGCATTGTTAATATTAAGGTTATCGGGGTTTTATGATGGTTACCGAGCGAATGTAAAAAGTCATATTGAAATCATGCAGCCTTTAGCCTTTCTGGAATAATTGGTTGATTTTCAATGTATTATCAGGCATTTTTCTGTCACATACTAATCATGAATAGTTTGAATACTGATTCGTCCACCACCCAATACCCTGATTAGACTGGCCAATATAGAGAACAATAATGAGCAAAAACCCGACTTTATGTAAAATTCCATGAATCTGCTATGAATCCAGCTGAAATCACACGTATTCAGGCAGAAGCCGATTTACTTTACTCATCCGAAGAGGTTGAAGCAGCCATTAAAAAGATGGCCGGGGAAATCACTGTGGAACTCAAGGACAAAAATCCGCTTGTCCTCTGCCTTATGATCGGTGGCGTGATCACCACAGGAAAATTACTTCCTCTGTTGGATTTTCCATTACAAGTAGAATACGTTCACGCTACTCGTTATCAAGGAGATACGAGTGGCGGCAGATTACACTGGATTAGAAAACCAACTATCTCCTTGCAAGACAGACATGTATTAATCGTCGATGATATCCTCGATGAAGGAACGACTTTAACGGCAATGATTGAAGAATGTGAAAGGCACCAGGCAAAAACAATCCAGACTGCCGTGCTCGCAGATAAGCAATTAAATAGAGAACGAAATTTTAAAAAGGCTGATTTCACCGGTCTCACTGTTCCAAACCGCTATGTCTTTGGTTACGGTATGGATTACAAGGAATATTTACGCAATGCACCGGGCATATACGCGGTAAAGGGTTTATGAATAAAATAGCTATCATTGGCGGCACAGGTCTAACTTCACTGGCAGGTGTCGAGATCACCAAGACAAGAGAAGTTGAGACCCCATACGGCAGTCCTTCCAATGCCCTGAGCTTTGGGACCTTCGGGGATAAAGAAATCATTTTTTTACCACGGCATGGTGCCCCTCATACTATCCAGCCCCACAAAATAAATTATCGCGCCAATATTCATGCACTCAAGGAAAATGGTGTGGAAAATATCATTGCTGTTAATGCTGTTGGCGGGATTACGCCAGAAATGCATCCTGGGAGGATCGTTATTCCTGAACAAATTATTGATTATACCTATGGCAGAAAACATACATTTTTTGAAGATAAGCTGGATGAAGTCACTCATATCGATCTTACCAATCCATATAGTGTTGACTTAAGAGAACAGCTCACGAGCAACCCTGTTATTTTAGATTTAAATGTATTTGTTGGTGGTGTTTACGCTGCCACACAGGGGCCTCGGTTGGAAACTTCTGCAGAGATTAAAAAACTGGAAAAAGATGGTTGCAATATCGTCGGCATGACCGGTATGCCAGAAGCAGCACTTGCACGCGAACTGAATATTAACTACGTGTGTCTGTCCCTCGTCGTCAATTGGGCGGCCGGCAAATCAGATGAGGAAATCACCATGACTGTGATTGAGAAACATCTTGAAGATGGCATGGAAAAAGTCAAGCTGCTACTAGAAAAATTTATCACGGCTTCCTGAGTCATATTGATCCCCGTTACTCTACTTCCAGTCGCGTCACCCGCATGATCACCCCAAACAATGGGTGATCAAAATAATGTAATTCATTCAGTTTAATTCGCCGCGTTTCCTTCATCTGCGCATAGGTGCCACTCATAATAATCTCTTCCCTGACTTTATCTGTACTGGCCCCTTCTTCAAACACATCCTCTTCCGTAAATGAGGTAACTGATTCTGTGAAAAGATCAACAAAGTAAGAGATATCCAGATCCAGATGAAGTAGATGTCCACCTCTTAAATTTACCGTGCCATTTATCTTTGCTTCTGGATTTTTGATATGAACCTTTTTTGCTCTGGACTTCGTCAGCTCTGGCTGTTGCCAGGCGACATGATATACGGGTCGATAGCCACTGGATAATTTAAGAACCTTATTCACACCACCCAGTTTATATCTGCTTGATGGCAACATTCTGAATGCTTTAGAACCATTGGCATCGGTGACCAATTCAATCGCACGACTATAATCCGGCACATCGCCTGTATTCCAGAATTCACCACTGGTGTCAGCCGCCAGGTGTTCAAACACAACCATTTCCACCTGGTACCATTTGGCATTTGCCAGATTGCTAAACAGTAAAAGAAGACTGCCGAGTAATATTTTTTTCATTTGCTTGTGCGGCATCCTTATTTGAAATATCTGCAACAAGATTGCTCAGTATTGTGAACCTGTCATCAGGTTCCGGCAACTCTTCATTGATTCTTAGTTTATCCTGCCCATCCAGTTTGTAAGTAGACGGATTGGTTTGTATCAATGTAATAATCTTCATCGGATCGACATTATTATTCTCATTAAATAGCAACCTGCCTCCATGCGGACCTAAATCAATCTTGCGAATGCCAAGCGGATTTGCCAATAGTTTTATTTCTGCAATTCGGAAAAGATTTTTAGCGAAGTCTGGTAGCAAACCGAAACGGTCTATCATCTCAACCTGAAGTTCTTTTAACGCTTCTTTATCCTTAACACTGGCAATCCTTTTATACATAATGAGCCGCATATGTACGTCAGGTAAATAATCTTCAGGGATTAATGCCGGAATCTGTAGATCAACCTCAACACCATGATCCAATGGTCTATCGAGTTGAGGTTGTTTGCCAGATTTAAGTGCGGTCACTGCACGATCAAGCAGATCCATGTAGAGTCCATAACCTATCTCCTGGATTTGCCCACTTTGCCCTTCACCTAAAATCTCACCTGCCCCACGAATTTCAAGATCATGCGTCGCCAGGGTAAAACCAACACCTAATTCTTCCAGAGCCTCTATTGCCTCCAGTCTTTTTATCGCATCTGCTGTCATCTGCTTCCGTTCTGGCACAATTAAATAGGCATAAGCTTGGTGATGTGAGCGCCCAACCCTGCCTCTTAACTGATAGAGTTGCGCCAATCCAAATCTATCCGCCCGATTAATAATAATGGTATTGGCACTCGGCACATCGATGCCTGTTTCAATAATGGTGGTACAAACCAGGACATTGAAACGTCGATGATAAAAATCCAGCATCACCTGCTCAAGTTCTTTCTCTGGCATTTGACCATGTGCCACCCTGACCGATGCCTCTGGCAGTAGCGCTTCCATCTGCCTGGCCATTTTTTCTATGGTTGCAACTTTATTATGTAACACATACACCTGTCCGCCACGTTTAATTTCACGTAGTAGCGCTTCTTTCAGAAGGGCATCATTCCACTCACGTACAAAGGTTTTAACTGCCAATCGCTTTGCTGGCGGTGTCGCAATGATTGAAAATTCACGCAAGTCGGCGAGTGCCATATTCAATGTTCGTGGGATTGGGGTTGCCGTAAGCGTCAATACGTCAATCTCTGCTCGAATGGCTTTAAACTTCTCTTTCTGTCTCACACCAAAACGATGTTCTTCATCGATGATTAATAAACCCAACCGGGCGAATTCTATATTACCCTGGATTAATTTATGCGTACCAATAACGATATCAACTGTGCCGTCTTCAATGCCTTTCAGGGTTTTACTTTGTTCCTTGCCTGTGCGAAATCGAGATAATAATTCAACATGCACAGGCCAGTCGGCAAACCTGTCTTTAAAATTTTGATAATGCTGCTGCGCCAATAACGTTGTCGGCACGAGGATGGCGACTTGTTTGCCATTCTGTACTGCAATAAACGAAGCTCGCATAGCCACTTCCGTTTTACCGAAACCTGCATCACCACAGACTAGACGATCCATTGGTTTTGCCTGGGTCATATCACCAATCACCGCCATAATCGCATCCATTTGCCCTGGTGTTTCTTCAAAGGGAAATGTTTGTACAAAGGCACGGTAGGCATTTTCATCAAGTTCAAAACTGAAACCCGAACGAGCCGCACGTTGTGCATGTAATTCCAGTAGTTCAGCGGCAACATCATGCACACGTTTGGCGGCCTTACGCTTGGCTTTTTCCCATTGCCCACTACCTAAACGATGCAATGGTGCGTGCTCTGGATCTATCCCGGTAAAACGACTGATCAGTTCAAGTGCAGAGACTGGCACATAGAGTTTGTCACCTTCAGCATATTCGATAAAAATAAATTCGGCAGGAATGTCTCCTACATCCAGAGTGATCAATCCCTGATAGCGACCAACACCATGTTCCTCATGAACCACTGGTGCACCCAGGGTTAACTCCGTCAGGTTACGAATGATGTTTTCTGAATCCTGCTGCTTACGTTTACGCAAACGACGCTGCATCACGCGTTCGCCAAACAATTGCCCTTCACTAATCAGGGCAATCCTGGGGGTTTGTAATTGAGCACCCTGTTCCAGAGGCGCAACAGTCAATCCCAGGTGCTCTTGTCCCTGTATAAATTCAGACCAGCCTCCTAACTGCACAGGTTTGATGTCATGCTGCTGGAATAAATCTAGTAAGGTTTCTCTTCTACCTGCCGATTCTGCAACGAGTAATATTCTCCCATTAAAATCACTAATGAATCGTTTGAATAGCGATAATGGGTCTGCTGAGCGAGCATCAATTATCAAACTTGTCGGCAGTGTTGTATCGTAGTTTCTTGCACCGGCACGATCCTGTTGTTCTCTATGTGTAATGTGAATTTGATGATAGATTTTAGTTCTACTTAACAAATCAGAGGGATTAAGAAACATGTCCCTCGGTGGCAATACCGGGCGTTCAATATCATGTCGTGTTTGCTCATAACGCGTTTCAATCTCTTGCCAGAATGATTCTGAAGTATCGATAGCATCTTCATCAAAAATAATAATGCATTCATCGGGCAGATAATCGAACAGGGTATTGGTCTGTTCGTAAAACAATGGTAAGTAATATTCAATACCAGCAGGTGCAAGTCCCTGACTGACATCCCGATACACAGGAGATTGGTTTGGGTTACCTTCAAAACGCGAACGCCAGGCTGATCTGAAACGAGCAATCCCTTCATCAATCAATGCCACTTCCCTGGCCGGTAATATTTTGATTTCTTCGACCTTGCTCAATGAGCGCTGGGTTTCAGGATCGAATGTCCGGATACTATCTATTTCGTCATCTAGTAAATCTATCCGGTAGGGCTTCTCTGCGCCCATAGGATACAAATCGATCAATGATCCACGGAATGCCACGTCGCCATGTTCGATGACTTGTGTGCTAAATACATAGCCACTTTCATTTAGCTGTTTTCTGAATGCATTAACATTAAGTCGTTGCCCGTTTTTCAGGATCAGGCTATGTGATAATAAAAATTCTCTAGGCATCAGGCGGTGCATCAGTGTCGTGACAGGCACAATCAGAATGCCATTTTTCAAGCTTGGTAAGCTGGTCAGCGTTGCCAGTCTTTCCGAGATAATATCCTGATAGGGTGAAATTAAATCGTAAGGCAATGTTTCCCAGTCAGGGAAAGACAGCAGGCCATTAATTTCACAGTCGTTAAGAAAAAAACGAAGTTCTTCCGTCAATCTGCTTGCTGAGAGTGAGTCTGGCGTCATGATAATGACAGGAGCTTCTGTTTCGCTGACTAACTGACTGATTGCTAATGCCTTGGCACTGCCATAGAGTCTGCCCCAGAAGCTCTTTTCGCCAGCCTTGAATGAGCATTCAGGCTGGAATGCACTTACGCGATTGTTATCTTGCATTAAGGACTATCTTGCGGCACTGATTTCTTCACTAATTTCTTTTAGTGCCTGACCTGGATCTGCTGCTCGTGTGATAGGCCTGCCGATGACCAGATAATCACTGCCTGCTTTGATAGCCTGCCCTGGTGTCATCACACGTTTCTGATCATCGTTGTTTGAACTACTCGGACGAATGCCCGGTGTGATCAATTTAAATTTTTCACCTAGATTATCCCGTAACATCTTTACTTCATGTGCAGAACACACAATCCCATCAAGACCAGCATTAAATGTTAGCTGCGCCAGTCGCATTACCTGCTCTTCTACGGAACATTGTATGCCAATTTCTGTTAGTGCTTCCTGATTCATGCTGGTGAGTATAGTCACACCAATCAACAGTGGATGATGTGATTTTTTATCGATTTCTTCTCTGGCAAGCGACATCATTTCAGACCCACCACTTGCGTGTACATTGACCATCCACACACCCGAATCCGCAGCAACGGCGCATGCCCTCGCTACCGTTGTAGGGATATCGTGAAATTTAAGATCAAGGAATATATCAAAACCTTTGCTAATCAGTTTCTCGACCAGGACTGGACCTGTTATCGTGAACAGTTCTTTACCTACTTTTAGTCGACACAAATCAGGCTGCAGTTTTTCAACAAGTTCCAGGGCCTGCTCTACTGTATTGAAATCCAGGGGTACAATAATACGTGAGTTACTCAACTTCTACTCCCCTTCTACACCGTGGACAGGTTTTACAGTATTCCAGTTTTTACAGCTAGGACATTGCCAATGCAATGACTTGGCATCAAAACCACAATGGATACATTTATAAATTGTTCGATCTTCAAGTAATTTGCCGGTCAGATCCTTGATCGTCATCAAATCATCTTTTGCCTTACCCTGCGCCGGTATAAGAGCGTATTCAATCAGTCGATTAACACCTCGCACAGTGGGCCTTTTCTTGAGCTCTTTGGTGATATATTTCATTGCGTTTTCTTCACCATCCTGTTCCGCGATAAGCTCAGTGAGCATTATCATAGGTGTGATGCCTCCGTGTGCAGCAACTATCGTCTGTAAATAACTTCTGAATTCATTCAACTTTTCCAGTTCCCGATAACATTCAAGCATCGGGGTAACAGCTTCCGGAATATACTCAGCATCTTGTTTCTCAACACGTTTATATATGCGTATTGCCTGTTTGTATTTACCTTCTTTTTGCAAGATACCGGCTTCAATTAAACTTGCACGGACACAATTCTGATCAATATTAATCGCTTTCTTCAGTAACTCACGGACACCTCTCTCCTGCCTTTGCCTCTGTAATTCACTTGCCTGTTCACAATAGAACTGGGCTATCATTTCATTCATGGGGCGGGACGAAGATAATTCCAGTCGACGGGCTGTCTTAATTGCGTTTTCCCAGTCTTTTTCCTGTTGATAGATATCCAGTAACTCTGTAAATGCAGGAACTGAATAGAATCCTGTTTCAACCAACTCGCTGAATAAACTCTCGGCACGATCCAACAATCCAGATTTCATGTAATCCATACCAAGTTCAAGTAATGCTAATGCTCGTTGTTCCCGGTTCAGATTGGGTCTGGCAATCAAGTTTTGATGGATACGAATCGCACGATCAACTTCACCACGACGCCGGAACAGATTGCCCAAAGCAAGATGAGTTTCTACAGTTTCACTATCTACTTCCAGCATTTTGACAAAGACCTCGATAGCCTTGTCTGGTTGCTCGTTCAAAACATAATTCAGGCCTTTAAAATACTCAGGGTGTAATCCACCTTGATTTGAAATCCCTGAGGATGCATTACTACGTCGTCCATATAACCATCCGCTAAACCCGGCGACTGGTAGTAACCAGATGATTGTCATCCAGCTGATTTCCATCAAAGCGTATCCTTCATTGGCATGACCCTGAGATTATCGAGCTCCTTTTCTGTAAGTTTTACCTGCTTCTCAAGTCTCGAAATTCTGTGTTTCAAACTGAATATTTTCGGTAACCAGGCCAAAACACCCAGAAATGCGCCAATGCTCAGTGATATGAAAAGTAAAAATGAGAGAGATAGTTCCTGACTGGCGATGAGGTAATTAAAAGTGATCATCTGGTTATTCTTTAAAAAGAACGCCAACGATACAACAAATATCAACAGGAACAGGATGATAGAAAAATATTTCTTAATCGATTGAGACATATGTTCTCTTCTTATATTCAGTAGTTTGGGTATAAACCGAAGTAACAACAATAAGCAGAGAACACTTCAAATACAATAGTCCGCTGTCGCGGAGCATTAAAAAATGGGGATAGTCTGTCTTCAGGCCTATGAGTATGGCCGCTTATCGACTCTTTCGCGCAACTCTTTACCCGGTTTAAAATGAGGCACGTATTTAGCTGGAAGTGATACAGGTTCGCCTGTTTTAGGGTTCCTGCCCACACGTGGTGGACGATAATGCAGTGCAAAACTGCCGAACCCTCGAATTTCTATCCTTTCCCCGTTGGAAAGTGTCGTGGCCATATGCTCGAGAACCGTCTTTACGGCCAACTCAACATCCCGGTAGGCTAATTGAGTTAGTCTTCTAGCAAGAGCTTCTATGAGTTCTGATTTTGTCATCATTTATCTCAATTTCAGTTCAAGACAGTTTCCTGCGATGCCACCAGACAAGCATGGATGATTATCTGGCCCCCCGTGTTCCTTAGTAATATCAATACTTTACATTAAATGTGTTCTTACTTCTATAGTAGGAACACAGTTTGTTCGTTATTTATCCAGGTGTTCCTTCAATAAATCACCCAGTGTGCTTCTTCCTGAGCCATCAGCAGCATCAACACTAGAACCATATTCTTCCAAAGCAGTTGCTTCGTCATCTGTTTCTTTGGCTCTAACGGATACATTAACTGAACGTTTTTTACGGTCAATTGCAGTAATTTTAACTTCTATTTCATCACCGATTTTAACTTCGGTACGTGCATCATTTACCTTCGCATCTATCGAAATCTCTGAAGCCCGCATATAACCCTGAACACCTTCCGTCAGTGCCAGGATCACGCTTCTCGTCTCGACACTTTCTACAATACCCTTGACGATTGACCCTTTTGGATTTTCAGCGACATAATTTGAGAAAGGGTCTTTTTCCATCTGTTTGACGCCCAGAGAGATACGTTCTCTTTCTGCATCTACTGCAAGTACAACTGTTTCCAGTTCGTCACCTTTACTATATTGATGAATGAACTCTTCGCCAGTGCCTGACCAGGTGATGTCTGAAAGATGAACCAGACCATCAATATCACCGTAAAGGCCGATAAAAATTCCAAAATCGGTAATGGATTTAATAGTTCCAACCACTCGGTCGCCCTTATTATGGGTCGCAGCAAACTGCTCCCAGGGGTTTGGTTGACACTGTTTCATGCCAAGCGAGATACGACGCCTTTCAGCATCAATATCCAGAATGACAACATCCACTTCTTCACCAATTTGTACCAGCTTTGAAGGATGTACGTTCTTATTTGTCCAATCCATTTCGGATACATGAACCAGACCTTCTACACCCTCTTCAAGCTCTACAAAACAGCCATAATCTGCAAGATTGGTTACTTTGCCATGTAGACGGGCACCTTCAGGATAACGCTTACTTAAATCACCCCATGGATCGTCACCCATTTGCTTCAACCCAAGCGAAACACGGTTTCGTTCGCGATCAAATTTCAGTACCTTGACTTCAATTTCGTCACCGACGGTGACAATCTCACTTGGGTTTTTAACTCTTTTCCAGGCCATATCAGTGATATGCAATAATCCGTCAATACCACCCAAGTCAAGGAATGCACCATAATCTGTTGTGTTTTTGACAATGCCCTTAATAATCGCGCCTTCCTGTAGAGATTCAAGTAGTTCAGCACGATCAGCTGTATTTTCTGTTTCAACGACGGCACGACGGGAAACAACAACGTTGTTTCTACGTTGGTCAATTTTGATAACCTTAAATTCCAGCGGTTTGCCTTCAAGATAACTGGTATCTTTAACTGGACGTACATCAATAAGTGAACCAGGCAAGAATGCTCTGACTTTATCTATATCGACAGTGAAACCACCTTTTACTCTTTCGGAGATAATACCTGTGACAATTTCATCTGCTTCATGAGCTTTTTCCAGACTTGTCCAGGCCATCAGGCGTTTGGCTTTTTCTCGTGACAGTCTTGTTTCACCAAAACCATCCTCTACCGCATCCAGAGAAACGTCTACTTCATCGCCAATATTTACTTCAACCTCACCCTTCTCATCAAAGAATTGTGAAATCGGAATGAGTCCTTCGGATTTGAGTCCTGCGTTGACGACAACAGTGTCCTGATTGATTTCGACCACCGTAGCACTGACGATGGAACCTGGGCGCATTTTGCCCTCTATTTTACTTTGTTCAAAAAGTTCGGCGAAACTTTCACTCATGAAAAACAATTACCTCTACTCCAGTTCTGCCTTGTCAGTTTTTATCCTGCCAGAGACTGGTAAGATTATGCTATTGCATTGCTGCGACACTGCATAACGGTTAGTTAATAAAATTAGTCATGGAACAACTCACCGACGTATAAACACCATTAATCATGATGTTGGACAGGTATCTGGCAGGGTTTCCTGGACCAGATTTTCTATCTTTCTTATAACCTCAGTAATTTCCATTTTTGTCGTATCGACAACGATGGCATCATCCGCAGGCTTCAGTGGTGATATAGTTCTTTGACTATCCCTTGTATCTCTCTCGGCTATATCAGCCGCGAGGCGCGGGAGATTAACATCAAATCCTTTCTGCTTCAACTGCTTATAGCGTCTTTGAGCACGTTCTTCAGCGGAGGCAATGAGGTAAATTTTCAAAGGTGCATTGGTAAAAACAACCGTTCCCATATCCCGGCCATCGGCAACTAATCCAGGAGATTGTTGAAATTGCCTTTGTCTCTCTAACAGTGCAGATCTGACCTGAGGAAGGATAGCAATCTGTGATGCGGAATTACCACATGCCTCCGTCCTTATTTTCTGGCTTATATCATCGCCTTCGAAGATGACTGTGATATCTTTTCCTGGCTGGGATTGCTGAAATACAACATCCAGTGATCCCGCGATATCAGCAATGGCTGACTCATTACTATCCGGTTCAAGTTGATGCTTTTCGGCTGCTACAGCCACAATCCTGTACAGGGCACCACTATCAAGGAGATGCCAACCTAACCAATTTGCCAAATGGCTACATATCGTGCCTTTTCCTGTGCCACTGGGGCCATCAACAGCAATGACGGGAATATCAGACATTATAAACTTGTTCCTCGACGACCAGATCAAGACCGGCAGTCTTCGCAACATCAACAAAACCAGGAAAAGAGGTTTCAACGTTAGAACAGTCTTTAATCGTAATAGGGTCGGAGGCAATCAGTCCAGCAATGGCAAATGCCATGGCAATTCTGTGGTCGGTAAAACTATTAATCTCACCACCTGATATCAGGCCACCTGTCACCGTCATTCCATCAGGCTGTTCATCAACATCAATACCTAATGTTTGCAGGCCGTTCACAATTGCGGTGATTCTGTCACTTTCCTTAACACGCAATTCTCCTGCGCCAGTAAGTCTAGTTTTACCTATTGCACAGGCAGCTGCCACCATAATGGCAGGAAATTCATCGATTGCTGAAGGAACCAGAGATTCAGATATCTCGATGCCGTGTAATTCTGATGATTTCACACGAATATCAGCAACGGGTTCCCCGCTCACAACTTTTTCTTTTAGCAGTGTAATATCGGCACCCATCTCTCTTAATATATGGATAACAGCATCTCTATTTGGGTTAACACCAACATTTTCAATAATAATATCTGCTTCATTTGCAATGCAGGCCCCGACAATAAAAAAAGCAGCTGAGGAGATATCCGCAGGAACCTCGATGCTTGTTCCTTTCAATACCCCACCACCTGTAAGAGCAATGGTGCTTCCCTCACACTCTATCTGATAATCAAACTGCTTGAGCATGCGCTCAGTATGATCACGCGTCGTGACAGGCTCATGGATGCAAGTCCTGCCGTTGGCACTCAAAGCCGCTAACAATAAGCTGGATTTTAATTGTGCACTCGCGACAGGCATTTCAAAATCTATTGCTGTTAAACTGGCACCACCTTTTATATATATAGGTAGCGTACCGTCCTTCGAGCAGGTAATCGAGGCATGCATTTTTTGTAGGGGATCAACAATCCTTCGCATTGGCCGTGACATCAACGAATCATCGCCCACTAGTTCACATTCAATTCCAAGCCCGGAAAGTAAACCAGAAAGTAAACGGACAGAGGTACCTGAATTACCCAGATTCAACGCTGTTATTGGTGTAGTAAGACCTTCCATACCAACCCCATCGACAACCACCTCGTTTTCTGAGCTGTGTTGTATTTCGACTCCCATCGCCCTGAATACTGCCATGGTTGCCATGGTATCTTCGCCATCCAGAAAGCCAGTGATACGGCTTTGACCTTCTGCGATCGCAGACAACATCAACGCGCGATGTGAGATGGATTTATCACCAGGCACATGAATTCGACCGCTTAGTTTTCCACTGGGTGAAATACAGTAATTAATCATGTTTTGTGCAAATAGGAATGCTTAAGTTATGCGTGCACATTTATTCAGGAGAATCGTTTCGATTCTTTCTTTGATCGGTAAAGTTATCTCTTGAAGTCTTGGCTCTCTCAAATAGTTCTAGTAAGGCATCACTGTCATTGTCCTTGATGGCTGCTCTGATTTTATTCAAATGCTGATCAAACTGATTCATCACGTTCAGGAGTTGTTCGCGATTTGAAAAACAGATGTCGTGCCACATACGCGGATGACTAGATGCTATTCGAGTAAAATCTGCGAAACCACCGGCGGCAAACTCGAAAATACTATCACTTTCCTGCATTCTAGAGAGACAATCTACCAGCGCATAGGCAAGCATATGGGGTAAGTGGCTGGTTGCGGCGAGAATAGTGTCATGATTTTCAACATCCAGGTTAAGCACCTCTGCTCCGGTCAATTTCCACATCTCTGTGATCAAATTTAATGCTTCCGGATCTGTCTCGGCAACAGGTGTAAGAATAACACGATGTGCATCAAATAATTCCGCGCATGAGGCCTCGACACCACTCTCTTCTTTGCCCGCAATTGGATGTCCAGGGACAAACCGTTTGAATAAATCACCCAGATTTTCTCTTGCAGATTTAACAATCGAGCCTTTGGCACTGCCAACATCGGTAACTATAACTGTTTTTTTAAGTGCATTTGACATCTCTGCAAACAATTTGTCGGCTGTGGATAGTGGTGTTGCCAATACAACTATATCGGCATCAGTCACGACATCTACAATATTCAGGCTGTATTTATCTATGACACCCAATTGCACAGCCTTTTTCAGGTTATTTTCGTCTCGTCCGTAACCGACAACAGTCGTTACCGCATGAACACTTTTTAGTGCGCGCGCGAGTGAGCCACCAATCAAACCAACACCGATGATTGCTATTCGCTTGGCTATGATATTGGCTATCACGCTCCTACATCCAACCCCGTTAAAACTGACTCCAGCGCCTGAATAAATTTTTCATTCTCTTGTTTCAGACCAATAGTGATCCGCAGGTGATTTGGCAACCCATAATTATCAATAGGCCTGACAATGACACCTTGATGTAATAATTGTTTATACATTTCTATGCCGGACTGACCCGTCGTCTGCAGATCAACACAGATAAAATTTCCAACCGAAGGAATATATTGCAGATTCATGTTATCAAAGGCCATTGTCAGCTGTTTCATTCCCGCCTGATTCAGGCTGACACTCTGTTGTAGATGGTCTATGTCGCCCAGTGCGGCACTGGCGGCAGACAGGGCCAGACTGTTCACATTAAAAGGCTGCCGGACTCGATTCATTAAATCAGCAATATCGCGATGTGAGATACCATAACCAATTCTTAAACCAGCAAGACCAAATGCCTTTGAGAAGGTACGAGTCACTAACAGATTTGGGAATTCATTCACCCATTGAATGCAATTAGGATAGTCATCCTCATCTACATATTCAAAATAGGCCTCATCTACCACCACCACCATCTGTTCAGGACAAGACTCAAGCAATGTTCTTAATGATTGAATATTCTGCCAGGTCCCCGTTGGATTATTCGGATTTGCTACAAACATGATACGTGAGTTTTCATTCGCTGCTGCTTGCATTGCAGAAAGATCATGTCCCCAATCCTTTGCCGGAACGACAACAGCCCTGGCACCGACTGCCTGTGTTACCAAAGAATAAACAGCAAAGGCGTGCTCAGAAATAATGACCTCATGCTGTGGCCCTGTGATCGCTCTGGTGATGAGTTCAAGAATTTCATTGGATCCATTACCGATAGTGATCTGATCTGTGTTGACGCCATGCCGCCCTGCCAAAGCCATTTTCAGATCATGAGCATTACCATCAGGATACCTCGACAAATTGGAAGTAGATGATAGAGCTAGTTGTGCCTTCACGCCGGAACCAAGTGGATTTTCGTTTGAAGCTAGCTTGATAATATTACTGATACCAAGCTCACGTTCCAGTTCTTCCACAGGTTTTCCTGGCTGATAAGGATGTAGACCAGCAACACCTGTCGTTGCTAAGTTGATCAAATCACACGTCATTTGTCTTTCAGACTACTCTTTAAACCTGGATCCAGGGTGTCACAGTACAGCGCGTGGATACGAGCCTAATAACTTAAGCATAGAGGCACGACCGTTCAGTTTATCCAGCGCCAGAGCCACAGTGGCTTCCTTTGCATGACCCTCGATATCGACAAAGAAGATGTATTCCCACATGCCCTTACGTGATGGCCGTGATTCAATACGAGTCAGACTTACGCCATTATCTGAAAAACAGGCGAGCATCTCCTGCAAGGCACCAGGTTTATTCGCTGCTGTAAATAGTAAGGAAGTTTTATCGTTATCACTCGGGAGTGTCTCGTGCTGACCCAACACCAGAAAACGGGTGGTATTGTCGGCTTCGTTCTCAATATTTTTCATCAACACGGGCAACTTATAGAGTTCGGCGGCAGATTCACCTGCTATCGCTGCCACATTCTCTTCGCCAGCTGCGAGTCGTGCGGCCTCTGCATTACTAGTCAAAGAAACTCTTTCCGCTTTTAATAAATGTGTATCCAGCCATGCTCGACATTGCGCAAACGATTGTTGATGCGAATACACTTTGGTAATTTTTTCGATTGATTCTTCATTACTCAACAAATGATGATGAATGCGCAATTCAACTTCACCGCAAATCATCAGACTTGAATTTGCCAACATATCAAGCGTATGATTAACAACACCTTCTATAGAGTTTTCGACGGGAACAACTCCATACTGACAGGCACCAGATTCCACTTCTCGAAAGACCTGATCAATACTCCCCATAGCTGTCGTTTTCACAGAGTGACCAAAATGTTTCAATGCCGCAGCTTGCGTGAAAGTCCCTTCAGGCCCCAGATAAGCAATATCCAGTGTTTGCTCCAGTGCCAGACAGGCCGACATGATCTCACGGAATAAACGCGCCATCTCTTCTTCAGATAATGGACCAGGATTTCGATCTATAATTTTTCTCAAGACCTGTGCTTCACGCTCCGGACGGTAGAAACCATTATTTTCCGACTGTTCGTTCTTGACACGAGCAATTTCTGTTGCCATACGCGCACGTCGGCTAATCAACTCAAGTAAACTTGAATCAATTTCATCAATTTTTGCTCTTAGTTCATCTAATGTTAAATCTTCAGCCATTTGTGCGTTCAAATTCCTGCATAAAAGCGATCAAGGCATCAACACCCTCTTCAGGCATCGCATTGTACATACTGGCACGCATACCGCCGACACTGCGATGACCATTTAACGCAACCAGTCCATGATCTTTTGCCTCACTGGCAAATTTTTCATAGAGCGATTCGTCAATCAGTGTAAATGGCACATTCATTCTGGAACGATATTTCGTTGCTATTGGATTATTATAAAAATCGGATTCATCAATCACCCGATACAGGCTATCGGAACGTGCAAGGCTCATTCTTTCCATCGATTCGAGGCCACCTTGTTCCTTGATCCACTTCAATACCAACCCGGACAGATACCAACTATAGGTCGGCGGCGTATTGTACATCGAGTCTTTTTTAGCATGAATAGCATAATCATACATACTCGGGACATGTTTTGATGCATGACCGATCAAGTCTTCACGAATAATCACAAACACCAATCCTGATGGGCCAATATTTTTTTGTGCGCTAGCGAAGATGACACCATAACGAGACACATCTAATGGCTTTGATAATAGATTAGATGTCATGTCCGACACCAGCGGAACATCACCTACATCCGGAATAGCAGGAAACTGAACGCCACTGATGGTTTCATTATCAGTGTAGTAGACATAAGCCGCATCAGGATTAAGTGACCATGTTTCTGCCTCTGGTATCGATTGCATAGAACTATCTTCGCTAGCAATGACCTTTACCTTGCAAAAACGTTCTGCTTCTTTAAGTGCCTTCCCGGACCAGATACCGGTATGGAAATAGTCAGCTGTGTTTTTACCCGCAAGCAAATTTAAAGGCACCATGGCAAACTGGCCGCTGGCACCTCCCTGTAAAAAAAGTACCTTATAGTTTTCGGGAATCGCCAGCAGCTCTCGAAAGTCTGCCTCTGTCTGTGCAGCCATAGACATATATTCACTACTACGATGACTCATCTCCATGACTGACATTCCAGTTCCATGCCAATCGAGAAATTCCGCTCTGGCAAGTTGCATGACTTCTCTTGGCAGCACCGCAGGGCCTGGACCAAAGTTATAAACCAGTCCCGAATAACACTCCTTGCTGTCTACAGCTTTCAATGTGTTAAGTTTCTGTTTCATTGTTTTCTTTTACTGTGTACCACATTCTGTTATTTCTTCACTCGCTGCTTCATCATTTAGGACACTTTCCGGATCTTTGTATTCAACGATGCGTTCCAGACTCACCAGATGTTCTTCTTGTCCCAGTTTGACCAGAGTCACACCCTGTGTATTTCTCCCCAAGACTGAAACATCATTAACGGGTGTACGAATCAAGGTACCTTGATCACTGATAAGCATGATTTCGTCATCCTCATCGACGGCAACAGCACCGACCACATTGCCGTTACGCTCCGTTGTCTGAATCGAGATAACGCCCAGGCCACCCCGTCCCTTGACTGCATAATCAGTTATTGCGGTTCGTTTACCAAAACCGTTTTCAGTCACCGTCAATACCGAGCTTGCATCTGACTCAACAATGATGAGTGAATTCACTTTCTGACCTTCAGCCAGACGGATCCCTCGAACACCTCGAGCTGTTCTACCCATGGCTCTCACTGCAGTCTCTTTAAACCTAACCACCTTACCTGCATTGCTAAACAACATAATGTCATGTTCACCGTCGGTGACTTCAACACCGATCAACTGATTACCATCAACCAGTTCAATCGCCCTTAAACCACTTGGCCTTGGTCGTGCGAAATCTGTTAGCACACATTTTTTAACTGTTCCATCGGCTGTCGCCATAAAGATAAATTTATCTTCAACAAACTCACGTATTGGTAACACCGCATTGATTCGTTCACCCTCTTCCAATTGCAATAGATTAACAATCGGTTGGCCGCGCGCGGCACGGCTGGCCTGAGGTAACTGATATACCTTCAGCCAATATAGTTTTCCCTTACTGGAAAAACACAACAACGTATCATGGGTGCTGGCAATAAATAACTTGTCTATGAAATCTTCATCCTTCATATTCGTCGCAGATTTACCCCTGCCACCACGACGTTGTGAACGATAAGTATCGATCGGTTGTGATTTCGCATAACCTGCATGTGAAAGAGTCACCACGACATCTTCTTCGGTAATCAGATCTTCCATACTCAGATCAAGTTGATCTTCAAGTATTTCGGTACGTCTTTCATCACCATAACGATCTCGAATATCTTCAAGCTCTTCCCTGATAACCTGCATTAATCTTTCTGGCCGCGACAGTATGTCCAGTAAATCAATAATAGCTTCCAGAATTTCACCATATTCCTTAAAGATTTTTTCCTGCTCCAATCCTGTCAGTCTTTGTAATTTCAACTCCAGAATCGCCTGCGCCTGAATTTCAGATAATCGGTAACCACCTTCGACAAGACCAAAGCCATCTGCTAAATCTTCTGGGCGTGAGACATCTGCATCCGCCCGCTCCAGCATCTTCACCACGGTTCCCGACTCCCATATGGGCCCTAATAATGCTTGTTTAGCCTCAACAGGTGTGGCTGAGGCCTTGATTAAAGCAATGATAGGATCAATGTTTGCCAGCGAAACAGCCAAACCTTCCAGAATATGTGCGCGGGATCTTGATTTGCGCAGATCATAACGTGTACGCCGAGTGACAATTTCACGACGATGACGTATAAATGATTCTAATAACTGTTTTAGATTTAACAGTTTCGGCTGCCCCTCCTTCAGTGCAACAATATTAATACCAAACACGTTTTGCATCTGTGTCTGTTGGTATAGATTGTTTATCAATACCTCGGGCACTTCGCCTCTGCGCAGATCGATGACCATACGCATACCGTCTTTATCAGATTCATCACGCAATTCTTTGATGCTACTGATTTTTTTATCCTTCACCAGTTCGGCAATTTTTTCCATCAAGCGCGCCTTGTTTACCTGATAGGGTAATTCCGTGACGATGATACTGTGCGTTCCCTTTTCATCATCAGATTCGATATGGGTGCGTGCACGCATATAAATCTTGCCACGGCCGGTTTCGTATGCCTCACGAATACCTTTAGAACCATTAATAAACCCTGCCGTTGGAAAATCTGGCCCGGGAATAAACTGCATAAGCTCAGCAGTGGTTATTTCGTCATCGCCCATCAGTGCGATAGCGGCATTAATAACTTCAGTTAAATTGTGCGGTGGAATATTGGTTGCCATGCCAACCGCGATGCCACTGGAACCATTGACGAGTAAATTGGGAATACGCGCAGGAAGAACCGTAGGTTCATGTTCCGAGCCATCATAATTTGGAATGAAATCAACCGTTTCCTTATCCAGATCTTCCAGTAATTCATGCGCAATACGTGTCATACGCACCTCTGTGTAACGCATGGCAGCAGGAGAATCTCCGTCTACTGAGCCAAAATTTCCCTGACCATCGACCAGCACATAACGGAGTGAAAATGGCTGTGCCATTCGCACCATGGTGTCATACACCGCAGTGTCACCGTGAGGATGGTATTTACCGATAACATCACCGACGATGCGGGCTGATTTTTTGTAGGCTTTGTTCCAGTCATTGCCCATCACATTCATGGCATACAAAACACGACGATGTACAGGTTTCAGACCATCACGGACATCTGGTAAAGCCCTTCCCACAATTACGCTCATGGCGTAATCCATGTAGGATTGCTTCATTTCATCTTCAATATTGACCGGGCTTACGGAGCCCACTATTTCACTTTCATTCATACAAATTCAGGGCTTAATTATGAAACAATCGACCCTCTGTTTCCCCCATTCACAAAGGTCGAAATATTACCACATCAAGCCAATTCTCTGTAGAAAAAAGTGCTGTCAAAACAGATTATTTTCAATCAAATAGCGGCTTTACCGTGAACGATTATTTAGAGCATGGCAAGTCTTATTTTATGGGAGTCTGGGGCTTTAATAATACCTTTTTCAGTGACGATAACATCGATCAAATTAGCAGGTGTCACATCAAAGGCAGGATTCCATGCTGAGACATTTTCCGGTGCGATTTTTACGCCTGAAAAATTTAAAATTTCTTCTTTTGCTCTCTGTTCGATAGGAATCTCATTACCGCTCTTGGCATCAAGGTCAAAGGTTGATGAGGGCGCAACTACCATCACTCGAATACCATGATATTTTGCCGTGACCGCATGCGTGTAGGTACCAATTTTATTACAAACATCACCATTTGCTGCGATCCTGTCTGCCCCAACAATGACCCATTTTACGCCACCCTGACTGTACAGATGGCAGGCGGCACTGTCCGTCAAAAGCGTGGTTGGAACATTATCTTGCTGCAACTCCCATGCAGTTAGTCTCGAACCCTGCAACCAGGGACGTGTTTCGCTGATATAAACAGAGGTGATTTTGCCTTGCTTATGCGCGGTTCTGATCACACCCAGGGCAGTTCCGTAACCACCTGTCGCCAATGCACCTGCATTGCAATGAGTTAATACCTGACATTCACCTTCAATCAACCTTGCCCCCAGGTCACTCATATGAATATTGGCCGCAATATCCTGGTCATGGATAGATATCGCTTCGGCCAATAGAACAGGTTCTGGGTCACCCTCAATCGAATTAAATAGCCTGCTCATCCTTGCAATTGCCCATTGCAAGTTGACAGCCGTCGGTCTACTTGCGACCAGTACCGCGAGACTATCTTCAATCGTTTCTCGCCACTCATCCCCGGATAGAGCATAGGCCTGTCTGGCTGCAAGTACGACCCCATATGCAGCTGTAATGCCAATCGCAGGGGCACCACGAACTACCATGCTAGTAATCGCCTCTGACAGTGACCGAACATCAACATAATGATTGACCTGAAATTCGTGTGGCAGAATTCGCTGATCTATCAGATTTATCCCTTCTGGCAGATCTATTCCCTCTGCTACCCATTCAACGGGACATAACATGTCACGTTTTCCTGCTGCGATATATTCTGATAAGTTTATCGACGGCAATTTAAAGTCTCCCTGTTAAGTTTTTTTTCGTACAATTCACATCCCAGGAGTCTGTCGGACTTAGGTTTTCGTCTCGAGGGAAAGTCCGGTTTGAGTTCTATTTTGTGCTCTTTTGAGGCGAATAGT
>SMVA01028428.1_pt1 | contig 25345 bp, 23 predicted proteins | sample 2456451 | NCBI WGS metagenome assembly SMVA01 (sample SAMN11095933, study PRJNA526329) | marine sediment metagenome | biome: Marine sediment; feature: Surficial sediment; material: Deep marine sediment; isolation source: Hadal surficial sediment | place: Pacific Ocean | collected 2014-05 | depth... | reverse complement strand
CCCGTCGTACATTGCGATTTGATGGTGCACTCCCTGCAAGCAGAACTCCAGTACCGATGAATGACCCGTTCCTTCTCAACTGTCTTCTGGCGCCAGATGGCACGCTCTCCAGCTGGACAAAGATATTCGTCATCCTCTGCAATGTAGCGAAAATCGCGTTTGCCAAACAAACCCTTCGCCTGGTTGCCGGAGGTTTGTGGCTTGGGCAGGTAGGTGGTGATACCGCTCTCCTCACAGGCCAGTATCTCTTCGCCGTTGAAGTAGCCGCGGTCCGCAACTACTGTCAGTTCTTTCGTGTCGATTACTGCTTTGGCCTGCTCGGCCATGTTGGCCAGTTGAGTGCGGTCATGGCCAGTGTTGGTTACCTCGTGCACCACAATGAGATGGTGCTTTGCATCTACGGCCGTCTGTACGTTGTAACCGACAACTCCTCTGCCACGCGCCGTGGTCCCCATGGCGCGGGCATCGGGGTCAGTCAGTGAGAGTTGTTGGTCCGGTGTCGCCAGCATCCGGACCTCGAGCTTTTTTAGCGCCTGCATCTCCTCCTTGAGTTTGGCGATCCTGCTCTCCAGTCGCTCTGTCTTGCCTTTGGCCGCCTTCGATTCCCTGCGGTCGGCACTGGCAATATCCCCAAGATACTGTTGAATACTCTTGTCCAGCAGTGCCAATCGTTGTTTGACCTTGGCCCTCGTATAGTTCCGGTTGACGTTGTTCACGGCTTTAAATTTACTTCCATCAATAGCCACAAAGGCATCCGTGAACAGATCCAGCTTGCGACACAGCATCACAAATTCCCGACACACCAGGCGAATCGCCTCACCGTTGTTCTTGCGGAAGTCGGCAATGGTTTTGAAGTCCGGAGCCAGTCGGCCCAGCAGCCACATCAGCTCAACATTGCGGCCAGCTTCCCGTTCCAGGCGGCGCGAGGATTGCACGCGGTTGAAGTAACCATAGATAAACAGTTTGAGCATCATCCCCGGGTAATAGGCAGGTCTACCGGTGGCTTCGGGAACGACTTTAAATCCAAGACCCGACAAATCCAGGTCATCAATGAAGACGTCGATAACGCGGACTGGGTTATCCTCGGCTATGTAATCATCGATGCGTTCAGGGAACAGGGTGGCTTGAGTTCGGTCTTCGCCTTCTATGAATCCACTCATGGGCGTAACCCTTCAGCGGGAAAGTATGATTATATCTCGGCTTGGAGTTTTCACACAGTCTGGGAGTATAGCAGCCGCTGGCCAGGGCTATTTGAAAGCAGCAGCGCATTCCTGACCAATAGCCCTGTAAGCCATTATGAATGCAGCAATCATGCATCCTGACTAGAGGTCAGGATAGTAGACTGGATAATAATTGAGTCAAAGTGGCCAAATTGGCAGGCTAGAAGCTATGTGTTTACTGAAGTGTAGATATGGAGGCTGGAACCGGAATCGAACCGGTCTACACGGAGTTGCAGTCCGCTGCATAACCACTCTGCCATCCAGCCGGTAGGGGTCTTCGAGAAGGCGGGGATTATAGGGGCTTGAGGGGGTGATTACAACGCTGTATCACGTCTCCTGCTCGGCCTTTTTCTGGGCCTCTTCTCGCTCTAGCAACACCGCCCAGGCAGCCCGCAGGTATACCACCATGGAATACAGAGTCAGCACTGCAGCGACATATAACATCGTGTAGCCGACAGCCAACATCCAGCCGGGACTGGTGATGGGGTCCAGCGCCAGCAGCGCGATGATCGAGAGCATCTGTATAAAGGTTTTTAGTTTGGCGACGAAAACAACCGCAACACTGGCGCGCTCACCCAGTTCGGCCATCCACTCGCGCAGGGCCGAGACCACGATCTCCCGGCCAACAATGACGCAGGCCGCCACAGTAAAGAGAATATTGTCGTGTTGTTCTACCAACAACACCAGCGCTACCGCCACCATCAACTTGTCCGCAACCGGATCCAGAAAGGCGCCAAGCTCAGTGATCTGGGCGAGCCTGCGCGCCAGGTAGCCATCAAACCAATCGGTAATCGCCGCCAGTGCAAATACTCCGGCCGCAACCAGCTGGTGATTCTCAAAGGGCATGTAGAAAACCAGCACCAGGATGGGAACCATCGCAATGCGGCTGACGGTCAAGCTGTTGGGTATGTTGAGTTCCATTCCGGTCCTGTTGGGAATCAGTGGCTGTGCAATTGTGTGTATATCGCGTGGGCTATTTTTTCATTAATACCGCTAACTTTCATCAATTCTTCTACGCTGGCACGCTGAATTCCGTGCAAACCGCCAAAATGGCGCAATAAATCGCGCCGCCGCTTGCCGCCCACACCCGGAATCTGGTCCAGCACTGACCCCTTGCGCTTTTTATCCCGCCGCGCCCGGTGGCCGGTAATAGCAAAACGATGGGCCTCATCGCGTATATGCTGAATCAGGTGCAGGCCCGCATTGTCGCCCTTGAGCTGCAATTCCCGGCCCGTGTCACCCATAATCAAGGTTTCAAAACCAGCCTTGCGGGTGGTGCCCTTGGCCACCCCGACCACCATCACTTCGTCAATCTGCAAATCTTCAAGCACCGACAGGGCCTGTGTCACCTGGCCTTTACCCCCATCGATAAACAACACATCTGGCAGCACACCCTCGCCGGCCTTGAGACGTTTGTAGCGCCGCTCCAGCGCCTGTCGCATAGCGGCGTAATCATCACCGCCGACAATGCCCTCTATATTGAATTTTCGGTAATCGGATTTGCGCGGGCCATTGTGGTCGAACACTACACAGGATGCCACCGTGGCTTCACCCGAGCTGTGGCTGATATCAAAGCATTCCAGGCGTTCGGGCATCTCCGGCAGTTTGAGACTGTCCTGCAACACCTGGAAACGCTCCAGCGAGGTCTGGCGAGCCGATAACCGCGACTGCAGGTTTTGCTGTGCGGTCTGGCGACCCAACTGCAACCACTTGGCGCGCGCGTCGCGCACCCGGGTCTTGATGGCGACCTTGCGTTGCGCCCGCTCACTGAGCACCGCCTGCAGGCTGGCTTTGTCCTCGGTTGCGTGACTCAATATTAATTCGCGCGGAATCTCCCGCTTACCCGACAGGTAATAGAGCGGGATAAACGCGCTGATCACCTCGGCCTCGCCCTGGTCCAGTTTCAACGGCGGAAAATAGCTTTTGCTACCCAGTACTCGCCCGGCGCGCACAAACAATACCTGCACACAGGCTTTGCCCGCCTCCACCACGGCACAGATAATATCCAGGTCACCGGCCACGCCCTCGATACCCTGGCGCGCCTGTACCTGCTGCAATTGCGCCAGCTGATCGCGCAGCGCCGCGGCTTTCTCATAGTGCAGCTGCTCGGCGGCGGCTTCCATATCATCGGCCAGGGTCTGCATCAATTGCTGTGAGTGACCTTTGAGAAACAACACCGTGTGTTCAACCTGCTGCGCGTAATCCTCGGCACTGACCAGATCCACGCAGGGCGCACTGCAGCGACCAATCTGGTGCTGCAGGCAGGGTCGTGAGCGGTTGCGGTAATAGCTGTCTTCACACTGCCTCACTTGGAACACCTTCTGCATCAGGTGCAGGCTTTCTCGCACCGCTCCGGCGCTGGGGTAAGGCCCGAAGTACTGGCCCTTTTTGCGCTTGCTGCCGCGGTGCAAGGCAAGCCGTGGAAATGGATCGGCTGAGAGATAAATATAAGGATAGGATTTATCGTCACGCAGCAGGATGTTGTAGGCCGGCCGGTGCTTCTTGATGAGGTTGTGTTCCAACAACAGGGCATCGGTTTCGGTGTCGGTAACCGTGACTTGTATGTCGTCAATCTTGGCCACCATGGCCATGGTCTTGGTAGTCAGCCCACTGGCGCGAAAATAACTGGTCACCCGGTTGCGCAGGTGTTTGGCCTTGCCCACGTAGAGCAGATCACCGTCCTCGGTATACATCTGGTAGACACCCGGCCTGCCGCTCAGTGATTTGAGAAAGGATTCTGCGTCAAAAGCCATAACTGCGCGGCTCCTGTTCCAGCAGCAAGCCAAACTCAGTCTTCACAGCGCTCACTATTTCCCCGGCCAGGCTCAGTATCTCCCGGGCGGGATGGCGCTGTGGATTGATCAGCACCAGGGCGTGCTGCGGATGTACCCGCACCGCCGCATTGCTACGCTCTTTAAAGCCGCAGTACTCTATTAACCAGGCCGCGGCCAACTTGTAACTGTTGGGCGGTGCTGCACGGCCCTCATCGGCATAATGTGGTAACTCGGGATACGCCTGCAGCAACTGTTGCAGCATTGCCTCATCCACCCTTGGATTCTTAAAAAAACTACCCGCATTGGGTATCTCAGCCGGGTCGGGAAGTCGGCTGCTACGCACCGCAACTACCGCCTCAAAAACCTGTTCTGGTGTTGGGGTATCAAGGCCCTGTTGTTCAAGCCACTGCGCCAACGACGGATAGGCGTACACCGGTTGCGGAACCTTGCTGAGGCGAAACTGCACCACCTCAATAATCAGCTGGTCGCGCAGTTCTCGCTTAAAAATACTGTCGCGGTAATCAAGTTCGCAGTCGCGCCGGGACAACAACAGCTGTTTGCCGGTAGCCAGTTCGCGGGCTTGCACTGAGCGTAGAAAACCGCCCACTTCAACGCCGTAGGCACCGATATTCTGAATCGGCGCAGCACCCACCGTGCCGGGTATCAGCGCCAGGTTTTCCAGGCCGTAATAGCCCTGCTGCAAGCACCATTGCACAAACTGGTGCCAGTTTTCTCCGGCTGCCACCGCGAGCACCACGCTCTGTGCATCTTCTTCGACAACAGAAATCCCGCAACAGCGCTGCTTGATCAGCAGTCCATCGAGCTGCTGTGCGAATACGACATTACTGCCCTCCCCCAACACGCGCACGGTCCAGTTCGATTGCCTGGCCTGTGCTAATACCTCGGGTAAATCGGCGGCTTTTTCAAGCACCGTGAAAAATTCAGCGCAGCTGGGCACCGCCAGGGTATTGAGACTCTGCAGGGGAATATCGCGCTGCACAGGCAGGCTCATGATCAAGTCTCGCCCAGGGCGCGCAACAGGCCCTGGCTAGCTTCCTCCACCAGATCCAGCACCTCGTTAAACCCATCGCCGTCGCCGTAATAGGGATCGGGCACTTCGGTTACCGGTGCCTGTGGGTGAAACTCCAGAAACAGGCCCAGGTGGCCGCCAAAATCTTGCGGCTGCATCCAGCGCAGGTGGGACAGGTTTTGTTCATCCATGGCAAGAATATAGTCAAAGCGTTCAAAATCGCTGCTATTAACTTGCCGCGCCCGCAGCGGCGACAAGTCGTAACCTCTGGCCAGCGCCGCTTGGGTCGCCCTTGAGTCCGGCGTATTTCCGATATGCGCGCCGATGGTACCGGCAGAATCCACGCCGATATTGGCTTCCTCTCCCGCCTGCTCGACACAGTGTTGGAAAACCGCCTGCGCGGTTGGCGAGCGACAAATATTGCCCAGGCACACAAACAACACCCGCGCCGCCACCTTCAGGAAGCCCCGCCGAGAATGCGTCGCACCACAGCCAGGTCGGCCTCGGTATCTACGCCAGGTGGCACCTCTGCCAGCGCATCGGCGATATGAATGCGGGTACCATGGTACATGGCCCGCAGTTGTTCCAGTGATTCAGTCAACTCAATGGGGGCCGGTGACCAGTTGACAAAATCACGCAGCAAACTCACCCGGTAGGCATATATCCCCAGATGGCGCCGGGCCTGCACTACCTCTCCCGCTGCGGGCTGACCACCGGCAAACGCATCCCGGTCCCAGGGAATCGGCGCGCGCGTGAAATACAGGGCGTAACCCTGCTCATCGGCTACCACCTTGACAATATTTGGGTTAAACAGGTCGGCAACCGTGGTGATGGGCTCACACAGGGTGGCAATCCCCGCCTGTCCGTGCGCGGCCAGGTTGTCGGCAACCTGGTCAATCACCGCCGCGGGAATCAGCGGTTCATCCCCCTGCACATTGACGACGATTGAAGTCGCTGCCAGCCCTAGCTGACGGCTCACTTCTTCGATGCGATCCGTGCCCGAGACATGTTCCGCAGAGGTCATGGCCACCGTTGCGCCAAAGTCGCTGGCAGCGGTAAATATCCGTTCATCATCGGTGGCAATAATCACCTGCTCAGCGCCGCTCTCACAGGCCCGCTCATAGACATGCTGCACCATGGGTTTACCGGCAATATCCAACAGTGGCTTACCGGGCAATCGGCTGGAACCATAACGAGCAGGTATAACCACAGTAAAGCTCATTATTTTTCGTCTTCCCTGGGTTGCCTGGTGGTAATACTCAGGTGCACAAAACCCATTTGACCGGCCGCGTCCATGGCCCGTACCACGGCTTCGTGGGGCGTCTGGGCATCGGCGGTAATGACCATGGGCAGCGAGGTATCGCCTTCCGATACCTGGCGAATCGCCGCCTTGAGGGTAGCCAGGCGCACATCCACCAGGCGCTGGGCATTAATGGTGTACAAACCGCCCTCATCAATGAGTATTTCTATCTGTTCAGCTACATCGGCGCTGGCATCACCATGCGCTTCGGGCAAATCAATACTCAGGTGAGTTTCCTTGGTGAAGGTGGTCGAGACCATGAAAAATATCAACAACAAAAACACCACGTCGATCAGTGGTGTCATGTTGACGTCTACCTCCATCAGTCTTTGACGCCGGAATTTCAACTCCCGCTAATCCCGTTAATCCCGCTGCTGGCATCGGCGCTCTCGTTATGGAGCGCATCTACCAACTTGATGGTTTCCTGCTCAAGGCCTATCACGATGCCATCGATGCGGCCGACAAAATAGCGGTGCATGATCAGGCTGGGAATGGCGATGCTCAAACCAGCGGCGGTGGTAATCAATGCTTCCGAAATACCACCGGCCAGAACGGAGGCATTGCCGGTGCCCTGCGCCATAATCTCGGTAAACACTTTGATCATACCCACCACGGTCCCCAGCAACCCCAACAAGGGGGTAACCGCCGCGATCGTGCCCAGCGGATTGAGGTATCTCTCCAGGTCGTGCATCACGTGGCTGGCAGCCTCCTCTATGCTTTCCTTCATCACGTCCCGGCCATGATGGGCATTGCCCAGGCCAGCGGCCAGGATTTCACCCAGCGGCGATGACGCACGCAAAGTGCGCAATTTCGGAGCGTCCAGTTCGTTATTCTTTAGCTGCGTCCACACCCGTGCCAGCAGGTGCGGTGGAGATATTTTTTCAGTATTGAGCGTAATCAGGCGCTCTACACAAATTGCCAGTGCTACCACCGAACACAACAGGATAGGCAGCATCAACCAACCGCCCGCTGTTACCATCTCTAGCACTAGTGCCACCTCTCGTTATTGGAATCTCTGGCTCATTATACGCAGGCGCGCAGGCAGTGGAAGATATTCAATGCCAGTAATAGCGCCGGGTCACTCTATGACGTTCAACACTCACTAATTTCCCATCAATAATGCGCAGGCTTACCGCGCCATCCCGCGCGGTATCGAGAATTTCAATGCCCATGCGATCCATGCGCTGCAGTACAGTCGCGTGAGGATGCCCAAAACGATTCCGGTAGCCGCGACTGAGAATCGCCCACCGGGGATCAATGGCGCGCAGGAAAGGCCCACTGGAAGAAGTCTGGCTGCCGTGATGGGCCGCCACCAGTACCTGGGCAGGTAACATGCCCGCCTGCTCGCGTACCAGTTGCCGCTCCACATCAGCTTCCACATCTCCAGGTAAGAGCACCCTGAAGCCGCGGTGTTCGATACGCAGCACGCAACTGCGATTATTGGATGAATATGAATGCCGGCGGCTGTCCGCTGGGTGTAGAACAGAAATATGCAGCGGGCCCCGTTCAAAAACGAGCCCGGGCACACAGGGCTGTTGGCCTTTCAGGTCACCGAAAGGCTGGTCGCCATACCATGTCTGGGCTACATCCAGCCTGTCATGCAAAGAATAGACACCGCTGGCATGATCGCGATCAGCGTGGCTAATAACCAGCAAATCCAGTTTCTCCACGCCCAGTTCCCGCAGGTACGGCACAATCACCGCCGTGGCCATATTGGGCCCATCGGTATCACCGGCACCGGTATCGTAGAGCATAACCGTATCCTTACTTCTCACGATCACCGCCAGGCCCTGTCCAACATCCAGTGCGGTTACCTGCAATTCGCCCTCTGACAGCACTGGCCGGGATGGAAAAACCGGCAGCAAGAGCAACAACAATGCCAACCAGCGCAGCGGTACCCCCCGGTGCGTTATCAATAACAGTAGGGCCAGCAGCAGCGCGAAGCTTGCGCCCAGTGAAGGTTGATACTCCAGCCACAGTGGTAGTCCCGTTTGATCCAGGCTGTCCGCTACTGTCAGGAAATGCGCCACCGGTATTGCGGCCAGTTCCCAGGCCCACTCTGCCAGCGGCAAAGAGTCGGGCATGATCTGTGCCAACGGTGCCAGCAATGATGCAATCAGGCATAGTGGTGCAATCCAGAAGGTCAGTACGGGTATGGCGACCAGGTTTGCAAGCGGAGACAACCAGCCCAGGCCGCCGAACCAAAAACTGGCCAATAGCCCCAGGCACAAACTCAGGCACAGTTGCAGGCGCAGGGCCAGCCGCCAACCGTGTAGTCCTCTCCACATGGCCTGCAAATAAAAAATCAGTGCTACTGCGATGAAAGACAGCCAAAAGCCGGCACTGTGTGAGGCCAGAGGATCAATGAGCGCAATCACTGTCAGCGCCAATAGCAGGCTCCGCACCGGGCGTGGCTTGCGACGTAAAAGTGCCGCCAGTTGTACCGTGGCCAGCATCACCAGGGCCCTGACGGTGGACAATGCAAAGCCTGCCTGGGCACTGTATACAAGTGCCAACAGGGCCGCCGCCATATGTGCGCCGCGCAGACCAAACACACGTCCCAGCAAAAACCCCAGCGCCGCGACCATACCCACATGTAACCCTGATATGACCACCAGGTGATTGAGGCCAAATCGTTGAAACAGAGCCCACTGATCGGCTGGAATGCCACTGCGATCACCCAGGCTCAGTGCCAGTAGTACACCCGCTTCTGTTCGATTGGCAAAATGCGAGCGTAAGCTGTCAGCGATACGCTGTCGCCACTGTTGCATTGGCGAATGCCACCACACGGGCGGCGAGAGCAACTCAAGCGGTTTTTCGCGCACGTAACCGGTTGCCGCATAGCGGTGTTGAGCTAGCCAGGATTGAAAATTGAAGCTGCCCGGGTTGGCCAGTCCCCAGGGTTTCTTGAGTCGCACGGTAAACCGCCAGCGCTGGCCAGCGCGCAGCTGCAGGTCGCCATAATAGGAAAGCAATATTTTGCCCAATCGCGATGGGCATTGAGAAATACTGGCCGGGCAGCTGACCCTGTCGACCTGCAAGGCAAATCGCTGGCGCTGACCGCCACGACTGAAAGAACGCAACTGGGGCGGTTCCAGGATCTGGCCGTCCACCTGCAGCAGTTCACCCTCTAAGGCAGCGGGTAGCCGCTCTGCCAACAGTGAATAGCCCCAGGCGCTGCCCCACAACGCACCTGCCAACAGCCCGGCCAGCAGGTATCGCCAGCGGCCACGACTGAGCAGCAAGGCCGGCAGCGTCAACGCGAGCCCGCCCAGCAATACCACCGGTGCAGGCAGGCTGGGCATCCAGCCAATCGCAAACACCGCGGCCACAGTACCAATCATCCATGATTGCATTTAGAATAACCGCCTTAATTCCCTGGCACTATCAAGTCAAGCACAGGATTAGAGGTACCGCCACCTACTATGCCCAAGGAGACCATAAAACGCTTTCTGCCGACTCCTGCGAAACTGCGACAAATCAAGTCACTGGCCGTGTTGGGAGAATGGATTTACGAGCCAAATCTCTGGCATATCAACCGTAATTCAGCATCGGTAGCTTTTTTTGTAGGTCTGTTTGTGGCCTTCATTCCACTACCCTCACAGATGATTCTCGCCAGCCTGCTGTCAGTGTGGTTGCGCTGCAACCTGCCATTGGCGGTTGGCCTGTGCTGGATCACCAACCCCCTTACCATCGGTCCAATTTTCTGGTTTGCCTACCAGCTGGGCGCCCTGGTGATGGGCGTGACAGCCGAGACAGCGCAGTTCTCAATCAGCTGGGAATGGCTATCTACCGGCCTGGTCGCTGTTTGGCAGCCCTTTCTACTGGGCTGTCTGTTGTGTGGTTTTTTCTTCGGCAGCCTGGGCTACTTTGTAGTGCAAGGATTGTGGCGCTGGCAGGTCGTGCAACGCTGGGAAGCGAGAGGGGAAAAACGGCGCCTCAAATTAGAGCAGGCTACTCATGACGTAGCGCTTCGGCAGGAGGCAATTTCGCAGCACGACGAGCCGGATACAGCGCCGCCAGAAAGCACAGCACCGCCGCCACCGCGTTAATCATAAAGACATCGGCCAGCCGCAGGTCTGAGGGCATGTAGCCGATGGGGTAGACATCGGTATCGAGAAAAGTAACGTTAAAAATACCTTCTATACCGGCCACTATCTCCGTTACCCAGAGGCTGGCAAACACACCCAGTGCCGTGCCCAACACGGTGCCCACCAGGGCAATTATCAACCCCTGCAGGAGGAATATTTTATTGATATCGGCCGGGCTGGCACCCAGTGCCCGCAAAATAGCGATATCGGAAGTTTTGTCCACCACTACCAGTACCAGCGAAGAAACCACGTTAAAAGCTGCTATGGCGATAATCGATAACAACAAAATACCCACCAGGTCGCGAGACATCTGTATAGCGGCATAGAGATTACCGTGGGTCATGGTCCAGTCGGTGGCGTAAAAACCCGGTGGCATGGCATTAACCAACTCCCAGCCCACTCTCGGTGCGGCAAACAGGTCGGTCAGTTGCAATCGGTAACCGTCCACCTGGCCCGGCTTGCCAGCCAACTCCGCCGCCAGGCTGAGATGTATAAAGGCAGCAGATTCATCAATTTCCGTACCGCTATCCAGTAATCCACTGATTTGCAGGTGTCGGTAGCGCGCGGAGGTGGTAGAGAAATTAACTCCCGGTACAATAAGGGTGGCCCGGTCACCCGGCTCCAATGACAAACGTTTAGCCAGCGCTTTGCCCAGCAGCATGCCCTCGCTCTGGACCAGGAAATCCTGCCACTGTTGCGCCGCCACCACCCGGGTTATTCCACCTGCCAACTGCTCTTGCTGCGCTGAAATTCCAAACACTAGCACCGTTTCAACCTGGTTGCCCTTGACCATCATGCCCTGCAACTCCACGTAGGGAGCGGCGGCAACCACTTGCGGGTGTTTCAATAATTGGTCGCGACTGGCCTGCCAATCGTCCGGTGGCAGCCAGGATTTAATAGTGAGCTGGGGCACCAACGCCAGAATGTTTTCGCGCATTTCCCGATCGAAGCCGTTCATAACTGACAGCACCAGGATCAACAGGGCAATCGCCAATACCAGGCCTAGCATGGACAGCAGCGACAGGAAGCTGCTCAGGTAGCCCTTTCTCCAGGCCAGTGTATAGCGGCTGGCGATGCTGAAAATTTGACTGTTGCGCACCCGCTTAGCCCTGCAGTTCCAGGTGACCGTCATCGAGCAGGTAAATGGCATCCATGTGCGCGGCAATTTCCCGGTCGTGTGTCACCACCACAAAGCTGGCTGTGGTGTCGCGTTTAAGCGCGTCAATGAGCGCCAAAACCTGTGTCGAAGCACCCGGATCCAGGTTGCCGGTAGGCTCATCCATCAGCACACAGGCAGGCTCCATCACCAGCGCACGCGCGATAGCAACCCTCTGTCGCTCCCCGCCTGACAACTGCGCCGGCCTATGTGCTAGCCGATGCTGCAGGCTCACCAGGGCCAATAATTCGGCGGCTGTTTTAATAGCCTTGGCCCTGGCCATGCCACTGATCAGCAGCGGCATGGCGACATTCTCCACCGCACTGAATTCGGGCAGCAAGTGATGGAACTGGTAGACAAATCCCAGTTCCTGGTTACGCAGGATACAGCGCTGCTCCTCCTTGAGCTGCGCCAGGTCTTTGCCCAGCATTAATACCTGCCCACGGCTGGGCAAATCCAGGCCGCCCAACAAGTTCAGCAGGGTAGATTTACCCGACCCGGATGAACCCATTATCGCCACTTTGGCAGCCGCTGGCAGGCTGAAATTTACCCCGCTCAATACCTCTACTTCCAGGTCTCCATCGCGGTAGGTCCGGCACAGATCCCTGCATTCCAATACGGGTGTATCACTCATAACGCAGTACCTCCGCCGGGGCGATACGGGTGGCGCGCCAGGCGGGAAAGATTGTGGCGCACAGGCTCAACAGCAAGGCCAAAGCAGCCACAACCAGCACATCGGTCGGTTCCAACCGGGCTGGCAGGTCGCTGATGAAATACACCTGGGGATTAAACAATTTCATACCAAACAGACGTTCCACGAACAAGGTTACCTCGCTAATATTGAGGGCCAGCGCTACACCCAGTAGCACCCCAGCACCAATACCCGATAATGCCAGCAGCAGGCCCTGCGCCATAAATATAGCCATAATGGTTCCCGCCCTCGCGCCCATGGTGCGAAGCACGGCAATATCTGAGCGCTTGTCTGTCACTGCCATGGTCAGGGTAGAGACAATATTAAATGCCGCTACGGCCACCACACTCAGCAACAGTATCGTCATCATAATTTTTTCCATGCGTATGGCGTCAAACAGGCTGCCCTGGGACCCACCCCAGTCTCGCACCCGGAAGTCTTCGCCCAACTCGCCACGCCAGTGGTCGGCGGCAATCGGCGCCTGGTACAGGTCTGCCAACCTGACCCGCAATCCCTGTACCGATTCACCCAGGCCAAACAACTTTTGTCCGCTGATAATACTGATGTAAGCCTGGCTGCTATCGAGCTGGGCGCCTACCTGAAACACTCCTACCACCGTGAAACGCTTGCGACGCGGGAAGCTGCCCAGCGGCGTGATGATTAAACGCGGCACCGTCAGCTCCAGTGAATCACCTACCTCTACAGCCAGTGCCCGGGCCAGTAAATCGCCGACCACAATACCGTATGAGCGCTCCGATAGTGCCGCAAAACTGCCAGCCGTCATATGCTCAAAAACCTGGGAGACGCTGCTTTCCAGCGCCGGGTTCACAGCGGTCACCTGCGCGCCGCGCACCATACGATGACTACCCAGCAACACCTTGCTCTCTATATAGGGGGCGACACCTGTTACACCCGCGGTCAACTCCACTCGCGTCGCCAACTGCTGCCAATCCGGTAACTGGCCAGCGGCAGATTCAATCTGTAGATGTGGCACCAGTGACAAGATGCGATCGCGCAGCTCTCCTGCAAAGCCGTTCATCACCGACAGTACGGTGATCAGGCTGGCGACACCCAGCGCCATGCCCAGCAGCGACACCATAGACACCAAACCGATAAAACGGTTGTGTTGTCGACTAAAACTGTAGCGCAGGCCAATGAACAGCGGCAGCCTGTCTTTGCTGAAGAACAAGCCCCCTCCTTACATACTCTGGTTAGGGAAGCCGGTATAATAAACCAAGCACTCTGGAGGTTCCATGTTAGTTATTTTACATCCCGATACCCACCCTGACAGCGAGGAATACCGCGACACGTTTTCCTACCTGCAACAATTACAGAATGTAGAGATTCGCGAGCATATTATCGATGGCCAACTACAGCGATTAACCGAGATATATCTGCTCGGCGACACTCATACCGTGGATAAAGCAGAGGTGGAATCCCTGCCCGCCGTAGAACGGGTAGTTCGTATTTCACAGGAATATCGCGTGCTGGGCCGCCACAAAGATGAACACCGGGTCAGCGGTTTTAACTACAACGGGGTACGATTTGACCAGGAGAGCCTGCACGTTTTCGCCGGTCTGTGTGCAGTCGACAATCCTGTCAACGTGGAGATCATGATGAAAGCCGTGTCTGAACACGGCCAGGTTTGCACACGCATGGGTGCCTATAAGCCGCGCACCAATCCCTATTCCTTCCAGGGCCACGGTGACAGCTGTCTGCCCTACGTGTTTGAACTGGCTGGCAAGTACGGCATCAAGGTTGTGGCCATGGAAGTCACCCATGAATCCCACATCGAGGAAATCGACAACTGCCTGCGGGCCTGCGGCAATCCCACCGGCGTCATGCTGCAAATCGGCACGCGCAACACCCAAAACTTCGAGTTGCTAAAAGCCATAGGCAAACAAAGCACCTACCCGGCCCTGCTCAAGCGCGGTTTCGGTATCACCCTTAACGAGTCACTCAACGCGGCCGAATACCTGGCCAGCGAGGGCAACTCAAAAGTTATTTTTTGCCTGCGCGGTATGAAGAGCGAATTCGGCAGCCCGCATCGCAATATGGTGGATTTCACCCATGTGCCGGTGCTCAAGCGACTGACCCGTATGCCTGTTTGCATTGACCCCTCGCACTCCGTGGGCAGCCGCGAAGTCGATCCCGGTGGAGTTATGGATATGGCGCACGCTACCGCGCAGGGTGTGATCGCCGGTGCCAATATGATCCTGGTGGATTTCCATCCCCAACCCGCCGAAGCACTGGTCGACGGCCCGCAGGCCTTGCTGATGTCTGAACTGGGTCCGTTTCTTGAGGATGTAGCCATCTCCCGCGCCGCCTACCTGGCGCGACAGAAACTGTGGCAACAACAATAGAATACTAGTGATGACTTGCGTAATGGGCACACTGGTCTACATTTAGTGTGCTTGCGCTCAGCCACCGTCTGAGTGGAACAGCGCAATGCAGGTCGTGAAACTGTTGTAACGTGGTCTCAAAGATTGCTTTCCGTCGGGTGCTGTGCGCCCGAAACACTCACATGGAAAGGAATAGAGACGATGAAAACAATTACAAAAATGATAATGGGAACCTGCCTGGTGGCCTTCGCCTTTAGCGAACAGCTACTGGCAGAGGAACCCATGCAGGCCCCCAGCTATAGTCCGGTGGAGTTATTCACCTGCAACTACAACAAGGGCAAGGACAGCAAGGATCTTGATCGCGTCATTGGCAAGTTCAGGAAGTGGGCTGACGCCAACGACCCGGGTTATACTGCCTGGACCCTCACACCCGTGTACACCAGCGCCGATATTGAGTTCGACGTGGGCTGGCTGGGCACGTGGAATGACTTCGCCGCGCAGGGTGCCAGTGCGGACAACTGGGCGGCCAATGGCATGCAGGCCGACTTTGACAAAGTGATTAGCTGCGATTCTCATTCTTCAGCAGCTTCCGCCAACATCATTCCTCCGGCTTCTGAAACACCGCCAGAATCTGGCGTGATCCTGTTTTCCAGTTGCACCTATGCTGAGGGCTCAGGTGGCGAACAAGCCTTCGCCGCACACCAGCAAATGAGTGCCTATATGAAGTCAAAGGGATCCACTGCAGGTGCCTGGGTGTTTTATCCCGGCATGGGCAGCGGTGATATCGATTTCGACTATTACTTTGTGCGCGGCTATACCGACTTCAAGGCGGTGGCTCACGATAGCAATGTCATCACCAATGGTGCTGGATATCGCAAGGCGGGAGAGATTTTTAAGGGCGTAACCGATTGTGACATTCCCAGGGCTTACGCTGCGAGTTTGGTACGAGCCGGGAGTTAGCGGTTTAGCCGAATTAATTCGGCGGGGCCGCCAGCGGCCCTAGGCCTCGTAAAACAGATCGGCGGCAACTCCCGCCTGGTTGCGAGTTTCCTCTTCGCACACCTTGGGATTGCCGCCGCAAATATCGCAATTGCTGTCGATACCGATGGCACTCATGCCACCGCAGGAACCCTTGATAGGTTTATTGCTGAAGATCACGCCCACGGCCATTCCGGCAACAACCAGAACAAACACGAGCAGGGCTAGAAAGAAGGTCAACATAGGCGCGCAGTTTACCTCAACCAGGCCTCTATTGCCGGTGTTTTTTGCACCCTGAAACCCTCACCATCCCTGCTGATCAGGTAAACAGCCAGCTGCTCCGCCCGCGCTGTACTCAGCGCCGCCTCGCTACCCAGCACAGTCAGTGCCGTGGCCCAGGCGTCGGCCAGTGCGGTACTTTCATGCACAACCGTGACAGACACCAGGTCGTGTCGCACCGGCCAGCCAGTACGCGGATCAATGCTGTGAGAATAGCGCACACCCTGGTGCTCAAAATAGTTTCGATAATCGCCCGAGGTCGCCACTGCCACATCACTGATTTCCAGTGTTGCAGTTACCGCGCGCACCATGGGGTCGGGTTTTTCTACCGCTATGCGCCATGGGCTTGAGCGCGGGCTCATGCCGCCAACTCGAATCTCGCCGCCAATCTCTACCATGTAATCGACAATGCCCTGCTGCTGCAGCCACCGTGCTATTACATCGACGCCGTAGCCCTTGGCGATAGATGAAAAATCCAGTTGCACCGGGGCCAGTTTGCGCAGGGCGCGCTGCTGCTCATCTATCTCAATGCGCGCCTGCCCCACACTCGACAGGGCCGCCGCGATAGCGGCAGGCTCCGGCATGTCGGTCGCACCATCTGGCCCGAAACCCCACAAATTAACCAACGGTGCCACGGTGACATCATAGGCACCGCCGCTGGCTATAGTGACAGACCGCGCCATCACCAACACCTGGTAAAAATCTTCACTGACCTCAAACCATTGGCCCACGGGCAACTGGTTGAAAGCGGAGATTTCAGAATCCTGCCGGTAGGTAGACATACTGGCATTGATCCTCTCCAGGATGTCTTCCACACCTTTAGACACCAACTCCGGGCCCGGCCCATCACCACGGTCAGTCCAGGTCAGGTGATAACGGGTGCCCATGGTGGCACCAGCCAGTTGCTGTGTTTCCGGGCCACCGCAGGCCAGCAACACAAGACACAAAAAAGCCGACAGGATATGCCGGCTTGTAGAGATAAACAGCGAGGGATTAACCACCGAAATCGTCCAGCAGAATATTGTCAGACTCCACACCCAGGTCGGTCAACATGGCAATTACGGCGGCGTTCATCATGGGTGGTCCACACATGTAGTATTCGCAATCTTCCGGTGCCGGATGGTCTTTCAGGTATTGTTCAAACAAGACATTATGAATAAAGCCGGTGAGCCCGTCCCAGTTATCTTCAGCTTGGGGGTCAGACAGGGCCACATGCCAGTCAAAATTTTCGTTCTCCCTGGCCAGCATGTCGTACTCATCTTCGTAGAACATCTCTTTCAGCGAACGAGCGCCGTACCAGAAGGATATTTTGCGCTTGCTATGCAGGCGTTTAAGCTGGTCAAAGAGGTGCGAACGCATGGGCGCCATACCCGCTCCACCACCGATGAATATCATCTCGGCGTCGGTATCCTTGGCAAAGAAATCACCAAAGGGGCCGTACACCTTGACCTTGTCTCCCGGCTTGAGGTTAAACACCCAGGAAGACATGATGCCCGGTGGAATACCCTGGCTGCCCGGCGGTGGCGTGGCCACACGAATATCGAATTTTACAATGCCCTTTTCGTCGGGGTAGTTGGCCATGGAGTAGGCGCGGATAGTAGTTTCTTCACAAATGGACTCGTGCTCAAAGAACTTGAAGCGCTCCCAGTCACCACGATATTGCTCGTCGATGTCAAAATCGCTGTACTTCACATGGTGTGGTGGACACTCCAGCTGCACATATCCACCGGCGCGAAAATCAACATTTTCACCTTCCGGTAAACGCAGCGTCAGCTCCTTGATAAAAGTGGCCACGTTGTGATTGGATTCCACCGTGCACTCCCACTGCTTAACGCCAAATACCTCCTCGGGCACGCGAATCTTCATATCCTGCTTGACCGGGGTCTGGCAGGACAGGCGCCAGCCTTCCTTCGCCTCGCGGCGCGTGAAATAGGATTTCTCGGTGGGCAGCATAGAACCACCCCCGTCACTGACCACGCACTTGCACTGCGCACAGGTACCGCCGCCGCCACAGGCGGAAGGCAGGAACAAGTCATGGGAAGCCAGGGTCTGCAACAATTTTCCGCCAGCCGGCACTGATATGGTTTTTTCGCCGTTAATTTCAATGGTGATATCACCACTTGCAACCAACTGCGATCGCGCTATCAAAATAATCGCAACAAGGGCAAGCACGATGGCGGTAAACATCGCTACGCCGAGAATAATGGTGTTCATAGTGCTGCGTCCTGCCTTACAAATCGATGCCGCCGAAGGACATAAAGCCCAACGACATCAGTCCGACGATAATAAAGGTGATACCCAGGCCCTGCAGACCCTCGGGTACATCCGAATACTTGAGTTTCTCGCGAATACCCGCCAGCGCGGTAATAGCCAACGCCCATCCGATACCGGAACCGGCACCGTATACCACGCTTTCACCGAAACTGTAGTCTCGTTCAACCATAAACAGCGTACCACCGAGAATTGCGCAGTTAACGGTGATCAACGGCAGAAATACACCCAGGGCGTTGTAAAGTGCCGGCACGTACCGGTCCAGGAACATTTCCAGGATTTGAACCAGGGCAGCGATCACGCCTATGTAACTGAGCAGACCAAGAAAGCTGAGATCTGCCTCGGGCAGGCCGGCCCAGGCCAGTGCGCCGTCAGCCAGCAGGTAGGTGTAAATCAGGTTATTGACCGGCACAGTAATGGTTTGCACCACTATCACAGCAATACCCAGGCCTAACGCCGCCTGCACTTTTTTGGATACCGCCAGGAATGTACACATGCCCAGGAAAAAGGACAGTGCCATGTTTTCGATGAATACCGCCTTAACAAACAGGCTCAGGTAATGCTCCATTTACGCGCCCTCCCTGATCACGGTCTGCGGTGCGATTTTAAACTCCGTCTCTTCAACCTGGTCCTTCTTCCAACTACGCAATGCCCAAATAAACATGGCGATCAGGAAGAAAGCACTGGGTGGCAGCAGCAGTAAGCCGTTGGGGTTATACCAGCCGCCGTCGGTAACCAGCGGCAGAATCTCAATACCAAATAATTTACCGGCGCCGAATAATTCACGCACAAAGCCAACACACAGCAATACCACGCTATAGCCCAGGCCATTGCCAATGCCATCGACAAAACTTTCAAAAGGCGGGTTTTTCATGGCGAACGCTTCGGCGCGGCCCATGACAATACAGTTGGTAATAATCAGACCGACAAACACCGACAACTGCTTACTGATACCGTAGGCATAGGCCTTTAACACCTGGTCCACTACGATCACCAGCGAGGCAATAATGATCATCTGCACGATGATACGAATACTGCCAGGCACATGGTTGCGAATAGCGGAGATAAACAGGTTGGAAAAAGCGGTAACCAGGGTGAGTGCAATACACATTACCACCGTCACGCTCAGTGAAGAGGTAACCGCCAGCGCTGAACAAACCCCGAGAATCTGCAGGGCAATCGGGTTGTCCTTGAATATCGGGGTGATCAGTGCTTCTTTTAACTTAGACATATCAGGCATCTCCCGCCTTCAGATTGACTAAAAACGGGCCGTAGCCGTCTTCGCCCATCCAGAACTGTACAAGGTTGGTCACACCGCGACTGGTGAGTGTGGCGCCGCTGAGACCATCAACCTGGTAGGCGGCGTTTCTGCCCTGGCGATCGACTACACCTTTGATCAAATGAATGGCAACGTCGCCATCGCGATACACCTGTTTTCCCGGCCACAGGGCTTTCCAGCGGGGGTTATCCACCTCGCCACCCAGTCCCGGTGTCTCTTTGTGTTCGTAAAAGCCCAGACCGGTAACTGTATTTAAATCGTTTTCAACCGCCAGAAAGCCATACATTCGACCCCACAGGCCGGCGCCGCGTATCGGCAAAATGACCGTGTCAGGGTTGTCTGCATCACCGACCAGGTACACCAGGCCAAAATCTTCCCGGCGACCGAGATTGGCCTGGTCCTGAGCAGAACTCAGTTCCTCAGAAAGCGCCGGATCCTTGGCGGCCTTGAGCGGGTCATAGTCAGCGACAGAAAATTCGTCACTGAAACGGCCACTGCGCAGGTCTACCAGACGTGGCGTTATTTGTGCGAACTGCTCATTGATGTCCACATCTTTTACCAGCATACCGGCAGCACCGAGTATGTTGCGTTTCATGTCCAGCTGTACATTGGCGAGTTGCAATGGCTTGAGTAGCACCGCCGCACCTGAGACGATGACCGAACACACAATGCACAGCGCCAGCGCCACCAGCAGGGTTTTTTGAGTGGTGTCTCTATTAGCCACGGGCAAGTCTCCGTTTAATATTGGCCTGCACGACAAAGTGATCTATCAGCGGCGCGAACAGGTTGGCGAATAGAATGGCCAGCATCATGCCTTCGGGAAAGGCCGGGTTCACCACCCTGATTAACACCACCATCACGCCGATCAAACCCCCGAACCACCATTTTCCGACGTCCGTCATTGCGGCAGAAACCGGGTCAGTGGCCATAAACACCATGCCGAAAGCGAAACCGCCGAGCACCAGGTGCCAGTACCAGGACAGTGCAAAGGCTGGATTGCTATCGCTGGCGACTATATTCAGCACGGTAGACAGGGCGATCATGCCCAGCATGACCCCGGCGATAATGCGCCAGGAGGCTATGCGGGTGTACAGCAGTATCACTGCACCGAGCAATATAGCCAGGGTAGAAGTCTCACCGATAGATCCCTGCATATTGCCGTAAAAACCATCCCACCAGCTCATGGTGCTCTGCAGTGCGGCCATACCCTCGGAAGCTACTATGGATAACGCGGTTGCTCCGGTATAGCCATCAACCGCCGTCCATACCGCGTCGCCAGACATCTGGGCGGGGTAGGCAAAAAACAGGAAGGCCCGTCCGGCCAGAGCCGGGTTGAGAAAGTTTTTGCCGGTGCCGCCGAACACTTCCTTGCCAATAACCACACCGAAACTGATACCCATGGCGACCTGCCAGAGTGGAATATTCGGTGGGCAAATAAGGGCGAACAGGATGGAAGTAACGAAAAAGCCTTCGTTAATCTCGTGGCCACGACGTATCGCGAATATCACTTCCCAGGTGATTCCCACCAGGAAGGTAGTTATGTAAATCGGTAGAAAATAAACCGCGCCAAACCAAAAGCAGTCCCACAGGCTGGTCGGGTCGTTACCGGCCAGCAGACCAATCAATGGGCCATGCCAGTCGTTAATCGCTCCTGTGCCCATGGCCATAACTGTGTTGGCCTGAAAACCCAGGTTATACATGCCGTAGAACATGGCCGGAAAGGCAGCCAGCCAAACCGTGATCATGATGCGTTTAAGGTCTACACCATCACGCACGTGGGAGGTGTTGTGGGTAACCGACGAGGGTGTGTACAGAAAGGTGTCTATCACTTCGTACAGTGCATACCAGCGCTCAAGCTTGCCGCCTTCCTGAAAATGATGCTCGAGATTATCGAGGAACTTACGCAGACCCATGCTCAACCCTCCTTCTCTATACGGGTGAGATTGTCGCGCAAGATCGGGCCGTATTCGTATTTGCCCGGGCACACGTAACTGCAAAGTGCCAAGTCTTCTTCCTCCAGTTCCAGGCAGCCCAGTGACTGGGCCATCTCCGTATCGCCCACAATGAGTGCGCGCAACAATTGTGTGGGCAGCACATCCAGTGGCATGACCGTTTCATAACTGCCAACCGGCACCATGGCCCTTTCACTGCCATTGGTGGTAGTGGTCATGGGCAATAATTTTTTTGGCAGCAGGTTACTGGCATAAATGGCCAGGTTGGAATGTTTGTTAAAGCCCGGCGAAATCCAACCGAACAGCTCACGCTTGGTGCCTTCAAGCAGCACGCAAACCTGATTGTCGTAGCGACCCAGGTAGGCGGTACCGGACTGTACGCGACGCCCGCCCAGTACAGATCCGGAAATAATGCGATTCACACCCTCTTTTAGCTGCCCGGCGCACAGTGCTTCGAGATCGGCACCCAGGCGCGTGCGCAACAGGCGCGGCTCTGAAACCTGTGGGCCGGATAAAGCGATAACCCGCTGGGTGTAGAGCACACCATCGAGAAACAAACGACCGATGGCAATCACATCCTGATAACCAATAGTCCACACAGTTTTACCAGCGCCCACTGGATTGAGAAAATGGATATGTGTGCCAGCCAAGCCGGCCGGATGGGGGCCGGAAAATTGTTCGATGCTGATATTGCTGGCTGTTCCAGCCGGTAAATCAGCACCGCTGGCGGCGCAGACATAGACCTGGCCATCAGTTAGTTTAGCCAGCACATCCAGCCCGAATGAAAAAGCTTCTGGCTGCTCGGCGATAATAAGCAGGGGGTCTGCCGCCAGTGGATGAGTGTCCATAGCAGTGACAAATATGGCTGATGCAGAACTTTCGGGAGCCGGCACCTTGCTGAACGGCCGGGTGCGCAAGGCTGTCCACTGGCCAGACTGTATCAGCTGTGCGCGCACAACTGCTGCCTCCAGGGCTTGCACCTGCGCGACATTGCGCGTCTCAAAGCGTTCCGCCTCATCGCCATCCACATCGATTACCACCGACTGCAGAACACGCCTGGCACCGCGATTAATTGCCACTACGGTGCCCGCCGCAGGAGCGGTGTAATTTATCCCGGTGTTTTGTTTGTCTGAAAAAAGCAATTGGCCGAGCTTGACGCGATCGCCAACTTTCACAGCCATGGTTGGCTTCATGCCGATGTAGTCGAATCCGACCAGCGCGACTGAACGCGCGGCCGGAGCCTCAGAAATAACCTGCTGGGGCTGACCGGAAATAGGTATCTCCAACCCCCGCTTAAGCTTGATCATGCGATATGCCTGTGCGTTAGCTACTAGTAAATATCTGGGGCCAGGGCTGATGCCGCCGAAGCCGGCCGCATTATACGGAATCCAAACCCCAAACACCATACGGAACAGGGGCCAGATTATTGATTTTCATCACTATTTGCGCGCCTCTCCGGCACACCCCCTATAGGTTCTTTGGGTAGGACGCGTAGTGCACCCCAGCCATTTGCTCCAGCACCCTGAATACCTGGCAGCTGTAGCCAAATTCATTGTCATACCAGAAGTATAGAGTCACGTGATCGCCGCTGACAATGGTGGCTTTGGCGTCGAATACACAAGCGTGGCGCGATCCCACGAAGTCGGTAGATACCACTTCGGGGGAAATTGAATAATCGATCTGCCTGCGCAGGGGTGAGTGCAGTGCAATTTTGCGCATGTACTCGTTGATTTCTTCTACGGTGGTCTCTCGCTTGAGGGTGAGGTTGAGAATCGCCACCGACACATTGGGCGTTGGTACGCGAATCGAATTGCCAGTGAGCTTGCCTTTAAGCTGCGGCAGCACCTTGCCTACCGCTATGGCGGCACCAGTCTCGGTAATCACCATATTCAGTGCGGCACTGCGCCCACGTCGATCGGCCTTGTGATAGTTATCGATCAGGTTCTGGTCATTGGTGTAGGCGTGAACCGTCTCCACGTGTCCGGTCACAATGCCAAACTCGTCGTCCAGCGCTTTCAGCGGAGGCGCTATGGCATTGGTGGTACAGGAAGCGGCCGAAATAAGCTTGTCATCGCTGTTGATCTGGTCGCTATTAATGCCGTGGACGATATTTTTCATATCGCCCTTGCCCGGTGCGGTCAGTAGGACCTTGCTGACACCTTTGGACTTGAGGTGGCGCGCAAGCCCCTCTGGATCCCGCCACATACCCGTATTGTCGATAATAATGGCGTCATGTATGCCGTACTCAGTGTAATCAATTTCATCCGGGGCGTCGGCGTAAATCACCTTGATTTCATTGCCGTTGGCGACAATGGAATTGTGTTCTTCATCAACCCGGATGGTGCCCAGGAACGGGCCGTGCACTGAATCGCGCTGCAACAATGTGGCACGCTTTTCCAGGTCGTTGGGGGCCTTGCCCTTGCGCACTACCACGGCGCGCAATCGCAGCGTATCACCGCCATCGGCTTTTTCAACCAGCAAGCGCGCCATCAGGCGGCCTATTCGACCAAAACCATACAGCACCACATCACGTGGCTTGGCAATCGGCTTGTCGGCGTTGCCAATCAGGTCCGCGACCTGTTGCTTGACGTACTTTTTAACGCTCAGCCCGGCCTCTTTGCCCTCCTGCTCGTAACCGACCGCAATGCGGCCCACGTCGATATGCGCAGTGCCCAGGTCCAGGCTGGCCAGCGCCTTGATAACCGGGTAGGTCTCCTTTTCGGAGAGTTCGTTTTCTTCCACCTGCCGCACATAGCGGTGATCCTGCATGATGTCCAGCACCGACTGGTTGACCAGCGATCGACCGTAGATATAGGTTTTTACGCTGTTTTCCCTGGAGAGCTTGCCAACCAGGGGGATCATGGCCTCGGCCAGGGCTTCGCGCGCCTTCCAATCTTCAAAATAATCATCGGGGCGGCTACGTTTACGTTGGGTCACTGCACGGTACCTGTTTTGGAAGGTGGTCAAGAGCGCGTATTATCTTCATATGGTGGCTGTCACGCAAGCTGGCTACAATAGCGCCCCTCTAAACTGATGTGATATCGCAATTCGTGTTCAAAGACGTACTCAATTCCCTGCCCTGGCCACTGCCAGCAGGCTCCCGCACCGCACTGGGACCGCTGCCTGGCAGCAGCCCGGCGCGCCTGCTCCATGAGCTTGGCCAATACGCCGGCTTTCAACTGGTCATAACACCCGATACCCACACAGCGAATACGCTGCAGCGGGAGCTGGAATTTTACCAACGCATCGCACCGGTAGAGGTGCTCTATTTCCCGGACTGGGAAACACTGCCCTACGACAATTTTTCGCCGCACCAGGATATTGTCTCGGAACGCCTGCAGACGCTCTATCGCCTGCCCGCCTTGCGGGAGGGTATATTGATCGTGCCCTGCTCCACCTTGATGCACCGTCTGCCGCCGCGGGAATACATCGCCGGCAATAGCCTGGTACTCAAGATAGGCCAGGACCTGGACCCGGTAGACTTTCGACGCAATCTCGAGCGCAATGGCTATCGCAGCGTGGAAACGGTGTTCGAGCACGGCGAATACGCCCAGCGCGGCTCTCTGCTGGATATCTTTCCCATGGGCAGCTCGCTGCCCTACCGCATCGATCTGTTCGATGAGCAAGTTGAAAGCCTGCGCACCTTCGACCCGGAATCCCAGCGCACCATCGAACGGATTGACGCCATCGACCTGTTACCGGCCAGGGAATTTGCCCTCAACAGGCCCGCGATACTGCAGTTCCAGGACAACTGGCACCACGCTTTCGAGGTAGACCACGATGCCTGTCCCATGTACCGAGAGATCAGTGCCGGCCGAGCGCCCGGCGGCAGTGAGTATTACCTGCCGCTATTTTTCAAACACTGTGACACTTTATTTGACTACCTTCCCGAGACGACCACCGTGATCGCCATTGGCGAACACTATTCCGCCGCCCAACACTTTTGGGGCGAAGTTAACAATCGCTACGAAGAGTTCGGCAT
>SMVA01046639.1_pt1 | contig 25408 bp, 22 predicted proteins | sample 2456451 | NCBI WGS metagenome assembly SMVA01 (sample SAMN11095933, study PRJNA526329) | marine sediment metagenome | biome: Marine sediment; feature: Surficial sediment; material: Deep marine sediment; isolation source: Hadal surficial sediment | place: Pacific Ocean | collected 2014-05 | depth... | reverse complement strand
GTATCACCGCCAAATACCGCATCCAGCAATTCGAATGTGTCGTACCGCGAAGCGTCTTCGAGGACCGCCACAATCTCATCGAGCGCGATTGGCTGCGGTAAATCGGCGAGCTTGAGTTTCTCCATTTCCTGGATGGCCGCCAGCAGATTGCCTTCGACCCGCTGGCAAAAAAACGTCAGCGCAGCCGGCTCGAGTTCCAGCCCCGCGCTGCGAAATCGATCCTGCAGCCAGCGGGGTAACTCGGCTGACCTGATCGGCCAGATCAGCACAATCACCCCATTTGCCTCGAGCGCTTTAAACCAGGCGCTGCTGCGCTTGCTTCGTTCCAGACGTTCGGTGCGCAGCAAGATCAGCGTATCTTCCTGCGGCGCAGCCACATAGGCGCGCAATACCTCGGACGCCTGCTTATCGAGCCTGGCCGGTGGGACTCGGACATCCAACACACGCCGCTGCGCAAACAACGACATGGCCGCGGCGTTCTGCGTCAGGTCGTGCCAGTTGAACGCCGGTTCCACGTGCAGGACAGAGCGTTCCGTAAACCCCTGCGCGCGCGCCGCGGCAAGAATCGCGTCACAGGCTTCCTGCACCAGCAGCAGTTCATCTCCTGCCACAAGATAAATCGGCGCGAGCGTCCCGCGAAGATGCTGCTCGAGGGCAGCCGGTTTAAGAAGCAACCTCGCTCTCCCGGGAGACGGCATTGAGCGCGCGTATCACCTGCTGCACCAGGTCGTTTACCATTTCCCGCTCCAGCAGCGCCCGTTCCTCGCTGCTGCCGACGAGATTGTTCGGATCGATCCGATACAAGCGCGTGATCTGCGCCCAGCGCGGTTCGATGAGTACCTTGTCCTGCCCGCCACCGGCGCCCAATACGCTGAAGCGCACACCCAACGTCAGCTCGTATTCCGCCGCCAGCACAGCACTGGTCACGGACACGCTGCGTCTTTCCCGGCGCTGCTCGACGAGTTGCACGACCAGCTCAGCCTCGCCCGCGCTCGGCGCCTGGTCGACGCCCGCCTGGCGCAGGGAAGTACGCAGGGGTTCTGTCAGGAAATTGTGCTTATCACTCGTGACATAGGCGCTTGAGACGGTGCTCGACATATCGAAGCTGCGCAGATGGAAACCACAGCCCGGGGTGAGCAGAACAATGCTGAGAACAATGCTGCGCAGGCGCACCCGGTCTTCCTCAGTTGGCCACGATATTGATGAGTTTACCGGGGATGAGAATGAATTTTCGAATGGATTTGCCGGCCACAAAACGGGCGACGTTCTCAACGCTGAGCGCAGCCTCGCGCGCTGCATCCTCAGTGACATCTGCCGGAACCTCGACATGACCGCGAACTTTGCCATTGACCTGCACCACCAAGACCAAGCGCTCCTGCACGAGGGCGGATTCGTCAAGCGCTGGCCAGCTGACCCCGACCAGCGGCTCGTCCTCCCCAAGGGCGGCCCAGAGCGCCTGAGTCACGTGCGGTGCTATCGGCGATAGGACGATCAGCGCGATTTTGAGCGCTTCATCTATAGCCGCCCGATCTTGCGGATCCGGCGCGTCCATTCGATTGAGGACGTTGACAAGTTCATGCACACCAGACACTACAGTGTTGAACTGCAAACGGCGGTCATAATCGTCATCCGCCCGGCGCAGAGTTTCGTGCGACTTCCGGCGCAACGCTTTGGCGCGATCACTGAGAGCGGAGACCTGCAACTTCGGGGGTGCTCCAGCGGCGACATGTTCGTGCACGAGCGTCCACAAACGCTTGCAGAATCTGCCCTGACCTTCTACAGCTGCCTCGCTCCATTCGAAAGACTGATCCGGAGGTGCGGCAAACATCATCGCGGTGCGCACGGCATCAGCACCATATTTTTCGACCAGGTGTTGCGGGTCACCCGCGTCTCCCGCCGACTTGGACATCTTCTTGCCGTCCTGCAACACCATACCGAGCATCAGCAGGCGGGTGAAAGGCTCATCGGAGTCCAGTAGTCCTTCATCACGCATGAGCTTGTGATAGAACCGCGCGTACAACAGATGCAGGATTGCGTGTTCGATTCCGCCCACGTAGTGATCGACCGGCGTCCAGAATTTGGCTCGTTGATCGACCATGGGTTCGTCGGTATCGGGACAGGTAAACCGCGCGTAATACCACGAAGACTCCATGAATGTGTCGAAGGTATCCGTTTCCCTGCGGGCCTCGCCGCCGCAGGTGGGACAGACCACTTTATAAAAGCTCTCCATGGTGGTCAGTGGCGAGCGAACCCCCTCGAACTTGACATCGGTCGGCAGAACGACGGGAAGATCCTTCTCCGGCACCGGCACAACGCCACACTCGTCACAATGGATCATCGGTATCGGGCAACCCCAATACCGCTGCCGCGAAACGCCCCAGTCGCGCAATCGATAGTTTGTCTGTCGGCGGCCGAGCGACTTTGCTGCCAGTGCATCGGCGATTGCTTCGAACGCATCCGCTGACGTCAGACCGTCGAATTCACCTGAATTCACGAGCCGCCCATACTCGACAAAGGCTGCTGAACTCAGATCACAGACAACCTTGCTCGTGGCAGACTTGTCTGGATCAGAATCAATCACGGCAGGTTCGATGACCTGCTTTATGGGAATGCCGTACTTGTGGGCAAACTCCCAGTCGCGCTGATCGTGCCCTGGAACCGCCATCACCGCACCCGAGCCGTATTCCATGAGTACAAAATTCGCCACCCACACCGCCAGCGATTCGCCCGTCAACGGATGAGTTACCTCGATAGCCGTTTGCATGCCGGCTTTTTCCATCGTTGCGAGTTCGGCTTCCAGCGTGGTGGATTGCCTGCATTTATCGACAAATGCCGCCACGTCTTTATCTGCCGCCGCGGCGCGTTGCGCCAGCGGATGTGCCGCTGCCACCGCAACGTAAGTCGCGCCGAGCAACGTATCGGGGCGCGTCGTATAGACGCTGAGCAGATCCTGCGAGCCGACGACGGGAAAATCGATTTCGATGCCGAAAGAGCGGCCGATCCAGTTGCGCTGCATCGACTTCACGGACTCTGGCCAGCCGGGCAGCTCATCGAGCTGGTCGAGCAGTTCTTCGGCGTAGTCTGTGATCTTCAGGAACCAGTTCGGCATTTCGCGACGCTCGATGACTGCATCCGAGCGCCAGCCACGACCATCCACGACCTGCTCGTTGGCCAGCACCGTCTGGTCAACCGGGTCCCAGTTGACGACCGAGTTCTTGCGATATACCAGTCCCTTTTTGAAGAGCTTGATGAAAAACCACTGTTCCCAGCGGTAATAGTCTGGATCGCAGGTTGCGAATTCACGGCTCCAATCGAAGCCGAAACCCAGACGCTGCATCTGCGCCTTCATGTACTCGATGTTGTCCCGCGTCCAGGTGGCGGGTGGAATCCCGTTCTTAATTGCGGCGTTTTCCGCCGGTAAGCCAAATGCATCCCAGCCCATGGGGTGCATGACATTGCGACCCTTGAGCCGGTGGTAACGGTTGAGCACGTCACCCAGGGTGTAGACGCGCACGTGGCCCATGTGCAGCTGGCCACTGGGATACGGGAACATCGCCAGACAATAGAATTTGTCCTGCGCGGTGGTTTCCTCGGTGGTAAAGCAGCCGCTGGTCCGCCACAGCTCCTGCGCTGCCCGTTCCACACTGGCGGGATCGTATGCCGCACTCATGACGCTCGCTCGTTCCATGCCCGTAAAAAAGAGTCCGTAAAAAAGAGCGCGCAAGGATACCAACTATGGCTACGGGGGTTAACGCGTTTTTCGGCTCACAGCCAGTGGGATGAGGATTCCGCCGAGCAGTACTGCGAGCAACGGCCAATCACCAAAGCGGGCATAAGGTGTCACACCGGCCATGTGACGGTACTCGCCACGCAGCACGCCCGCCTCAAACTGCGGCAGCTGCCCGCGAATGACTCCGCGCTCATCGACGATGGCGCTCACCCCGTTATTGGTAGCCCGCAACAACCAGCGGCCGTTTTCCAGCGCCCGCATGCGCGCAATCTGCAGATGCTGCAGTGGGCCGATACTGTCACCGAACCAGGTGTCGTTTGAAATCGTCAGCAGGACATCGGCACCCTCGCGGACGAGGGCGGGATAGGCGATTTCGTAACAGATGGCCAGCGCCGCGGTTGCGTCCCCAATCTGCAGCAACGGCTGGTGCCAGTCGCCGGATTCCGCACGTGACATCGGCAGGTCGAAAAAATCGATCAGACCGCGCAGCAAATTTTCCAACGGCACGTACTCGCCGAAGGGCACCAGGCGCCTTTTCACGTAAGTACCCCGGGCGGTACCCAGCCCGAGCGCCGTATTTTTGAAGACGACCTCTTCGCCTGGCCGTACTTCCAGCGCGGGCAGACCGAGCACGAGCGCGGTGCCGTTGGCTTTACCCCGTTCATCGAGTGCTGCGAGAAGGTCCGTTGCCTGGTGGGTAAACAGCGTGATCGCAGCTTCCGGCCAGACGATCAGTTGCGCGTCCCAATGTGGTTCGGACAGCGCCAGATACTTGTCTATGATGGGCTGACGGCTCTCCGGCAGCCACTTCAGCCGCTGGTCGATATTGCCTTGGACCAACGCGACGTCGTGCAGCGCCGCCGAGGTGACCCAGGTGATCGCACTGAATCCTGCACCGACGACCCAGGGCAACACGGCCGCCAGACCTGCAATGACTGCAGACAAACCCCGGCGTTCATGTATGAGGACCACCAGCCCGGTCGCACTCGTGACGGCCATGAGACTCACCAACAGTACGCCACCCACAGGCGCAAAACCGGCGAGCATCGTGGTCAGATGGCCGTAGCCAACCAGCAGCCAGGGGAAGCCCGTGAGAAACCAGGTCAACAACCATTCAAACGTCACGTAAACGCAGATGAACAGACAGCCGGAGAGAAGCGGGTTGGTTCGTTTCAGGCGACAGAACAACCAGCCATTAGCCAGCACGAACAACGCAAGCCCGCCAACGAACAGGCAGACGAGGAAGAACGCCAACGCGGGTGAGGCGTTGCCGAAGTCATGAATGCTGACGTAAATCCAGGATACACCGACACCGTATTTGCCGACGCCGAACATCCAGCCGATAAAAATGCCGCGTGAGCGGGTGGTCTGCAATAAATGGAAAAAGACAGCGACCGCCAGCAATCCGAGCGGCCACAGATCAAACGGCGCGAACGACAACGGCAGCAACGCACCCGCAAAGAGCGCAACAAGCCCGTGAATCAAGACCTTTTGACTTGCAGCAGACGAACGCGGCGCGAGTCTGCATTCAACACCCGAAACTCCATATTTTCTATCACTACGGTCTCACCGAGTTCAGGCAGGCAACCGAAGGCTTTTAGAACAACCCCGCCGATCGTGTCGAACTCGTCGTCATCCAGTTCCAGATCGAAGTGCTCGTTGAAGTCTTCGATCGTAGTCGTCGCCTTGACGTTGAACGTCTGCTCATCGAGCTGTTTGATGAAGCTGTCGTCATCGACGTCATGCTCATCCTCAATATCACCAACGATCTGCTCAAGGACGTCTTCGATCGTCACGACACCGGAGACGTGTCCATATTCATCGACAACCACTGCCATGTGGTTACGAGTACTGCGGAAATCCTGCAGCAGCACGTTGAGGCGCTTACTCTCCGGAATGACCGTCGCCGGTCGGATCCAGTCCTTGATGTCGAAATCCACGTCGTCAGCCAACGCAAGACGCAACAGATCCTTGGCATGGAGTATGCCCTTGATGTCATCGAGGTCATCGCCAATCACGGGAAAACGTGAGTGTTGCGAATCAATGATTCTGGCGAGCAACGCTTCGGGTGGCGATTCATCCTCCAGATAAACAAGTTGCGTGCGCGGGATCATGATATCCCGCGCCTGAATATCGGAGACCTGCAGGGCACCGAAAATAATGTTGAGTGCTTCCCCATCCATGAGTTGACGGTCTGCCGCATCACGCAACATCTCCCGAAGTTCGTTTCGGTCGTGAGGCTCGCCGTTGAACAGGTCAGATAGCCAGTCGAGAAACGACCGACGCGATCCTGCTGAATTTTCGCTCATATTTCCCGATATGGATCGCTTACATCGAAGCGCCCCAATATCTCCCTTTCCAGCGCTTCCATCGCCTGGGCTTGTCCGGCAACTTCGTGATCATGCCCAAGCAGATGCAGCATGCCATGCACCACCATGTGCGCAAAATGATCGGCAACGTCTTTCTTCTGTTCCATCGCTTCGTCTCGCACAACCTTCGCACAGATCACGATGTCCCCCAGTATTCTTGTTTCCGGCAAATCCACTTCCGCCGGAAAACTCAGCACGTTCGTTGGTTTGTTTTTACCACGATACGCCTTGTTCAGAGCTCTTGCCTCGTCTTCTCCAACGACTCTTATGCAGACATCTGTGTGACCCATGTCTTGCGCATTGCCCACCACGACCGACATTGCCGTCGTGGCCCAAAACGTGATCTGCGCCGCCGAAGGCAATTCCTCAACGGCCGTTACTATCTGCACTTCAACCGGCATCGCGGTCGCTTTCGCTTTCCGCCGGTTCGTCCTGAAAGGCCGCATAGGCATCGACAATCGTCCGCACCAGCGGATGGCGCACAACGTCTTTCGAGCCAAAATGGGTGAAGCTGATCGTGCTCACATTACGCAGGACATTGCGCACGTTCACCAGACCCGAGTGTTCGGCCTGCGGCAGATCGATCTGCGTGATGTCGCCGGTTATCACAGCTGTCGAGCCAAAACCGATGCGAGTGAGAAACATCTTCATTTGCCTGATCGTCGTATTCTGGCTCTCATCGAGGATGATGTAGGCGTTGTTGAGCGTGCGGCCCCGCATATATGCCAGCGGCACGACTTCGATTATGTTGCGCTCGATGTATTTATTGACCCGCTCCACACCCATCATCTCGTAGAGCGCATCGTAAAGCGGCCGCAGATAAGGATCGATCTTCTGCGCCAGATCACCAGGCAGAAATCCCAGCTTCTCGCCAGCTTCAACGGCCGGACGCACCAGCAGAATGCGGCTGACCCGCTGTTGTTCGAGCGCCTCTACCGCGCAGGCAACCGCGAGATAGGTTTTTCCAGTACCGGCGGGTCCGATGCCAAAACTGATGTCGAAGGTGCGAATCGCCTTCGTGTAGCTCGTCTGATTACCGCCTCGTGGCTTTATCGTTTTGCGGCCCGTCCGGATCACAATGGCGGCCGCCTCCGCCCGTTCGCGCTCGGCGCTATCCTGAGCGAGCAGTTCTTCAACACCCGACTCCTGCAGAAACAGGTGCACCGTATCGGGTTCGATACTGTCCCGATGCAGCGTTTCGCGATACAGCTGGGAAATCAACGCGCCAGCCGCTTTGATGCGATGTTCGGGACCACTGATCTGAAACAGATTTCCACGGTTGCGAATGTGGACCCCGAGGCGTTTTTCGAGATGCTTCAGATTTTGATCCACCGGGCCACACAGTGCAGCCAAGCGGTTCGAGTCGTTGGGTTCGAGTGTAACTTTGGTGGTTAGGGCAACCACCCGGGGCTGTTCGCCGCTCAATTTATCGCTCAATCTATTCCCTGTGCGACCTTCTTGATTGCAAGAATATCGCTCCGAGTGTGCCTGTCAAATGAAGATTGAGTGGAGCAGGCGTGATGCGACGAGGAATCAAACCAGCCTGCCCCGCAGGGAGTTCGGCAGCGCCTCGGTCACCTCGACGCTCGCGAAATCCCCGATGAGTTCCGCCGGGGCTTGAAAATTCACTACCCGGTTGTTTTCGGTTCGCGCCTGCAGGGCGCTGGCATCTTTGCGCGATTTCCCCATCACGAGAACTCGCTGGATAGTCCCGATCATATCGCGCGCGATGGCATCGGCCTGCCCGCGAATACGTTCCTGCAAGCTTGCCAGGCGAATCTTCTTCTCGGCCTGGGTTGTGTCATCTTTGAGCCCTGCGGCCGGAGTGCCCGGCCGGGCGCTGTAGATGAAACTGTAAGAAACATCAAAGCCGACTTCTTCGATCAGCGCCATGGTGGCGTCGAAATCCTGCGCGGTCTCACCGGGGAAGCCCACAATGAAATCCGAAGACAGACTGATGTTCGGCCGGTGGCCGCGCAGCCGCCGCAGCTTGTCTTTGTAGTCCGCCACCACATGGCCCCGCTTCATCGCCCGCAGGATTTCATCGGAGCCTGACTGCACTGGCAGGTGCAGATGATCGACGAGTTCGGGCACCTCGGCGTAGGCGGCAATCAGCGAATCGCTGAATTCCACCGGGTGCGATGTCGTAAAGCGGATCCGGTCGATGCCAGGCACGTCAGCCACGTAATGGATGAGCTCGGCCAGATCCGCAAGATCGGTTTTGCCGCCATCCTCTATCGGCCCGCGATACGCATTCACGTTCTGGCCCAGCAGATTGATCTCGCGAACGCCCTGCCGGCTGAGTTCGACAATTTCCCGCATGACGTCGCGCACGGGGCGACTGACCTCTTCCCCCCGGGTATAGGGCACTACACAAAAACTGCAATATTTACTGCAGCCTTCCATGATCGACACGAAGGCGCTCGGCCCTTCCGCCCGCGGCTCGGGGAGGTTGTCGAACTTTTCGATTGTCGGGAAACTGACGTCGAGCAACGGTACCCGACCGGCCGCGGAGGATGCCGCGGAGGATTTCGCAACCATTGCCGGTAATCGATGCAATGTCTGGGGACCAAACACCAGATCGACGAAGGGTGCTCTGGCCTGAATCCCGCTGCCCTCCTGGCTTGCGACACAGCCGCCGACACCGATTATGAGTGCCGGATTTTTCGCCTTGAGCGCTTTCCAGCGGCCGAGCTGATGAAATACCTTTTCCTGCGCTTTTTCCCGGATCGAACAGGTATTCAGCAGCAGCAGGTCCGCCTGCTCCGGGTCATCAACCACTTCGTAGCCCTCGGCATCCCGCATGAGGTCGACCATTTTCGCCGAGTCATACGCATTCATCTGGCAGCCGTGGGTCTTTATATAGAGTTTCTTTTTGATGCTAAAAGTCGCAGTGTTTGCCGGGGCCGGGATTATAATGTCTTGAAATTGCGACAGATAGCTCTATATACAGCGATATACACCAGTATATAGACGTACCAAAGCCAACTTTCACCGCTAATTGAACTTCAGTTCGAAGACAGGTAGCCCTATGAGCGATGCCTCGCAACACATCTACAAAGTGCTTTTCCACAACCAGGGTCAAATCTACGAGGTCTATGCACACAACATCTATTCGAGCGACCTCTACGGGTTCATCGAAATAGAGGATTATGTCTTCGGCAAGAAGTCCCAGATGGTCATCGATCCGGGCGAAGAGAAGCTGCGCCAGGAATTCGAGGGCGTGCAGCGCAGCTTCATCCCTGTGCACAACGTTATCCGCATCGATGAAGTTGAAAAAGAAGGCATCGCCAAAGTCACCGACAGTAAAGGCGCAAATATCACGCCATTCCCCATGCCCGTGCCGCGTGATGGAGGCTCGAAATAGCGCAGCGCGACCGCCTGCACCCACTTTTTCAGGCGGCACAGGTCCCCGACAAACCGGCCTGGATATTCAATCATCAAGCCACGAGTTATGGCGAATTGGCTGTGCGGGCGCTCAAAGGCGCGCGTCTGCTGCGCAAGCTTGGACTCAATACCGGTGATGGCATCGCCGTGCTGGCCGAAAACCACCCCGATTTTTTCGCCGTCTTCTGGGCTGCGCAGATCTCGGGACTCTACTTCACGCCGATCAGCGTTCAATTCCTGGCAGGCGAAGTGCGCTACATCATCAATGACTGCGAAGCGAAGCTGCTGATCGTATCGCACGCGCAAGCCGCCAAAGCAGAGCTCGATAGCCCTGCCCTGCCGCATATTCTTCTTGAAGACTGGTTGGCAATGATCGACGGCGAATCCGAAGCGCTCATCGCGGATGCGGCCGAAGGCGCGGAAATGCTGTACTCGTCCGGCACGACCGGTCGACCCAAGGGCGTCCGCGCGAGCACGCCGGGTGCCGCTCTCGGCACGGTCTCTGAGCTTTTTGCCCGCCGTTTGCGCCTGCACGACGTCACTGGCGACGCCATCTACCTGTCGACCGCGCCTCTGTATCACTCCGCGCCATTGCGCTACAACTCGATGATGCACCGCTGCGGTGCGACGAGCATCGTCATGCCGCGCTTCGATGCGCAGGAGAGCCTGCGACTCATCGAGCGCTACCACGTGACCCACAGCCAGTGGGTACCCACGATGTTCGTGCGTCTGCTGCACCTGCCGGAGAACGTCCGCCAGCGCCATCAGCTCGGTTCCCACCGCATTGCGATCCATGCGCAGCGGCGCCGTGTCCGATTGCCATCAAAGAGGCGATGCTGCGCTGGTGGGGGCCGATCTTGTACGAGTACTACTCAGGTACCGAAGGCAACGGCCAGACCGCAATATCGCCAGTCGAGTGGCTGAGCCACAAAGGCTCGGTGGGCAGGCCGATTCTCGGCGACGTGCACATCACGGACGCTGCGGGCAATGAGTTACCCACCGGTGGCACGGGACACGTCTACTTCTCCGGAGGGCCGCGATTCGAGTACTTCAAGGATCCGGGCAAAACCGCCAGCGCCTACAACGCGCACGGCTGGTCTACGCTCGGCGACATCGGCCACGTCGATGACGAGGGTTATCTCTACCTCTCGGATCGGGCATCTCACATGATCATCACCGGTGGCGTGAACGTCTATCCGCGGGAAGTCGAGGACACTCTGCTCACTCACCCGGACGTGCTGGACGCGGCGGTGTTCGGTATCCCGGATCCCGAATTTGGCGAAGCCGTGCAGGCAGCTGTGGAACTGGCTCCCGGCGCAACCCTCGAAGCGGCCGAACTCATTGCCTTCTGCCGCGAGCGTCTGACTCATCTGAAATGCCCACGCGGGGTAGACTTTCACGCGCAGTTACCACGCCATCAGACCGGCAAGCTTTACAAAGAGTTTTTGAAAGCGCCATATTGGGAAGGACAGTCAGGGCGACCGGCTGGGGGGGGGGAGACAGATAATGGCTGAGAAAACCAAAACGACGCATCTTCGCGGGCACGATGTGCTGCGCGATCCTCTGTTGAACAAAGGCAGCGCCTTCACCGTGGAGGAACGCGATGCGCTGGGGCTCGTGGGGATCCTGCCACCCGGCTACAACACGCTCGACCAGCAGGCGCAACGAGCATTTCAGAATCTGGCGGCAATCGATGCACCGCTGGGCAAATACCGCGAACTCAGCTCGCTGCAGGATCGCAACGAACATCTGTTCTTCCGCCTGTTGATGGATCACCTGAAGGATCTGATGCCAATTGTCTATACCCCAACGGTAGGGCTCGCCACGCAGAAGTTCAGCGAAGTGTTTCAGCGCAGCCGCGGGGTATGGATCACGCCGGCAGATCGCGGCCGGATCAAATCGGTGCTCGAGATGGGCGCCGAAGGCAGAGACATCCGGCTTACGGTCGTCACGGACAATGAATCCATTCTCGGCATCGGCGACCAGGGTGCGGGGGGCATGGCTATCGCCATCGGCAAACTGGCGTTGTACACCGCCGGGGCCGGCATCGCGCCTGAAAGCACCCTGCCGGTGAGTCTCGATGTCGGGACGAACAACGAGTCGCTGCTGGAAAACGACAGCTACCTCGGCTGGACCAGCACGCGAATGACTGGTGCGGCCTACGACGATCTGGTCGAAGAGTTCGTAACCTCGTTTCATGAGCTGTTTCCGAGTGCCCTGATCCAGTGGGAAGATTTCCGCAAGGACAACGCGCTCAACATCCTCGATCGGTACAAAGACCGGGTTCTTTCATTCAACGACGACATTCAGGGCACGGGAGCTGTCACTCTGGCCGGAATCCTCTCGGCCTGTCGCAAGAAGGGTGAACCACTGACCGAGCAAAGAATCGTCATTATGGGCGCCGGTGCAGCGGGACTGGGGATCGCGCGGCAGATCGGCGCAGCGCTGCAGCTCGAGGGCGTCAACGACCTGCATCGTCACATCGGCGTGCTCGACAGCACCGGTCTGCTGGTGGCAGATCGTGAGTTCCGCGACGCCTACAAGGCAGAGTTGGCCTGGCCCACACAAGCGGCGCAGGAACTTGGCCTGGCGGGCGGTGCCCCACTGGCGGCGGTCGTCGACAAGTTTAAACCTTCGGTCCTGGTCGGCACGTCCGGTCAGACCGGTGCGTTTACCCAATCGATCGTCGAATCGATGGCGAGTCATGTCTCCATCCCCGTCATTATGCCTTTATCTAACCCCACCCCGAAGGCAGAAGCGATTCCAGCGGACCTCGTCGCCTGGACCGACGGCCGCGCCTGCATCGCAACCGGCAGTCCGTTCGAACCCGTCACCCACAACGGGCGGGACATTCATATCGGCCAGGGCAATAACGTATTCATCTTTCCGGGGCTGGGACTCGGCGCGCTGCTGGCTCAGGCAAGCCGCGTGACCAATGCCATGATCACCCGCACTGCCCAGGTGCTGGCGCAGCAGGTCAGCGCCGAGGAACTCGAGTCTGGCTTGCTCTATCCCGACGTCGACCGCCTGCGGGAAGTGACGGTAGCAGCCGCCACAGCCGTATACGAACAGGCGTACGAAGACGGCGTTGCGAACGCAGATCACGTGGCGGATGCTGCAACACTCGTGCGCGAATCGATGTGGTGGCCGGACTATCCGACCTACGTCTGACCACTGAATTCTGGCCGACCGAAGACTTTGCTGCGGACGATTCTACTTCTCGGGTAAACGCCTTCCTGGCAGCAATGCCGAATGACAACGCACGCCACCTCTCAAACAAGCGGCGCGCTCGTAGTGCGCTGTCCACAGCCATATCCGGGACATAGTCGATGACCTGTGAGCGGCGGCGGCGGAGGGCCTGGCAGCACTCAGGTCGGACGCAACCTGTCTAGTATCTGGACGAATCCGAATTTGCGATACCGCACAGAACGCCGGTTGTAACTGTGTTTCCATGCTAATTCGAGGGGATTGGTGCCTCGATTTAATGAGTCCGAATCGATCAGGAAGATTGAGGTAATGGCTTCCAACCCTGGCAACCAGTTCGAACGCCGTCTATTGACGTTGCTTGCCGTCACAACGCTCGTGCCGCTGGCTGCGCTTGCCTATCTGTCGTACGAAAATACCGCTGGAATTCTGATCTTCGGCTCGGTCAGCCGATACAGCCTCGTGTTCAGCAGCGCCGGGGGCTTAACACTCCTGGCCAGTTGCATTGCAGTCACCCGCCTGCTCAGACGTAAGTTCAAGCTGATCACCGATCTCGAAGAAGTCGTTCACATGCTGGCTCGCGGCGACTACTCGCGGCGGCTTGATCTAACCAGCAGCAGCGAGTTCAACTCTCTTGGCAGAGCCTTCAACGAGATGACGGAACAACTCGAACATACGCTTAAATCCAGCCAGTCTGTGGCGGATATCGACCGCCTGATTCTCTCGTCGGCCGATCTCGACATAGTGTTACGCAAGGTACTGCTGTCAGCTCGCAGCATTCGCGGAGAGATCACGTTGATTCTGCGGCACGACATGGCATCCAACGCACTGACTACCTATCGAATGGACAACCGGCGTCTTATCCAGGGCACTATCGGACTACGTGAAGTTTCCGATGACAGTCTGCGCGACGTTGACGGTTACGAACGAGTCGCCGCACGGGTCTGTGGTGAAAACGTCTGGGTGTGTCTCCCAATCGAAACCGAAGGTGTCATCTCAGGCGCGCTCGTCGCCACCGGCGACTCAGCGCCCAAGACCGCAGAGGTCCAGCAGCTGGGCGAGCTTTCCGACCGTTTGTCCGTCGCTATCACCAATATCCAGCGTTCCGATAGTCTGTATCAGAAAGCCCACTTCGACGATCTGACCGGATTGATCAACCGCAATGCATTCGAAGATCGTCTGCGCGAGCAGATATCACGATCCTGGCGGGGTGAAAAGGGCGCCGTGATGTTCATCGACCTCGACGATTTCAAGAAGGTGAACGACTCAGAGGGCCACAAAGCCGGTGATCGTCTGCTTATTGAGATCAGCAAGCGCCTTGCAGCGGCCCTACGTGAAGTGGACACCATCGCGCGTCTGGGCGGCGACGAATTTGCGGTCATCGTACCGGGTTGCGACGATGAAAAGTCCGTCTCAAGGCTGTGTGAGCGGATCATCAAATCCCTCACCAGGCCAATTATTGTCGATCGAATGGAACACACCGTGGGTGCCTCAATCGGCGTGGCGATTTTTCCGGATGATGGCCATGCGGTTGACGAACTCATCATGAAAGCGGACTCCGCGATGTATCGGGCCAAGGAGACCGGCCGTGCCCGTTTTGCGTTCTTCGACGACACCCTGAACGAAGCCAATCGCTATCGTGTACGGGTCGAAAGCCGGCTACGCCGCGCGATCAAACGTGGCGAACTCGAACTGCATTTCCAACCAAAACTCGACCTCAATACCGGCGCCGTCGAGAGTGCGGAAGCGTTGCTGCGCTGGACAGATGATGAGCTTGGTGTTGTGGTACCCGATACCTTCGTCCCGATCGCTGAAGAAACAAATCTGATCCACGAGTTTACCGCAGTCCAGGTCGACCAGACCGCCAGTCTGATAACCGCCGCTGATGCTGCGGGTGTCAGATTAGATCATATTGCTATCAACGCATCGGCCAAACAGTTGATGACAGAGGGATTCTCGCTATCACTGCTCTCAATGCTCGATCGGCGTAATCTTCCGCACGACCACATCGAAATCGAAGTGACCGAGTCGGTGTTCGCCCGGGACACGCAGCTCGTAGTGCGCGAACTCGAGATCCTTCAATCCGCCGGCATTAGAATTGCGCTCGACGATTTCGGCACAGGCTACTCGTCGTTGAACATGCTGCGCGAATTACCACTGGATGTCGTGAAAATCGATCGCTCATTCATCACCGAGCTCGAAACCTCGGACCAGGCACGCATCTTAGTGCAACACCTCATCAGTATCGCTGCAACCCTCGGTAAGCAGGTGGTCGCAGAAGGCGTGGAAACCGAAGTCCAGCTACAGCATCTGATCAATGCCAATTGTCACTATGCGCAGGGCTATCTGATATCCAAGGCGAAGCCACCGGACGAGTTCATCAAACTGCTTGCGAACTGGCAGGGCGAAGATTCAACTCAGCACCTGAAGCTGGTGGTGACCTGATCTCAGCGGCTGCGTAGCGAGTTCTTGTCCAGAAATTGCCTTCCTGGCAATTTCTTTGGTCGTCTTACTGCGTAAGACTCGCATTTTCCTTCGGAAAAAGGCTGGGCGTCCATGCCCATCACGCCAGTTTCTGTCCATTCTGGACAGGAACTGACTAGGCAACTCCCCGCAGCTCCGCGCGCCTGCCTTGCGCAATTCGGTCGTCCGCCAGTCCGCGGGCAACGGATTCCGTAGAGCATTGAGCACTCTCAGACTCTGCGAATATCCGTCTCAAGCGTGAGCCGATTCCATTGATTCTCTCAGCAACCCAGGACGAATCGTTTTTGCCAAGATATTCATGCGCGATGCTGATGACGCCACCTGCATTGATCACATAGTCCGGTGCGTAGAGGATGCCCCTTGCGAACAACAAATCGGCGACTTCAGGCGACGCCAACTGATTGTTCGCCGAGCCCGCGACAACACCAGCAGACAGCTGCGCGACCGACGCAGCCGTCAGAACACTTCCAAGCGCGCAGGGTGCAATCACCTCGACGTCCTGCTGGAGAATTTCCTCGCTCGCACAGGATTGCGCACCAAACCTGCTGACGACCTCGGCAACGCGGTCCGGATTCAGATCCGCCACAACCAACCTCGCCCCGGCGCGAGCCAGTAATTCACACAGGCTGAGACCGACGTTACCCAGTCCCTGAACCGCAACTCGCAGCCCATGGAGCTCGTCCACGGCGAACTTGCGGCGCACGGCCGTGACCATTCCGTTGTATACGCCCAACGCCGTGCTGGGTGAAGGATCGCCGCCGACGCCCGCCAATCCGAGGCCAGATACGAAACGCGTTTTGCGCGCGATCAGCCGCATGTCCGCTACCCGCATGCCGACATCTTCCGCCGTGATATAAGCGCCGTTGAGTTCTTCGATCCAACTGCCGAACACTTCGAGCTGCCGCTGGCTGAGCGGTTGCTCCGGCTGTCCGAGGATGACGCTCTTGCCGCCGCCGAATGGAATGTCAGCCAGCGCATTCTTATACGTCATACCCTCGGCGAGTCGCAGCGCATCACACACTGCTGCTTCGGTGTTTTCGTAGACCCAGTGCCGGCAACCACCTGCTGCCGGGCCCAACCGCGTGCTGTGGATGGCGATGACGGCTCTGAGACCGCTGGCAGGATCCTGCCGGTGAATGAGTTGTTCGTGCGCGTGTGTGGAGAATTCCATGGTGTCACCAGATTTTCGAAAAAACGCAATCGGCCAGCCTGCCAACCCGTGGCAGCTGCCTTAGCAGCCGCAGATGCTAGGACTATCGCTGGAGAAAAGGGCCTCGTTTCACTCGAATATCCGACCTATTCAGGGTTTATTTATGCTGCTTATACATAATTAGTGAATAATTTATGCACAAATATCTATAAAGACGCATATTCAGTCTACAATCCATCGGCTAACGGCAGTTCAATCTCCGGCAAAAACCATCTGCGGTAAAAATCATGGAAGCCATTGATCAGTTCGACCGTCAAATCCTGGCTCTGCTGCAGGAGGACGCCTCACTGACTGCTGCGGAAATCGGCAGCCGGATCGGTCTGTCACAGTCGCCGTGCTGGCGCCGGATTCATCGCCTGGAAAGGCTCGGCATTATCAAATCGCGCGTGGTGCTTCTCGACCGGCGCAAACTGGGTCTCGACGTGCTGGTGTTCGCGATGGTGAAACTCAACGCCCACGGCCGCCGGTCGCTGCCGGAATTTGCCGAGGCCATTCAGGCGTTTCCGGAAGTCCAGGAGTGCTTCACACTCATGGGAGACATGGACTTCCTCGTCAGAATCGTTACCCACGACATCCATTCTTACGAACGGTTTTTCTTCGATACCCTCAGCCAACTGCCCGGCGTGCAGGAAGTGCATTCCAACATCGCCATGTCTGAGATGAAATCGACGACGAGCTTGCCGTTACGCGAGATACCGGTCTGACCGGACGCACGTTCAGAAAGCTTCAGTAGCCTTCATCGAGTAGTGGAAAAGCACTCAGGACGTGCGCGCTGGAGATCGGCTGGACACGCTCGAGCAGGCCGCGATTGAGTCCTTTGAGATCGCTGACCCCGAGCAGGGCCATGCTGGTCTTGATCTCGTGCTCCAGGATCTCCAATGCGCGGACAACGGCCGGGGCGCCGCCGGCCGCCATCGCCAGCGCTTCGATTCGACCCAGACCGATTGCCGCAGCACCCAGGCACAGACCCTTGATAACGTCGGCACCGCGCATGAACCCACCATCCACAACGACCGGCACCCTGCCAGCCACCGCAGCCACCACTTCCGGCAGAGCATCGATACAGGCCCGTGTGTGATCGAGCTGCCGACCCCCGTGATTGGAGACGTAAACGACGTCTACTCCCATCTCGACACAGCGCGCAGCATCCTCGGCAACATTGACCCCCTTGATGTAAAGCGGGATATCGAAGTGGCTTTTTATGTGCGCGACGGTCTCCCAGGTCATGCGTGCCTGGTAGTTGAAATTCAAAGCGTCCGCACGGGATCCGGAAGCGGGCACATGGCGCTTGATGATGTCCCGCTCGCGTCTGGAATAGGTTTGCGTATCCGCTGTGAGACAGAAGCCCGTATACCCGGCATCTATCGCGCGCTGAATGATGTCGTCCATCCAGCCCTGATCGCCCATGAGGTAGAGCTGAAAGATGCGCGGGCCCGGCACGAGTTGCGCCACTTTTTCGAAATCCGGCGTACAGGCCGAACTGAGGATCTGCAGCACGCCGAATTCCGCCGCAGCCCTGGCAACCGATTCGGCGCCACCGGCTTCGAACACCTGTACCGAACCAATGGGTGCCAGGAGCACCGGGATTCGCAGCGGGCTACCCATGAATTCGGTGTCCGCCTTGACCTCACTGACGTCATTGAGAATTCGCGGCCGGAAAACCCAGGAATCGAGCCCAGCCCGGTTGCGCCGCAACGACGATTCCGTATCGGCACCGCCAATCAGATAATCCCAGCGATTCTTGTCGGTATTGCGCTGCGCCTGTCGCACAATCTCATGCAGCGTCAGAAATTCCACGTGTCTTGCGCCCGTTAAAAACCTCCAAATGCTATCACGCTCTTGTAAAATGGCGCTTTTCCAAGCGAGGAGTCGCCCATGGCTGGCATAGTCATCGTTGGCGCCGGTCACGCGGCAGGTCAGGCCGCGGCAAGTCTGCGCCAGGCAAAATACGAAGGTGAGATCATCCTCATCGGTGACGAATCGCATATTCCGTATCAGCGGCCGCCTCTCTCCAAACAATATCTAGCAGGCGAACATGGTATGGAACGGGTTTATCTGCGGCCGGAGAAGTTCTACGCAGACAGGGACATAACGGTGAAAGTGGATACCCGGGTGGAGTCCATCGACACCGCCGCGAAGAACGTCACGACCGATCAGGCAGAGACGATCGAGTACGAAAATCTGCTGATCGCGACCGGCAGCCGGCCGCGGATACTGCACATCGATGGCGGCGATCTTCCTGGCATCTTCTATTTTCGAACCGTGGCCGACGTGGATGCGATCCGTGCGCAAATGAGCGCCGGTAAGAAACTCGTGATTGTCGGCGGCGGCTATATCGGTCTCGAGGTGGCGTCAGTCGGCGTGACCAGCGGCCTGGAAGTGCACGTTCTGGAGATGGAAGAGCGAATATTGCAACGCGTGACCACGCCGGAGATGTCACGCTACTACCACGATCTGCATAGCACGCGCGGCGTGCACATCCACACCTCGACAACGGTGAGTGGTTTTACCGGCGACGGTCAGGTCAGCGGCGTTGTCTGTGGCGCTGAAACGATTGCCGCGGACCTGGTGATCGTTGGCATCGGCATCATTCCCAATACTGAGATCGCAGAAGCCGCCGGCATCGACTGCGACAATGGCATACTCGTCAACGACCACTGTGAAACGTCGGTCCCCGGAGTCTACGCCGCCGGTGACTGCACGAACCATCCAAACCCGCTGCTGGACCGGCGACTGCGTCTGGAATCGGTGCCCAACGCCATGGAGCAGGCGAGGGTGGTGGCGGCCAACATCTGCGGCGGTGATAAAACCTACGCGTCCTACCCCTGGTTCTGGTCCGATCAATACGAGCTCAAGCTGCAGATGGTCGGATTTTCCGCCGACGGCGATACCCAGATCGTTCGCGGCGACATGGCGAAGCATCGCTTCGCGGTCTTCTATCTCAAAGACGGCGCAATGGTCGCAGCCGATGCGGTCAACAGTCCAAAGGAATTCATGATCTGCAAACAGTTGATTGGTAAGAACGTGGACCCCGCGACCCTCGCCGACCCGACGATCGACTTGAAATCATTACTCGGCTGATAGTGCCAACCCCCTGCGCACCGACCGATTCAAGAGACGCAGGAACTGCAAGGAATCCGTACCTTACGCTTCGGCCGCTGTGGCAGTGCGGCTGCCTTGCGCAACGGGCGCCGACCCGGCTCGAGTTCGAAGTGCAGGTTCCCGCCTTACCCCTCTCCTTACGCAGGGTCGCGGCCCAGTTCAGGCGGTGACCACCAGCGCCCCATCGTCTGTCACGATCAACGTGTGCTCATGCTGGACGACCAGGTATCCGTGAGGCACGCTCAGCGTCCAGCCATCGGTGCCTCGTTCTACCCAGCGCACACCGTTTGTCAGGAACGGCTCGATCGTCAGCACGAGTCCCTTGTTCAGGCGCCGTCGTTCCAATGGATTGTGCCGCGGTATGTATGACGGTTCTTCGTGAATCGAGTGGCCCACGCCATGGCTTCCCAGGTTTTCCACAATCGTGTACCCGCCTTCATCGGCGACTCCCTGCACGGCCTTGCCAATGACATTGAGCGAAGCGCCACTGCGCACGCAACGTAATGCCGCCGAGACTGCGTTGCGCACGGCAGCACAAATCTTCTGTTGTGCGGCGTTCGGCTCGCCCACGACAAACGACTCCCCCATGTCCGCAACATAGCCGTCCAGTTCGGCGGACACATCTATGTTGATCAGATCACCCGTCTGCAGCCGGCGTGGTCCCGGAATACCATGTGCGGCTTCCTCATTGACGCTGATACAGGTCGCACCAGGAAAATCATAAAAGAGCTGCGGCGCGGAGCGCGCACCCCGGTCATCGAGTTCGGTCGCGCCGATGCGATCGAGCTCGGCGGTGGTAATGCCGGCGTACGCGGCGGCCTTCATCCGCTCGAACGTTGCGCGCACAGCCTTGCCCGCCGCGTACAGGCCGGCGATATCCTGCTCTGAATCAATCGTCATTTTTCAGTCACACACTGCACGCCAGAACGCGCGAGATCTGGCACAGCTCCCGCCCGGATTCGGCCCGCCAGTCGTTGAACGCCGCCTGTACGGAGGCGAGCGCGCGCTGGCTCGTCGGTTCTTTATCCACGACTTTCTGCTCGATCAGCGCCTTGACGACATCGCCGGAGAATATGGGTGTGTCTTTGCCGACGAAGCGCAGAAAGTACCGTCCCGTCTGGCCACCCAGGCGATCGCCGCGCTTCTTGAGATCGGCCCACAGTCCGACAATATCGTCACTCGGCCAGGCCGCGAGATAGGCTCCGAAACTCTGGTGAGACTCCCGCACAGCCAAAATAAAGGCCGCGTTCTTCGGCACTGTCTGAATCTTCTTGGCGTTTTTGACGATCCGGCCGTCCCGCATCAGCGCTTCGATCGTTTCATCCGAGAGCATCGCGCAGGTCCGGACATCAAAGCCGTCGAAGGCTTCCTCAAAACCAGGCCACTTGTTCTCAACGATCTTCCAGACAAAGCCCGACCGAAATATGCATTTACTCATCTCGGCGAGATAGCGATCGTCGGTGAGCGCTGTCAGCTTGCGCTTACCAGAAGATTTAGGCAGTAACGCTTCAAGTTCAGCCACCCCACCCTTGCGCTTGGCTGCCCGCTGAAAGATGCTATCGAATGTATCCATACTCATTCATCCCGGTCGTTCAGGTAGCCTCATCGAAAGAACCGATTCTGTATGGAGGCGAACCACTTGAACCTTGTGATGGTCATGGACGCCACCTATTCTTCCGAAGGAAAATGAGAGTCTTACGCATTAGGACGACAAATGAAATTGCCAGAAAGGCAGTTTCTGGACAGAAACCCGTTATGACCGATGTGAAGGAAAAAGAGCGTCAAGGTCTCGACCCCGGATTGAAGGCCATTGTCGATGATCAGGTTGAAAAACTCGAAGATCGCGATTTCGTCTACTGTGCCATGTGCTCACACGTCATCGCCAAGAAATCCGATCGCACCGAAGTGGCGGGATCGCACGACCACAATTTCATCAATCCCTATGGCCTTGAGTTCCACATCGGCTGTTATGCCGAAGCGCTGGGCTGCGCGATTGCCGGAGAGGGTGTGGCGGCGGACACATGGTTTCCGGGATATCAGTGGCGCCTTGCCTCGTGCGAAGATTGCAGGCGCCATCTCGGCTGGTACTTCGATTGTCAGGACGCGCATTTTTACGGCTTGATCGTGGACTACATCCAAGATGAATGATCTGACCACTGCAAACTACAAATCTCTGTCGTTCGATTGCTACGGGACACTCATAGATTGGGAGAACGGCATACTCGACTTCATACGGCCTCTGCTGGAAAGTTACGACGTCCATGTGATCGACGAATGGATACTGGAATTTTTTGCCGAACACGAACCGGTGATTCAGGCGCAGGGAGGCAGCTATCGATCGGTGCTGAGCAAAATTCTCGCAGCCCTCGGGACTCGGCTCGCATTCTCACCGGACGCCAATTCTCTCGCCGCTTTCGCCGACAGCATGGAGCAGTGGCAACCGTTCCCCGATTCGGTGGACGCTCTGGCATCGTTGCGGAAAAACTTCGAGCTCGTGGCGCTGTCGAACATCGACGACGACCTGTTCGCAGCGAGCGCCAAGCAACTAAACGATCCCTTCAGTCACATCATCACCGCCGAGCAGGTCGGTGCCTACAAACCCGACCGGCAGATGTTCGATGCCCTGCTCAAACGAGCGAAAGGGCCAATACTGCACGTCGCACAGAGCCGCTATCACGACATTTTGCCCGCCACGCAGCTTGGTCTGGATACCGTCTGGATCAACCGGCCGAATCTGGGCGCAGCTAAAGTAGTGGACGCAAATCCCACCTGGACATTCGACTCGATGGCCGAGTTCGCCGCCGCCTGGGCGTGAGCGACTGTGATAGCATGCCGCCATGGGAGCTGAGATCACTACCGGTACTACCACCGCTACCTCTGCCAGCACCAGCACCAGCACTACGAAGATAGAGATCAGCAAGGATTATCTGCATTTCAGCTCTGCCCACTTCACGATTTTTTCTGCCAGCGAACGTGAAAATCTGCACGGCCACACGTTTTACGTGAAGGCCTTTGTCGATTGCAACGTTGGCAGCACTGGTCTGGCATTTGACTACAACATTCTCAAAGAGAAGCTCAAAGCACTTTGCGACAGCATCGATGAGAAGGTATTGCTGCCTGCGCAATCGCCCTACCTGTCCATTGCGCAGGACGATCAATACGTAGTTGCCGAATTCGCCGGAGAGAAATTGCCTTTTCTGCTGCGCGATGTACTCATCCTCGAATTGCGCAACGTCACGGTGGAAGAATTGGCGCCCTGGTTCCTGAGCAGATTGGTGGAGGACGCGGCGATCGCGCAGCTTGAATTGCTGCGTCTTGAAATCCAGGTCTCTTCCGGCCCCGGGCAGTGGGCATCGAGTTCCTGGGCAGCCGCATGAAGAACCGGAGGAAAACCCAATGAAATGCCTCTTGATAACAGGCGCAAGCACCGGAATTGGTCTGCACACAGCCCAGCGATTTATCGCAGAAGGTTATTCGGTCGTGAATCTTTCGCGGCGGCGCTGTCCACTGGATTCCGTAAACCACATTAATTGCGATCTGTCTTCACCCGGCTTTCTCGAAAACATCAGGCCCCAGTTGACCCCTCTGTTACAACAAGCCGAAAAAATCATCCTTGTTCACAATGCAGCGAGAATGAACAACGACAGCGCAGTCGAGACGCCGAGTAATCTCTTCCGCGAGATTCTCGAGGTGAACCTCGTCGCGCCGAATTCTCTGAATTACTACACCATCCCATTCATGCAGAATGGCTCAGCAATTCTTTACGTTGGCTCGACGCTCGCCGAAAAAGCCGTGCCAGGCAGCTACTCATACGTTGTCAGTAAACACGCGATGATCGGTATGATGCGTTCGACATGCCAGGATCTGGCAGGGCGCAATATTCACACGGCATGTATCTGTCCGGGTTTCACGGATACGGAAATGCTCCGGGAACACGTGCCAGATCAAGCCATGGAGTCCGTGCAGGCTGTTTCTACCTACAATCGGCTGATCGACCCGGATGAGATAGCAGAATGCCTCTACTGGGCCGCAAATCAGCCCGTGATAAATGGCTCCGTTATCCACGCGAATCTCGGCCAGATTGAAAGCTGATCGGCAGCGTCGAATCGATTGCGCCCAGCTAACCCACAGGCGCAGCAACCATGACTGATAGTGATCTCGCTGAAAGGCGTGAACGTGTTTTCATCGTTCTCGCCGGATTTTTCCTTTGTGCCATGACCCTGCTGAACGTCGTCGGCATCACGAGGTTCATTCAGCTCGGACCCATGGCACTTGCGGTCGGCGTGCTGCCTTATCCGCTGACATTTCTCTGTACTGATCTGATCAGCGAACTCTACGGCCGCAAGCGCGCCACCTTTCTGGTATGGGTCGGCTTCTCGCTCAACTTCTTCATCCTCGGTTGTCTGTGGCTGGGCAACTACATCCCTGCCGTGGCAGCCGACGCACAACCGCCCTGGCAGGTCATCCAGCTTGCAGAAGACATAGCGCTGCCGAATGGTGAAGTCGTGTCGGGCAGCATCGAACTGTTCGCCCTGCTCTACGCGTGCACGTCCGGCGCTGTCTTCGCATCGATGATGGCGTATATCGCGGCTCAGTTTTGTGACGTTCACTTGTTCCACTACTTCAAACGCCTGACGAAGGGCAAACATCTGTGGCTGCGCAACAACTTCTCCACCCTCACCAGTCAGCTGGTCGATTCCGTCATGGTGATCTCAGTCACGTTCGGCGCGACCTTGCTCGCCGGTGACATCACCGTCGCAGCAGTGCTCGTTCTGATGGGGAGCAGCTACCTGTTCAAGATGATGGTCGCACTGGCAGACACTCTGCCGTTCTACTACCTGACCAGCAAGCTGAAGAGATACCTGCAAATCGACAATACCCTGGTTATGGAATAACCCGCTGGGCCTTTGTCAGTTTGACCAACGCCTTGGGGTCGGGAGAGGGGTATTCGCACGGCGCCCAATCGCTCCGCGATTCCCTCAATCCGCGAACTTGCCCGAAGACGGTCAATTCGCTCCTTTCGGTTGGCCGCTCACCGCGCGCATACCCCTCTCCCGACCCCAAGGCTTACAGCCTTCCATTTTGCAGCGTCGTTAGCGTCTTATCGTCAGACGGGCCTCCAGGTCGCAGAAGCATCTGCACGTCGACAACACGCTGGCGAAGGAATGCAACAGTCGTGCAACCGGTTACCGTCCAGAATGCTCGATTCCAGAGTCGGCAAGCGTTGGCTCCCAGGGATGCCTATAGGCACCGTGGAGCCCAACCGAGTGAAGCGAATTGACCGCTTCGGGCAAGTTCGCGAAGTGAGGGAATCGCGGAGCGATTGGGCGAGGTGCAGATAGGTATCCCTGGGAGCCAACGCTTGCCGACGGCCATATCAAAACAACCTAGGGCAGTCACCCGTTAGCGTCTCTTCTTCAGAAACGCTTCGTTCACGCAGTTCTGCAGCCGATTTTCGTGCAGATAAGTGATCGCGAGTTCGCCACCCTTGTAGCGCATATCGAAAACGCTTTCCGGCGTGAAGAAAGCCGAGTGCGGTGTCAGCAACAGTCGATGATCTATCCATTCTTCGTCGGCCGCCCAGGCCCTGATGAGCGGATGGTCCGGATCTGCCGGCTCTTCCGGCAGAACATCCAGACCAGCTGCCTGCAACTGATTGTCGCGCAGAGCGTCATGCAGCGCGTCGAGATCAATGATCGGTCCGCGTGCAGTGTTGATCAGAACCAGACCCGGTTTACTGGCGGCAAGCACCTCGGCGTTGATGAGCTTCTCCGTTTCATCGGATAACGGCAGATGCAGACTCACGATGTCACATTGAGCGAAAAGCTGGGTGAGCGAGTGTACGCGAGTGACGCCGAGCGCCAACTCCGAGCCATTGGAAATATAGGGATCGTAGACGACGACCTGCATCCCGAGCGCCTT
>SMVA01005755.1_pt1 | contig 25413 bp, 13 predicted proteins | sample 2456451 | NCBI WGS metagenome assembly SMVA01 (sample SAMN11095933, study PRJNA526329) | marine sediment metagenome | biome: Marine sediment; feature: Surficial sediment; material: Deep marine sediment; isolation source: Hadal surficial sediment | place: Pacific Ocean | collected 2014-05 | depth... | reverse complement strand
TCCCGTTTCCACCACCACCCGCATTTTCGGCTGAGACTTGAAGAACCTTTCCATGGCCCGTCGTTGGGTTTTTACCCTACCTTCTTCCACTCTCTGTCCTGACTTGTCGATGATGCAGTAGTAGGAAAATTTGTCTCCCAGGTCCAGACCCATGGTCAGTTCCGGAATCTGTGTGATCTCTCTGATAGAATCTTTCATGGCCAAGCTCCTTTGCTTAGAGTGAATATTTTGCAGCCCAAGCTTTGGGACTGCGTTCCTTTACTTGCAGCTCATTTTAGAGACTGCCTCTGAGGAGTTTGGCCTTCTCATCCTTATCTGCGGTGGATGAATCTGGAACCTTAGACCGGCCAAGGAGATACATCACGAAGGTATCTTCGTGTTTGCTCCTTGGCCTTGGAGCTTCGAGAAATATTTAGATAGCCACCCAGTTGCGTTAAAGGAAGATACCTTCTCTGGCTTTCCTTCATTATGATCCGTGTCCGAGGCGGTCTCTCAGTATGATCCAGCAAGTAACAGGAGTCCTTGCAGATCCAACAGGGAGTGGGGCATCACAGTGTGGCCGTAGGGCCGATAATGGCCTTTCTCAGGTCCCTCAATTCGCGCGAGTCCCCCTTCTAGTTCCAGCAGCCGACGAATCCGGTCATCGGTATCGGGATGTGTCCGAAACAGGGTGATAATCACTAAACGCAGGTAGTCATGCAGGGGGTCCGCCCCTACAGCCCTCCCCACCAGTGTCGCATAGAGGGCGTTATGTTCGGCGGGGCGACAGGCCGCACGGCGATGGGTCGACCAGCGTTTCGATCGTAGCGATGCGAACCCCACGCGGGCGTCACATGGTCCCGATGAGATTGATGAATACGCCTTTGTGGTCGTACCCCAGGTCGGTCAGGTCGTCGGAGAAGTCGGTGAAGTTGTAGCCGACGCCGACCTTCAGGTTCTTGCCGATGTAACGATAGATCGCGGCCAGCGCGCCACGGCGGCGTTGGCTGACATCCCGCAGGTCGAGCGTTCGCACCTCGACGAGGCTCTCCCAGTCCTTGCGGAACCGCCAGTCCGCGCGCAACACCGCGAGCTGCGCGGCGTTGTCGAAGAACACCCGCTGATCGCGATTAAGGCCCGCCTGTCCCAAGCGGTAGGCGTACTTGCCACCGATGGACCAGTCCGCCGTGAGGTCGTAGGTCAGATCCAACGCCGCGATGTGGCTCTTCTGAATGAACTCGGCCGCGGTGTTCTGCAATGTCACCTGATCCGTGGTCGGAACGTTATAGAAGTATGTGTACTTGGCCAGGGCGCTCAGCCGGTCGTGCCGCACCGGACGGTACGCGTACCCGACCACGGCCTCGGTGTAACCGCCGTCGTAGAACTCGCCGAGCGAGCTATCACTGAACGAGTGGTTCAGCTTGCCGATCACGCGCCAGTCGGGAGTCAGTTGTAACTTGAAGTTGTTACGGAACAGCCACGCGGTCCTTTCGGTATGCGTCGTGTCGAGCTGTTCCGCATCATCCCGGCGATATTCGATCGCACTCGAGAACTGCATCTTATCCAGGCCGTAACCCAGGCGGACTCCCGCCGCCTTGCGATCGGTCTGAGCGCCGGTCTGCGAGTCGCGCAGCGTGCCGAGCTCCGCGCTGCCGCCGAGATTCCAGCGTTCTTTTGCCACGAGGTTGATACCCATGGCGTGCGTGAGGCTGGTCAGCGACTCGCCGTTCTGGTAACGCTCCTCGAGGTAGACGCTGGAACTGTCGGAGAGGCTTTTCTTCATGCCCGAGATCAGGTTGCCTCGACGGACTCGCAGGCCGTTGTCCGTCCGCTCGTTTTCCAGCGAATAGTTCAGGTAAAGATTGGTCCGCTCGGAATACAGGAAGTTGGTGCCGACCTTTACGGAGGACCCAAGGGCCCCATCGGAAGCCTCCCCATCGATCCGGAGGCGTTCCGTCAGGCGATAGGAGCCGCCCGCGCCGATGCGCCTATTGTCTTCACGGCCGCCGCTTGCCGCGACCGTGTCCTGGACGAAGCCATAGGCGCGCAATGAGGCGCCGGGATCGAACATCACCTGTGCGACCGCGTCCGTGCGCTCGCCCTGTTCCTGGGTCAGCGGAACAACCGGCGAACGGTCCCTGCGCAGATCATTTCGCACGCCGGTGCTGACGCTCCATTTTTCAGTCAGCTTATAACTAACGTCCAGTTCGATCGCCCGGGTCTCGAGCCCCTGGTCTTCGATCTTCTGATCGCCCTTGGCCGCCAGGCTCAGGTGGCTGGTTACGGGCATCCTGAACGTACCGCCGTATTGGTCGGTGTTCTTGATCGTCGCCTGGCCCGGCGCCGAGTAGCCGGCGTCGAGGTTCTGCTTATAGAAGGTGACGCGACCGTCGCGACCCTCGAAGAAGTCGCCGAACCCGACGCTCAGGTCGGCGCGGTATGCTCCCGCCTTCGCGTCGGTGAACGACAGGTCGTCAGGGCCATGGAAACCGAATCCGCCATCATCGGACCGCAGCGACCTGGAGACGAGACCCTCGCTCCGGCCCGTCTGCATCTTGAACCAGGAATTGGGGCTCATCCGCAAGGTCAGGTCTGCGCCGCCGAGGTTGCTGTCGGCGTCCCTTTCCGCGTTGGAGTTCGCGGTCAGGCCGAGCCGCACGTGGTCGTTGAACCAGTAATGGCCCTGGCCGCCGACGGCGACCGCGTCCAGTTCGTCGAAGCCTGGCGTGTACTCATAACGCACCACCACATAGGCTTCGTCGCCGCTCAAGCCGCTGTTGCGCACCAGCAGGTTGTCGTCAACGGTCGACGACAGCGGCTCGGAAAGCAGCAGCCGGCCCTGCAGGTAGTCGATGTCGTAGTCCACGATGGGCCGCAGGTTGACCACCCCCGTGACGATGCGCGAGTCCTTGTCACGGATCTCGATGCGCACGCGCTCGGAGCCCGTCAGGATGTCCTGGTGGCGCAGGAAGTAGAGCGACCCGCCCGTTCCCCGGAATTCCTCATAGCTCGGCATCGTTCCGGGTGCGCCGGCGAATCCGTCGACGGCGATCCGTCGCTCGCCAAAACTGGTGGTGGCTTCGGACCCGTAGTGTCCGTTGGCACCGTACAGGCCTCGATCGACGTGGGCCAGCTCGTTGTCCAGGTAGCCGACCTTGTAGTTGCCCCACAGCCCGTAATTCTCGCCACGGCTCGCTTTGACGTAGAGCTTGCCCAGGGTCGGCGCCATTTCTCTCACGACACCGTCGTCGCCGAACGTCGGGTAATAGTAATCGGGATCGATGCGCCGGAATAACGAATCGGGCGATTTGTCGAGGAAGTTAGTGAACATGTGCTTCACCGGGCCTTCGCGGGTATCCCCGCTCGCCGTCAATCGCCAGCGCTCGCTGACCTTGCCGTTCACGTAGAAGGCCAGCCGGCCATCCAGCGACGAATTGTAGGGCTGGGGAGCGTTCTCGCCCTGCAGCAGATTTACCGGCCCGTTCGCGCGGTTCTTGGACAGCGTGAGGTCGGCGACGCCGACGTAGAAGAGGTCTTTAGGCTTGAACTCCAGGTCGCGAAGATACAGCGAGCCGTTGCCCGCATCGTCGAGCACCGCGACTTCGAGCGTATGCGTACCCGTCGGAAGGATCTCCTCCGCGGCGAATTTGCCCTGCGGGTCGACCGGAACCTGGCGGCCCGCCACCCATACCGTGTAGTCCGCCGGTATGCCGTTGCCCTGCACCTTCACCGTGCCGCTGCCGACCGGAATCTGGTGGAGCGCCAGGTCGCTCTCGCCGTAGGCGGCCAGCAGTTCGCGCGGCGACGGCCCATCGGACGTCACGACTTCTCCAGCCAGCGGCCACGCACCCGTTTCGTCGAAATTACCCTTCGAGTCATAGGCGCGCAGCAGATACTTGAGTTCGCGTGCCGGGCCCGCGAGAGTTTGTGCCGCCGGCTGCCATTCCGCGAGGCCCGCGTCGTCGACCGCGATGATTTCGAGCGGCACGGCCTGCAATGACTGCTGCTGCTCGAAGATTCGGATTTCGGCACGCTCGATGAAGCTCGAATAGTTGGTGTACATCCGGAAACGCACGACCGATGCGGCAGGACCGCCGTCCAGGTCGCTCACCGCCACGGCGACTGGATGCGCCGCGACGGCGAGCCGCGGCCGCGACTCGAGATTATCGAAGTGGAACTGGATGTTGGCGTTGTCGAGCGCGACGTCGGTGCAGCGCTGGACGTCGGAAGAGCTGCGGTCCGGGTCGTCGATCGGCTTGCCGTCCACGGTGATGTGCATCACGTTAAGCTCGTAGGGGCTCTTCGGACGAAGCTCCCGGGTGAGACGCGTGATGTCCACGCCTTCGTAATTGTTCAACGGCAGCGGTTCGTCATACACGACCTGCACGCGCACGAACGACTTGTCGCCCTGGATGAAGCCGGCGTTCACGACGTCGTCGGACTGGACGTAGCCACGTCCCTCGTGCTCGGACCGGGCGCCCGACAACAGCGGATCCTGCATGACGATGTCCATGGTGCGGCGCGCCCGCGCCGCGGAAAGGCCGATGTCGTCGCCGTCCACGGACGCGGTGCGGCGGTCGAGGCGCTCGTTCTTCGTGTACCCAATAAACCGCAGTCGCGCGTTGGTCCGGCCCGCGATGTCCGTCAGGGCACGACGCAGGTTCGCCGCGTAGCCAGGCGGAATGATCGGTTGGCCGTTCGCGAGCTCGAGCGTCGGGATGCTGCCCCAGGGGGGATCGTAAACCTTGGTCACCATTTCCTGGACGCCATCGCCGGGACAGAGTTGCGGTTCGTCCGGCAACTCCTGGAGAGGATCGTCGTACCAGAATTCCACCTCGATGCGACGATTCAACGTCCGTCCCTGCTCGGTGTCGTTAGAGGCAACCTGCTGTGAGGCACCGCGACCGTCGCTTTCGATCGCGGAGGTCGGCAATCCCAGAGTTTCCTGCATGGCCAGCGCGACGCGGTACGCCCTTGCCTTCGACAACGACAGGTGGTCTCCGTAAATACTCTGGTCGCGCTCGGTCAGCGGCGCGTCGTCGGTGTAGCCGATGAACCGGACCGTCACGCCGTGCTTGTCCCGCAGGTTGTCGAGCGCCTGCCGGACCTGTGTGGTGAAGGCTTCGGAAATGGGACTGGTCTCATCCTGGTACCGCAGTGGCGCGACGAGGTTCCTGACGCGCGTCCGCGGCGTATAGCCGTCCCTGAATTGCATCTTGCAGACGGTCTCCACCCGGCAGACCTTGATGCGCTTGATGTCATCGGTCCGATCCGGGTCGTGCGACCATTCCTGGAATGTCTGGTCGCCGGACAGATGCCGCTCGACCGGCTCGCCCGGCTTGGCCGTGTTGACCTGAGCGGCGCCCGCGGAGGTGGTCATCATCAGGAATCCGACAATCAGCAGTAGATGGCGGTGCTTGCTCATAGGGTTCACCTGCTCTCCGGCACGCGCACGTTAGGCCGTTTGGGCGGCGCACCACGGCGCCAAAAGACTTCAGGCTCGATGGTGAGCAGGTAGCTGTAGTTCGCCGGATCCCACGCTTCGGTCAACTGCCGCTTGATCGCTTCCACGCGCCGGTCGACCAGTGCCGCATCCTCCGTGTCGGCGATGTAGGACAGGCGCAGCACCGCCGGCGCTTTGCGCAGTTCTTCGAGGAGTATGTTGAGGCGTGGCCGCCACTGGACACGGATTTCGGTCGTACCCGGCTCGAACACCGCATCGGAGAGGTCGATGCCGACCACCCGGTAAATCGACGCACCGAAATTGACCCGCAGGGTCTTGCCGCGCGTGGCGCGCTTGATCTGCACCTGGTCAGTCGACATCCGGAAGCCGCTTGGCAGGGTCCGGTCGTCGAGCTTCAGCACGAAATTGCTGCCACGCCCTTCGTGTGGCGTGATCGCGCAGGTGATGTGGTACCGTCCGTACTGATCGGTCGTCGCCTGCAGACCCCTCGGCATCACCACACGCACGCCCGGCAGGCCGTCCTCGCCGTCGTCCTGAATCCCGTTGCGATTGGCGTCGTTGAACACCTTGCCGGCCACGTCGGTGCAATCAAACGTAGGATCGGGCACGACACGCACGGTGGCGGTTGCTTCACCGGAAATCGCGTTCCCGGTCACGCCGTGCACCACCTGCGCGCGGTTCAGGTATGCACCCTCGGTGACGCCGCCACCCACGGCGAGCAGCAGCTGCACCGTGCGCACCTCGGTCCCCGCGATGACGAGACCGCTCCAGCTGAGTTCGCGGCCGGCGACCGACGGCTTGGTCGGCACGCCATCGACACGCGCAGAGCCCTCCACGTAGCTGAATCCGGCCGGGAAGCGATCCACAATGGTCACGTCCGTGAGCAACAACCCGGCCGCGTTGTTCACGGTGATCACGTACGGAACCAGCTGACCCCGGGTCACGTTGACAAGTGGTGTCGTCTTGGAGACCGCGAGCGAGCCGTTGAGATCCGGATCGAGCGGGATGTGGTTGTTGAAGATCTGGCTCGAGCCGGGCGACTGGCTGCCGTCCAGGCTCAGGTGGACGTGGTGGATCGTGCCCACGCTGCGTGCCGGAACCGATGCGGCCGGTGCGAGCTCGGAAGGCTGCACTTCGCAAAACTGGGCCGTACCCGGAATGCTATCGTCGATGGTGCCCGGGCAGGCCGGCACCGAAAACGCTGCAGTCGACGCGTCGGACGCCGGCGGGATGATCTGCGAGTAACCCGCAATGTAGATCGCTCCCGGGGGCGCCGCCACATCGATGATGTAATCACCGCCGCTCGGGCAGGCCGGGTCGCTGAAGTTGACGTCGAACTTGTAATAGCCGTCCGCGAGGGTGACCTGCCCTTGCTGGGCCGCATCGTCGAAGCAGCTCGCGGGCAGGGGCGAGGCACTGCCGGCATTCAGCAGCGTCAGGGTCGCCCCGACAACCGGCATGCGCGCGACCGAGTTGTAGATGACGCCGTTCGGATCGATCGGCAGGTTCAGACCCTGCAGGTTGGCGTCGGGCGGCACGATGATGTCGCTGATCTGCTGCAGTCCGTTCGTGAACGGTGACGCAGCCCGGCCGAGCATCGCGGTGTTCGCGCCAGCGCCGGGTGCGCGGAACCGCAGTTCGTAAGAAGTGCCGGTCACATTGTTCGGCTCGACGCCGATGATTTGATAGTCGCCGTCCGTGTCCGTCAGCGACGAGTGCAGCAGCTGGCCATCGCGATAGAGGTCCACGGCCCAGCCAGCCAGCGCCCGCTCACCCGAATCCCTGACATCATCGAAGTCGGCGTCGTGCCAGGCCGACCCATTCAGCACGGCGACGCCGGGAATGCCGCCGCCGACGATCAAAACGCTGGCGCTCGCCGTTTGCGTGGGCGCGTTCCAGGCGACCACGCCGGTGTTCGTGACGACCGTGCCTTGCGTGAGGCCGGGGTCGAGAATGGCCCGGAACCTGAGCACGACGGCCTCACCCGGCTCCAGCGGTCCGTTGAGCGCGGCGTAGTCGGCGGTGATCGTGGAACCGGCGAAGCTGACGCCCGTCGTCGAACCGTTCATCGCAGCCGAGAGGTCCACATAGGCAAGCTGGCCGGGTTGCGACGTGTCGAGGTCGTCGGTAATGACGACATTGATTGCGGGCACCGCCGCGATGTTCACCACCCGGACGACGTATTCGAGCTCGGCACCGGGGATGGCAGCACCGCCACCGACCACGGAAACCTGCTTCGTGATCGAAAGCTGCTGGCTGTCACCCACCACGACCACCGTTGGTTCCGGGCCCGTCGCGGGATTGCCGTCGCCATCCGTCAGGAGGTCCGGCAGCTCGGCGCTGGTGACCACGGCCTGGTTGCTGATCAGCGTGCCCGTGGGCGTGCCGGCGTCGACGCGCAGGTCGAACTGGAGCACTGCCGTGGCCCCGGGCGAGACCGTGCCGGCGCCTGAACCTGGCAGCGGCGGCGTCAAGTCCGAAGAACTGATGTCAATGCCCGAAGCGAGGGGCGACACGCCGCCGTCCGGCTGGCCGACCGGCAACCCGTTGAGCAGCATGGAATCCGCGACGTAAGTGGTATTGGCGGGAACGGTGTCGCTCAGCACGACGCCCGTCGCGGGAATCGCCGCGGAATTATGCACGGTGATGGTGTAGCGCAGCACGTCGCCCGGATCGACGATGCCGGGCGACCCGAGATCACCGAACAGCTCAACGCGCTTCTCCGCGTAGAGGAGCGGTATGTTGGCCACGATGTCCCGCGTCGGATCGTTGACGATCGGCGTATCCGGGTCATCGGAGGGCTGGTCGATAATTCCGCTGTCGATGGCGGTGACGAAGCCCTGGTTCGAGATCACCGTACCGTCGACGACGCTCGGGTCCACTACCACATCGAATGTGATGGTGGCGACGTTGGCCGGGTTGCTGGACGGGTCCGCAGGCATGGAACCCGGCGTCGGATCGGCCGGCGAGTTGATCAGCATGCCGTTCACGAGCGGGGATAAGCCCCCGACATCCGCAACGGACGCGCCATTCAGGGTGGTGCTGCCCGCGACGTAGGTCGTATTCACCGGCACCGCATCGCGCAGCACCACGTCCACGGCATCTTTACCTCCGATGTTCTCCACCGTGATGGTGTAGCGCAGCGTCTCGCCAGCGAGCAGGATGTTCGGGTCCCCGGTGAGGTCCGTGGAGATCTTCTGCACCACAAAGACGGGCGACGACACGATCGTCACCCTCGTCGGATCTTCGTCGCCCGAGATGTCGGGATCGGCCGTGCCATTGACGTTCGGGTCATCGCTCAAGGCGAAGTCCGTGCCGTCTGCGAGACGGAGCGTCGACTGGTTGGTGACGACCGTGCCGTCGGCGAGGACCGAGGCTAGCGTGATGTCGAACTGGATCAGGACCTCGCCGTCCACCGGCAGGCTCAGGTTGCGAATGTCGATGACGCCGGTGCCGGCCGAGCCACCCGTGCTGCTGGTGGCGCTGATATCGGCCCCTGCCGGGTAAGTGACGAGCGTGAGCGAGCCCGGGACGAATGCCGATTGTGCGTTCAGAGCGTCCGGCTCGTCAAGTATGCTGAAGTTGCTGAGCGCCTCATCGGTCGTGCGGAAGCGCAGGGTGTAGCGCAGCGTGTCACCCGGCCCGGCCGTTGTGGTGGGGTCTACACCGCTCGTGAGGTTCGCGACTGTCTTTTCGAAGAAGTATCCGGTGAGGGCGACCGTTACGGTGTGGGCGTCCTCGTGGTCCGGGGTGCCGACCGTGCCGTTGGTCAGCGTGCGCGTGTAAACCTGACGGTCGGGATTGCTGCTGTCGCCGTTGAACCACTGAATGGTGCCGGCGACATTGGTGAGCGTGACGCCGTCTTGGGTGTCGCCGTCGAGCCGGGTCCGGTACCGGATGATCAGCCGCTCATTCGGGCCGACCGTTCCCGCGGCCGTCAGCATCGTGATGTCGAGCTGGCAGTTGGGCGCAGCACTGTAGCTCAGCGAATAGTCGATGCCCTGGGTGAGAGGGCCCTTGCCCGCGACCGGAGTCACGCCGTCGGAAGCAAAGACCTGGACGCTCAGGATTTCGGGCGTCAGATCGCACATGCCGCCCGCCGCGCCGTCCGGGAACAGATCACGGATGCTGACCTCCCAGGCGTCGCTGAGCCCGGCGTTCTGAACGTCTATGACGAAATCGCCCCACTGTCCCAAATTCATCGTCGCCGGGCCCGACTTCGTGACGACGAGCTCCGGTGCGGCAATCGTCATCGGTGGCGTGACGCCCCACTCGCCCGGAAGGGGTTCGTAGAACACACCGTCGATGAGCCGTCCGAAGTCCCACTTGGCGGTGTTGATGAACTGTGTCCCCGACAGGTTGGCCGGCGTGTCGTTGAGCACCACCGTGAGCTCGATGACGAACTGCTCCCCGGCCAAGACGATGGGGAAGTTGTCGAATGTGAGCGCACCGCCGACGTTGGAAAACGTATGCGGAACCGGAGTGCCGTCATCGAGCCAGTAGGCGACGTGGCTCACATAGCGGAGATCCGCGCCCGTGTCGTTGAGGTCGTCCCAGACCGTGATGCCGTGCAGGTCGTTCGGCGATCCGCTGGAGTTGATGACGGTGCCCGTGGCCGGGTCGAACAGGACCGGGATCGTCAGCGTGTAAGTGAAGGGGACGCCGATGGTGGCTGTGGTCTGACCCGCCGGATTCCGCTTGTCGATCTTCTCGACGGGGATCAGGAGGTTCTGGCAGCCCTCCTGAATCGAGCTGGACGAGCCGTTGGTGAACCAGATAATGTGCCCAAGAACGGAGCTACACGCCATCTGGCCCGTGTGCACGACGTTGTCGAAGACGAGCAGCCATCGATCGGGGTTCTGGCCCGGTTGCGTGAAGAAGCTGAAGTTGGAGGTCAGGGGGTTGGACGCCGGAAAGTTCCGGATCGTGCAATCGCCGTCGATCTGGATCTGCGACGGAGGGGCGGGGTCGACCAAGCCGTCGAGCACGCCGCCGAGATCGGCGACGCAATCCTCCGCCAGCGCCTGGACGGCGGTCAGCGGCAACAGTGCCAAGGTGAACAGCAGGATTCTGATCCAGCCGCCGCACGCCCTCGCATTGTTCCTGTCTCTAGAAGTCACGTATGCCCTCGTTCCACTGACCAAGCGATTTCATCGCTAAAGCAAGGGACCGAGGTAGTCCACGCTGTGGACTGGATTCCGGCGGTCCCGCCGTCGTAGGGCCTCGTGGCCCGTTAGACCGGTGACTTTGCGTCGCATCTTTCGATAGCTTTGCCTTTGTCGAAATCGCGTCGAAATTAACTGTTCAGATCCGCACCTTCTCCAGATTAGCCCTGCCATGCCACTTCAGCCGTCGGCATTACCCGAACGCCGGCAGGAAGTGGATCGGGTACACAATCGTCAGGGCCCGCACGCTCTCCTTCGCGCCGAAATTGATTGTCCGGACGCGTTTCACCACCTGATCGGCGAGATCCGTCGCATCCATATCAGTCGACTGCAGCATGCACATCGACACGCTGCCGTCCGGCTCGATCGTCAGGCGCAGCACCATCTGGCCTTGCAAGGTGGGGTTATTGCGCAGTTCCCGGTTGTAAAGCCGGTAGAACGCCGCCTTGTAGCGGTCGAACACGATCTGTATTTCTTCGTCGGTGCGGGAGGGCCCCGGCCCGCCGTAGCCGCCACCGCCGCCGACACCGACACCGCCGCCGACACCGACACCGCCGCCGCCGCCGCCGATCGAGGCAATCGAGCTGGTTGCGCGGCCTACCTGCACGCCCGGCATCCCGCCGCTACCACCGCCGCCGCCGCCTCGCACGTTGCGGCTCAGCGAGGCGATGTCGATGCCGCCACTCGAACCCGGCGCATTGGTCGTCAACATGGAACGTGACGGTGACGATGCCAGGCTCGCCTCATCGGCATCACCGAAACGCGCATCCGCTCCGAGACGCGGCGCGACCCTATCCTTTGCCAGGCTCGCGATCTGGTCCTTGAATGCCAAGATGCCGGCGTTTGCCACCTTCCGCGGTGGTGGCTCCGGCGGGGCAGCGACCGATGGCCCCGGGCCGAGCGGACCTGGCGGCAGCCTGGGCAGCCCAGGCGGTTTCGGCTCCGCCGCGGCAACGGTCCGTGTCTCCGGCGGGAGCGGTTGCTGCTCGGACGGTTTCGGCGCCGCCACGGGTTCCGGCTTTTGCTGCTCCGGAGGCTTCTGGTCCGGTGGCTTCGCCGCAACGACAGGTGGTGGCGGTATAGGTTTCGCCTGCTCTTGCCGGATAAACTGCACGAGGCGCTTGAGCACCACGTCGTCCTTTTCGAAGCGTTTGGGCAGCGGCAGGTTGATCATCGGGAACAGCAAACCGAGGAGCAGGCAGACCAGCAGCGACGCGGCCAGCGACTTGCGGAAGCGCCTGTCGTCCTCGCCGCCGCGGGCCCAGGCCATGGCCTGTAGGCGACGTGGCACCGGGCTCGTATCCCGTTCGACAACCCATTCGAGCTTGCGGCGCTCCTCCGCTTCCCGGACCTGGTAGAGGTCCTCGGCGAGAATCTCGAGGCCTTCCTCTTCACGGCCGATCTTGGCGAGAATCGCCCGGCGTCGCTCGTCGAGCTCGCCAAACTGGGCCTGGAAGGCGCTGAGGCGGCTGCGCACCCCGCGCAGCTGCTCCGCGACTCGTGCAGGCTCGATCCGCTCGCCCCAGAAAAGCGAGGCGGCACCGAGCTCGCTGAGCTTTTCAAGGGAGCCGCAGGCCTGATCCAGCAGCTCATGATGCATACGCTGCGAGGCCAGGCTCTCGACTTCGTCATCGACCACGCGCAGATCGGCGGTCAGACTCTCCAGTCTTCCGCGAACCTGCACCTCCTGGGTGAGTAGTTCCTGTTCTTCCTGAGATTTCAAGTCGTCACTCATACCTAGCCTAGTTCGATTTCCCGGATTTCTGGACCACGGCCAGCGACACTCGCGTATAGCCCAGCGACGTGCAGGTGGCCAGGATTTTCTTCAAGACACTGAAAGGGGTCGACTTGTCCGCTAGGACGGTTACCTCCTGACTCCGCGCGACCGCTTGCGTGCTCACGCCGATGACGCTTTTGCTCAGTTCGGTGAGCCGCGCACCGATTGACTCGATTTCGGCGTCCCCAGCCGCTTGGATGTCAGCGATACGCGCGACCAGCACGCCCTGCACCAGGACCTCGTCTTTGCCAACGAAAATCACGACTGTCTCGCGCGGCTTCTCCTCGACCACGGATTCTGGCAGCTTGATCTGCTTGGGCTGCTGCAGCACCTCGACGGAACTCTGGTTGAACATCAGGAAGAAGACCAGGACCAGGAACACGTCCATCAGCGGCATCAGGTTCAACTTCGGTAAGGGGCGTTTGTGGCGCGTCATGCGTCCGACCCGGCGCGATGCCTTCATGGGGCATCTCCTATGGATATCGCCGGGAACAGGTCCGCACGAGTCGTTTGCCCGCCGTCGTGCGTCTCGACGCTCCGCACGGTATCCATGACCTGTATGAGGTGGTCGTACAGGACGTCGGGTTCGAGCAGCACGGAGGCGTCGTCCTTCTCCGGATACTGGCCCTTGATTGCCACGAGGTACTCCGAAAGCTTCGACAGGTCATACGCGTCCCCCGTTTTCGGGAACGCCGCGATCACCTTCGCGCCATCCATGATCTCGAGCCCTGCCTTACGGACGACCACCTCGACCCGGAAGGTCGGAGTGGCTGGCGCCTTACTCTTGGCGCTCGGCAAGTCGAGCTCGACGATCTGGATGTGCGAAAAAACCGCGGTGATGAGCAAGAAGGGTATGAGCACGACCATCAAGTTCATGAAGGTGGTCATCTCGATCTCAGGCGCCTCCTTTTGGCGACGCCGGTAATGGTTTACTCTTGCCATGCTCGTTACACCTTGACCTGGCGTTTCGCCAGCCCCGTGATGATGTTAAGCGCCTTCACGGACGCCATCTCGAGGCTGGCCAAAATCTCACTCGTCTTGGCGCTGAGCACGGAGTGCGTCACCAGCAGCGGGATTGCGGTCATCAGCCCGAACGCCGTCGTGTTCATGGCGACCGAGATGCTGGCGGACAGCAAGTCGGCCTTCTCCGCCGGATTGGCATTCGCCACCGCTGTGAACGCCGCGATCAGGCCCATGATCGTGCCCAGCAGGCCGAGCAATGTGGCAATGCTCGCGCCGAGTGCGACGTAGGCCGTGCGCTTCTCCAGCTTCGGAATGATCTCCAGCATGCTCTCTTCCATCGCGATCTCGATCTCCTCCAGGCCGTGCACCGCGCCCTGGCGCGCAAGGCCCATGGCCAGCAGTTGCGACACCGTGGAGTCGTCATGACTGGTCATTTCGCGCGCCTTCTCGAAGTCCCCGTCCGCGAGCGCGGGCTGGAGCTTTCTCCACATGCTTGCGTTCTTGCGCCTGATCAGCGTGAGCGTGATATAGCGTTCGATCGCGATCGCGGTGCCAACAGCGAACACGATCAGGATGGGGTACATGAATGGCCCCCCCCCCACGAAGAATCTAACTATTGAATACAAAAAATCCATTTTAAAAACCCTCCTTTAACTAGCTTTTCGATTGTTTCCGGTAATCCACCACAGCGAAACTCGACGGCCGTCTCACGGCTTCGTTTCCGACCTGATCTCGTAGTAACGCAGCGCCCGCATGAACACTTCCTTGTCTACGGGTTGCCTGGAGTCGTCGAGCATGGTCGAGATGTCCATCGAGTTGCCGATGTCCGAGCTCTTCCAAGGAACGATGACCAGCGACTTGGGCGCTTCCTGATTACCCAAGATGGACATGCCTGAAATCACCTTCGCGTCTTTTTGCGTCTGTGCCTGCGCCCCTTCGGTCTGTCCCTGTGCTGCTTCCGTCTTTGCCTGCGCTTCTTTCGTCTGTCCCTGCGCTGCTTCAGTCTTTACCTGCGCCTCGGCCAGCACGACACCCGTCGCCAGCAGCAGCACGAACACCACGTTTCGCCTCATCGCTTCTCCTTTCGGCTTGCGCGGTTGCGAAGGTCGGCAATCCATTTGGCGACCTCGGCGTCGTCCGGAACGATCCGGCTGTACGCTTCGTAATGCTCCAGCGCGCACGTGTAATCCCCGAGATACAGGTCGCACAGAATGGCAAGGTTCCTGTGCGCATAGTGAAAGTCGGGGATCTGTGCCAGGGCCGCCTCATAACTCGCGCGCGCCTTCTCAAACCCTCCCTTGCGCCGCTGCACCAGGCCGAGCTCGTTGTAGGCGACGGGGTGGTGTGGATTCAATTCCAGCGCCTTGTTCAGGCTGGCCTCGGCGCGGTCCAGGTCGCCGGTGCGCTCGTATGCAATGCCGAGATTGATGTGCGCTGCCGTTAATGCGGGCGCCTGTGCGGTCACCTTGAGCAGCAAGTCGATGCCTGGCTCGTACTGCGCCTCTTCCAGCATGCGCACCGCAGCCTCGTAGTCGGCGCGTTCTTCGTCCGTGACGAGCACGCTCTGCGTGATCGTGAACCCGCCTGCATCCTGCTCGACGTTCACGAGCCCGGTCGGTGGTTCCACCGGCTCGTTCGTCGTCGACCCCGGGTTCAGCGTGGGCCGAACATCATGTGCGCAGCCTAGGGTGAGGAACAGGGCCAACCACGGTAGGCCGCGGCAAATCGCCTTCATGGAGAGGGCCTTATTAGGGATTCGCATGTTTGGCCCCTCCGTCGTCCACGGCCATCGGTGCAAGGTGCGTTGTCTGGACCGGCTCGCCTGGCGTCGTGTCGGCGTCTTCCGATGTCGGCAGGGAGGCCTGCGACACCGGCGATCGGTACACATAACTGTCGATCGCGCTGAGGAAGCCGCTGCTCATTTCGTGTTTCGCGTAGCGGCCCGGCATCAGCTCGGTGAGCCTGCTGAGACTCTTCTCGGTCCACTCGTTGAAGACGCCGGCGTGCAACAATTCCATGTTCTTCTCGTGTACGTTGATGGCTTTCTCCTCGAACGGAAACGCTGCCTCATCGAGGCCCATCTCGAACGCTTCCAGCTCTGCGGGCTGCAGGTCGGCCGGGCGTTCCGACTCCGTCAGTGAGCGACTGAAATCGAAGTAGGTCTCGGCCATGTAATACGTGGCGGCCACCGTCACGTCGGCGATTTCGTACTCCACCAGCCGGCTCATGGCCTCGATCGTGACATCCATGCGCTGCTGCTTCTCCTTCAGGCTGATCTCGAACGGTTGCCGCAGCTTCACGGGCACGAAATCCTGGTAGAGCTGCTCCGCGAGGACCAATGCCGCACGTGCCGCGAGCGTCCGGGTCCGGCCGGTCCTTTCCGGCCCGGCATCCGCGTCGATGCGTACGATTTGCTCCAGCTCCTGGTGATAAAGCGACTCCTCGTTCGCCGCCTTGTACATCTCGGCGATCTTGTTGCGGGTCTCGAGGGCTGTCTCGACCGGCTCGGGGAACTCGTTGACGTAGCGGATGTACACATCCAACGCGCCATCCCGGGCATTGGATTGCTCGTAGAGGTCTCCGGCGACGAGCAGCGCGTCGCTGCGTAATGCCGGATCCTCGGACTGGGATGCCAGGCGCTCGTACTCCCCAGCCGCGAGCGACAACTTGCCGCTCTCCCGGTAGGCGTATGCGATCTGTCGTGTAGCGTCGACCTGCAATTTGTGCTCGGGGTAGTCGCTGCGAAACGCCTCGAGCACGGCCACGGCCTCCGTCCAGTTCTGCAACCGGATCAGCGCGGCGCCTGCGTCGTACTCGGCCGTGGCCCGGATGCTGGATGTAGGCGCTGCCGAGCGAATCCTCAGCAAGTGGTCGGCGGCCGCACGATAGTCCTGCGCCTCGTTTGCGAGCTCACCCTGCTTGTAGATGGAGGCGGCGAGGTTGTCGACGAGCGCGGCGCGCGACTCGTCAGCCTCCGGCGTGACCGCCAGCACCTGGGTGTAGGCGTGTTCGGCCTCGGGGTACTCGCCGAGCTCGAACGAGCCGTGCGCAACGACAATCCAGGCGGAACGCCGGAGGGCCAACTCCGCGCCCGGATAGGTGTCGATGACGCGCTGGGCGGAGTCGACGGCGGGGCGATAGTCCTTCATCTCGTACAAGTCATCGGCGGCCGCTCCCAGGACCACCGCGGCCTGTGGGTGGTCCGGGAACGCGTCGGCAAATTTGAGCGAGCTTGCGACCGTATCGTGCTTGACGGCGTCCCGCTGCTCCTCGCTCGCGACCTTCAGCTGTTGGCGGTAGGCATAGACGGCGGCGTAGCCCGCGGCTGCCGACTGGGAGTGAGGCGGGTATCCGTGGGCCGTGCGCTCGTACTGCCTCGCCGCCTCGCCGAAATCCTGGTTCTCTAAGAGAAGGTCCGCGAGCTCGTAGTTGATCGGCGGCGAATCGGCGTCCGTCGGGAACGACTCGAGATAGTCGCCGTACCATCTGAGGGCCTCCTGATAATTCGCGAGCTTCTCCTCCGCTTTCTCCGCGCTCTGATACTCAGCGTGGTAATGCGTCGCGAGGTCCTTCAGGTTCACCTTCAGGTAGGCCAGCACCTCCGGCGACTCTTCGGGTTTGAAGTGTTGCAAGTATTCGGCCTGCAGTCCGTACATGGACGCGAACTCCCGCTTCGACTCCAGCACGAGCTTGGGGAACCCGGCTTTGGTGAAAGTCTCCACCACGTTCATGCTGAAACGCGGCGCAGCACGGTGGAAAGGATAGAGCGCTATGAAAGCCTTGTACGTCTTCGCCGCGTCGTCGTAGCGCAGCTTCGCCAGGTAGTGCCCGCCAAGATTGCTGTAAACGCGGTCCTCGTAGGATCGATTCCCGAAGGTGGAGAAGTACTCCTGGACGGCCTCCTCCGGGCCGCCGAGGTTGCTGAAGCTCAGGCTGATGACTCGAAAAGTATCGGCGACGCGGCGTTCGTCCTCCTCCTCGTGCGTCTGATCGAAGTCGTAGCCGGTCGACACCTCATAGTCGAGCAGCGCCATGTGGCTATGCAGGGCGTCCTCGTAGAGCTCCTGCTTGTAGAACGTCCACCCGAGCTTGTAGAGAGCGAGCTCGTAGTACGAGGAATTGGCGCCCAGGTTGATGATCGCTGAATAGGCGCTCTCGGCGTCGCTATATTTTCTGCGCGTGAAGAAGTACTCACCCCGCCGGAACTCCACCTCGTCGTAGTGCTCGGAATGCGGATTCACGCGTATCAGGCGCATGGTTTCCATGGCCTCATCGGTGCGGCCGAGTTCGTCGTACGCCCGCGCCATCTGATAGAGGACCTGGTCGCTGTCCTTGTAACTGGGGTACTCGGTGAGCAGCCGATTATAGAGAGCGATCGCCTCGAGGGGACCCGTGGGAGCTGCGTCAGCGCCCACCGTCCCCGCCGGCGAGGCGCCGGAGGGGACGCTTGCCAGGATCTGGCTCTCCGCGGTCGTGCGCCGCTCGAATTCCTGATTGGATTCCCCCAGGCCGGCGCCGGCGACCGCCGCGGCCGGATTGGGCCTGTTGGCCTGCGCGCCCGCGAGTGCCTGGGCGGGCTGCGGAGCGGCCATTTCCCACGGCCTGGTGTAGCCCGTGCCTATCCCGAACTGCTTCTCGAGTTGCAGGTCCGCGAGACGCCGCATCGCCTCGGGAGTCATCGTGGTCTCCGGTGTCTCCTCGAGGAAGCGCCGGTAGTGGTGCATGGCCTGATCGAGGCCCTGCTCGACCTTCACATCCTGCACGTCCGGGCGCACGTCCCGCAGCTCCGCCAGCGTTCCCACCGTCCCCACCGTATTGTTGGCACGGGTGGAGCAGCAGACCATGAAAGCCGGCGCGAGCACGATCGGAATGATGAAGCGACGCATCACGGTCCCTCCACGCCGGACTGGGCGAGCACGGCTCGATGGTAGCTATCGGCGAGCCCGTAGCGCGCCTCGGTCTGCTGGGCCACCAGGCGTTCCCGGCGGGCCTCGAGTTTGTTGATGGCGACGGTCTCGATCATGTGTCCCTGCCGGGCCATCAAGATGTCGACACGCTCCAGTGCGCCGCCGACGCGCTCGCGGAGCCCTGCAATCTGGGCGTCGTATCCGACATAGCTGTGCATCGCTGCCTGCCTCGTCCTGACGAAGGCGTCGTACTGTCGAGTGAGAGCGTCAACCGGCGTATTCAATTCGCTCAGGTGCTCATATGCCGCGGTCAGCCGCTGGGGGTACTCGGTTTCCAGCCGCCACGTGAGCACGCCGCGCAGGCGGGCCGCGCGGTGCCGAAGCGTGAGCGATTCGGGGCTATCAGAGTCGCCGAGCTGCTTTTCGATGAGTGCGATGCGCTCGCCGGCGATCCACTCGTCCGCGGTTGCCAGGTAATCCGGCCTCGGCGCGGTTAGCATCGCCTGCAGGCGCTCGCCGAGGTGCTTGCGCTGCTCGAGTCGCAGGCGCATCCGCGAATCCAGCTCCCGGAACTGCGCGTCGATCACCGGCAGCAGCGGCTCGTAGTTCTGTTCGCGTAGTCGGATGATATCGTCGAAGGCCTCGAGGCCGGTTTGCCAAGCCATGAGCTTGGACCGCAGGTCCTCGAGGTCGAGGTAATTGTGCAGCGCGGTCTGGAAGTCGTGAGATGCCATCAACTCCATCAGGTAGTAGGTTTCCGGTGCACCGGGCAGGCTGCGCAGGCGGATGACCCAGCTTGGGTCCTCCCGGCTCTCCTCGCGGATCAGTGCCTTGAGAAACCGCCCCTCCTTGATGCTGTCGATCGATGCGTCCACCTTTTCGATTTGGTTGCTGAACAGCTCGAGCGCGCGACCGTACATGAGCGCGGCGCGGCCGTGCAACTTCAGGTTGGCGTACGCATGCGGCACGGCAAGCATGGCTTCCTGGACCGCGACATCCGTCGGCTCACGCTCCACCAGGATGTTCCAGGGAACGAGCGCACGGTCATACTGGTCGGCCGAGCCTGCCCGTAGCAGAGCCTGGTTCGAGAACGGTCCCTCGAGTCGGACGCGGTTCAATGACTGTTTTGCCTGCTCAAAGTTGGCCGATTCGAACAGGAGGGAGCCAAGCACTAGGTTGGACTTGTCGCGGATCGCGAGACCGGCGGGATCGCCCGCCACCAGCCGCCCAGCCTTGTCCAGTTGCTCGACCGCTTCCTGTTGTCGACCGGCCTGCAACAAAGCGATACCGAGGTTGTAGGCGACAAACCCGGCCAGGCTCTCATCGCTCTGCAGCTGCTTGAGCACTTCGACGGCATCGCTCGGCCGGCCTGTTGCCATATAGAGGTTCGCCCGCAGGAACTCGATGTCGTCCTTTATTTCTTCGGGCACCGTACCCTGGATCCGCCCCAGCGCGTGCAGCGCATCGTCGAGCTGATCCTTCTGGAAGTGAATGCGAGCGAGCCTGAACGCGGCCTCGTTTCGTACGGCATCATCGACGGCGCCTTCGAGCACCGCCTTGATGGCGCGCCCTGCGCGGTTGTGCATGCGGTAGTCGAGCTCGAAATCGCCGACCGAGAATTCGGCGTCGTGGATGTAATAGTGCAGCGTATCGAGTTCGGGCTGGTCCAGACGGTGGTACTGGGCGAGTTCGGTGTCAAGCCGCTGGATTGCTTCGAAATACTGTCCCTGGTAGGCGTGATAGAGCGCCTCGCCGAAATAGAGGTCCCTCAAGTCGCCGCCCGTGGCCGGACCGGCGACAAGTCCCAGGGCCAGACCGAGTCCGATGAGCCGTCGTGGCGTTCGCATCGATTACCATTCCCCCAGCGCGATCGGAGTGTTGCCGGAACGCGGTCCGGCCACCGTCAGTTCCACCAGCTTTGGCTTCACTTCCTTGCGGAAGGTAAAGTGTTCCGTACGGCTGAAGTCCGCGCCGCCCTCAAGCTTGCCGTCCACAAGCACGTCTAGCTGGTGATCCCCCGTCGCCACATTGCCGACGTAGATCCGTTGCACGCCACCCTTGCGCAGGGCCTCGAGCTCTTTGAAGCTGTAGATGTGGTGCGCAACGAGCTGGCCGTCGATCTGGAGCCGCACGGCGTCGAGGCGCATCTGGTCGCCCTTGGCCAGCGCGATGAAGATCGCGACCTGCGTCCCTGACGGGTACAGCAGTTTCTCCTCCAGCTGGCTCAGCTCCGCAGCAATGCTGAGGACGTCTGATTTGACCTCCTGAACCTGTTCGTCGAGGCCCCTCATCTGCTGTTGGTCGTTTTGCTGCGCCCAGCCGTGGACACTGCCCAGGCAGAGCAGGAGGGCAAAGACGAAGGCACGCGCTGCCAGAATTGGCTCGCAACGCACGGATGTAATAAAGTTTATACAATATTTCATTTTCGTACGATTTCCCTTTAATGCTTTTTTGGCAGATTCGCGGTAGATAATCTGTGAGCTTTATCACCATTACACAAAGGTTTTGCGCCGGTGCCTTCGGAGCCTGCAGGAATTCCGTTGGTGCGTGGGTTGATCGCCCTGGTTCTCAATGGCATCGTGGAGCGCGAATTTCGCCTTTGTTGAGCGCGCGTTGAAGTCAGAGCCTGCGAGCTCCCGGATATTCCGGGACAAGTGCCCCCCTAAAATGAATCATTTGACTCATGAAATAAGCTGATGGGATATGAGAGGTTCACCAGGAAGCGGCATGGCCTTGACACATTGCCCCAGGTCTTCGCAGATCACCGAATGCGGGGAAATGAAACCGACGAAACGTTGATAGTGGAATTGTACCAGCAGATCGGAAAGCTCAAGGTGCAATTGGACTGGCTCAAAAAAAAGTCCGACCTATCGGAATAGAAGAGAAGCGCTCATGGATCAACCGAGGACATGGAAACTTGAGCATTGTCCAGCAATGTGCACTTGCCGGCCTGTTTTAGAGACGAAAGGTAACGATTGGAGGCTCGTAGGATAGCAAGATTGCAAACAAACCGAGACTCAGAACAAGTAGTACCGGAAATATCCACATGAAATAATCTAGAATCGTGAACCAATTAGTGTGTTTTAGTGAATACGCAACAAATCGTTTCTCAGACCTTGTAAGCATCTCCTTCATCTGATTCAGCATGCAGCTATTCGACCTACCTTCCGCTCAAAAAGGAGTTGAGGCTTCCACCGGTGTTGGTGTAGATGAGTTCGTTTGCGGAATTTGGGTTTCGTGGGAAGATGACTTCCAATAGCTTGCGGGGTGGTGCTGATAGTGTGCGTAAGAGTGTATCCACTTTGTATCCACCTACAAACGGATAGAAAGGGGTAGAAACGGATCAACTAAGAGTGGCGATAGCCGCGTCATAGCTACGTTTTACCTAGGTTTGGATAGTTTTGGATTGCCCACTCCCCAGACTCAAAATCTGGTGGGCGGTAAGACCTGAGGGGGCACTGTCAAGTTAACGGAACCAAGCCCAGATTCTCCCCAAAACGACAGGAGTTCCGCCATCAAGGGAAGGGTGCACATCGGCTCAAAACGGGGAATGGACCGTCTGCACGGTTCACGGATTAAGTGTGGTTCTTGCAGTAGGTTAACCGGCAGTATGGTCCGCAAATTCCACCGGAGGCAGGGCAAGTTCCAACTAAGTCAAAGAATGGGCATTTCCCCTGAGAGAGAGCGAGACAGGTCTACCCCCTGGGGGTCAAAAACTCTCACTCCGCCACCTCAGCCAGCTAAACTCTTACTGTTCAATTAGTTCGGCTTACCCAAGCTGTTCTTCCCAGGAACTCACCAACTTCTTATAATAGGCTATAAGCCCTTTGTATTCTTCAGCTTGACTCTTACAACCCTTTCCTCTGGTTCGGGGCTCAAACAAGCCGTATGCTTTCAGGTAAGTCCTCACGCCATGCGGCAATATCGAAAAGCCAAACATCTCTCTGTAGAGTTCCGAGATCTTCTTGGGACTTAGACCCATGATGCGGTGGAGTTTGTACAGAAATCGGCGAGGGAAGAGGAACTTCTTCTTGGAAGCCACCGGCTAGGGTGGACTGGTATTTTCCACGGCATAGCCCAGATAGGATAGCAGGCGGGTGTGCCGTGGCATGTGGATAGGCAAGGGGTGCTCCCTGGTGCCAGCTTGGTTTTGAGAACACTACCCCTGTCGCTCACCAGACCCATCCGGACCGGCGTCAGGCCCTTCCTCTTAATGGATTCCTTCAAGCTGAGAAATTATTCCGGTTTTTTCAAATGGACGAGTCCTGTGGGCCAAGTGTCCGGTGCCGGAAAGGTTTTCCTCAGAGAAGCGGCGGCTCAAGGCTCCAGGTTCATCCGCCGCCGCAGGTCGTGGAAGCGCGGTCGTCGCGGAGGGGCAGGAGGGCCTGCTTCAGTGCAGTCCAACCAAGTGGTCTGTTAGCTACGCTTCGAAAGACAAAGACTGGTCGGAGTCCGGTTTTCCTGATATCGAGGAGCGGTGTCTAGGTGTGACTACCATCACTGCCCTGCTTCTTGTGATACCGCTAAGGTAGTAACGGGAGCTTTAACGATGAATGGAGAAGGGAAAAGGAGAGAACGTACCAAACCGAGATTATTGGATGGGCTTATGCCAGAAACTGAAGTAACAACTAGGGAAGAACAGACGGGTTCTCATTCTCTCGATGTCGAATCAAAGAAGCTTTTGGACTTCAAAAAGCAACATATAAAGAAAAACGACCTCACATCTTGTCCCCAATGTGCCACTTTGGTCAATATCAATGCCAACAAATGCCCACAGTGCACCTCCGAAATCTCCGAACACACTAAGCATGTGAGAGAGCAACTAGATAGACTCACCCAAGTTACCGCTCAGCTTCATGAATTGCATAACAGAGAAATAGAAGTGTCTCGACAAGAAGCTGGCAGTAAGCCATTTTGGGAAAGAGTGCGAGATTTCTTTACAGAACCCCAGTTTCTGCAGGATTTGAAAATCGTGTTACCTTTTTTGATTGGTTTTCTCGTATTGGTTGTGTTTCTGGGAAGCAGAGTCAACGGAGTTTTCTTTTGGCTAATTTCCCTAACTGGTGGTTTTGTCGTCTACTACTTATTCAAGGCGTGGAATGTGAAAAAATATGTCACAGTTGATTTATATTGCACCCTGCTAGTCTGCGGTCTACTGTTTGTCCTGAGCAGCAGCCTTGGCAGTTCAATGAACTTCTGGCCTGACCTGTCATTTCTAACGGCTACTACTGTTGAGGTACAAAGCTCAGTGGTCAATATTCGAGAAGCTGGCACCATCAGTTCCAGTATAATCTCCACTGCACAACGGGGTGAAAAGCTAAAGGTGATAGATTTGATTGGGTCTTGGTATAACGTCGAAACTGAGTCAGGCACAACCGGCTGGGTGCACGTTAGCTTGGTCAAGTGAATTCCATCCTAAAAGAGTCCCAGTAGTCCTCAGTCTAGACCTCTAGAGCAAAAACTCAGATTTGCTCCTGAAGTTAAGCACGGAGGAAACCCCAGATCGAGCAGTTCATCCGTTTGCATCGAGCGGCCTTGAATTCGTTGCTTGAGGGTCTGGTGCACTGGTCCAGCGATCTTTGCGCCGTCGGTTTCCTGGTCGTAGGGTGCCTTCGACGGTGACGAATCGCAGGAGTCTCGTTTGAAGGGGCCCGGTTAGAGAACTGCACTGCGGTGGCTGGGGATTAAAAACAGGCGTACTGGGCGGATTACGTCCATAATCAGAGTTGAAGTGCAGGGCAAGCAAAGCCGACTAGCGTTGGCTAGGCTGCACGTTTGAGTGATACGATGGGGAGGTGGCGACATCCTCCGAAGTAGTCCACCTCGAGGTCGAATCGATCACCAGGTTTTCCAGCCACAAGCGTGCAAGGTCTGGCACAGGGCGATCCGCGCGGCCAGCCTTTGCGTGGTTCGACGCGCGGACACCGATTGGCGGGTCGCTGCCTGAAATAAACCTCATTCGGTGTCCTGCCATCAAGTCTCATGTGAGGGCGATACTCGTTATACCAATCCAGAAAGGATAGAAGCTCCCGGCGGAATGCTTTGCGTCGCTGCGGAACAAGGATCCGGCGAGTGCATTCGTCCTTCAAGGTCTTGATGGCACGTTCGACCACGGCGATGCTGCCGTGCTTCCCAACAGCACCATAGCGGGGCTTAATCCCTCTGTACCGACAGAGATCCATGAACCTCTCGCACCAGAAGACTTTATCCTTGTCGCAGATAAGATAGTTCGGCGTCGAGTCGACGCTTCCCAAAAACCTGCAAACAGCGACTGAGTCGGGCTTTTGGGAAAACACGGCCACAGCGATTAACCGTCGCGAGTAATGGTCGATGACTACGGCGACCCACCAGCAGAAGGGCCAGCACTGCGGTAGGGCGAACGGCAGCCAGGACGCCCAGAAGCCCGAGACCGTTGACACGGTCGTCAGGTCGAGGTGCCACACCTGGTTGGGGCGCTTCGCGGTAACCACGCGGCCGGTGGAAACAACTACTGGCTTGGGAACGGGAGGAGGCGGTTCCCTCAGTATACGTCCCACTGTGGTGGTGCTGAGGTGCAAGCCGGCACGCGCGAGTGTCTGGGCGATCTTGACCTTGCCCATCGTGGGGCAAAGGGTTTTCAATCGCTGCACGGCGTAGCGCACGAAGTCCGGGAATCGGTTGACCGGCTCAAGAAGCTGCAAGAGCGCTTTCGGGCCGAGTTCATCAACGCGTTTCGACCACGAGGCAACTGTTGTCGGCGTGACCAGGAAAGCGTCAGCTGTTTGTTTGAGCGACCAGCCGCGCGCGGCGCGAACTTCGAGAATCGCCAGGCGTTCAGTGGGAGCGTAGCGTGGCCGTCTGTGCGCCGCGATTCCACACATGCGTGCGTCCTTGATGCGGAGTTCTTCTCTCAACAAGGCGATCTCTTCGTGCAAGCGATCGTTCTCGGCAGCTATTCGGACTCTATCATTGATGCTGTTGGCGGCCCAACCGCGAGCATAGGTGATCGAGAAGTGCGCCAGCGAGATGATATGTAGGACGGCGGACTTGACGTGGCATGGCCAGGTTTTGGGAAGCGGGATTCTTGGGGGTTTTGGGGTGGGCATCGTGCTCTCCGCGTGTTTCATTGCGAACTCCGTGAAGAGACACCATAACATTCACATTATCAAAGGGTTTCTC
>SMVA01389222.1_pt1 | contig 25433 bp, 25 predicted proteins | sample 2456451 | NCBI WGS metagenome assembly SMVA01 (sample SAMN11095933, study PRJNA526329) | marine sediment metagenome | biome: Marine sediment; feature: Surficial sediment; material: Deep marine sediment; isolation source: Hadal surficial sediment | place: Pacific Ocean | collected 2014-05 | depth... | reverse complement strand
TTATTCGTATACATGCCGGCTGCCGCGGTTACGGACGCTGGCTGAACTTTTTTCTGCTCGGGCGTTTGCGCATAAAAATAGGCGCCGGCGACAACAAGCCCGCTACCGAGCGTTGGATTGGACAGCGGTATCGGGACGATGACGAAGTTGCCTTTCCTGACCACGATCTTGGATTCATCTTCGTGGACATCGGGCACCTGCTCGATCGGCGGATCAGGCATCGCATTGGCCTGCAGCCGAACCGGAGACGTCAACACGGCCGCGGTGAGCAGACCCATGATTTTCCAACAGATTTGTTTTTTTGCTATCACTGCATTTCTTTAATTGGGGTCAGACCCCAATTCATTTGGCTGCATGATATTCTCGAATCGGATGCCAACGACGCAACAACACATTGTATGCTCAAGCCAACGCTATATATTAAGTGTCATGGTGGCGTCGCTGTTTATGGCCTTAACCGCGTGCGCCGATGAACCGCCGGGCACAGTCCAGCCTGTTTCGCTGAGCCAGCGCTTGCAGGCGGCGCTGGCGGCCAAGGGTCCGGACTACCGGCCGCGCACCAGACATCTTCATCCCGATGGTTCACCGCTGTACACCAACCGCCTGATCCTGGAAGACTCCCCCTATCTATTGCAGCATGCCCACAATCCGGTGGACTGGTATTCCTGGGGGCCGGCTGCGTTTGCCAAGGCGCGTGCGGAGAACAAGCCGATCTTTCTGTCCATCGGCTATTCCACCTGTCACTGGTGCCACGTCATGGAGCACGAAAGTTTCGAGGACCCGGAGGTGGCGCGGTTCCTGAACGAGCATTTCGTGGCCATCAAGGTGGATCGCGAACGTCGCCCGGACATCGACACGATCTACATGACCGCCGTACAACTGCTGACGGGTCGCGGCGGCTGGCCGATGTCCAGCTTTCTGACCCCGGTCGGCCAGACCTTTTTCGGCGGCACCTATTTCCCCCGCGCGCGGTTCCTGGATTTGTTAGGGCAGGTCGAAGTGGCGTGGCGGGAGGACCGCGAGGGCCTCGAGCAACAGGCGAGTCAGGTGGCCGAGCAGGTGCGTGCCGCCACCCGCAGCGCCGTCGCGGCGGGTGAATTAAATGATGATGCCGTGCAAAAAACGGTATTGGGCTTGCGACAGCGTCACGACCCGCTATTGGGCGGATTCGGTGCCGCGCCGAAGTTTCCCAATGAACCGCGCTATCTGTTTTTGCTTGACGAGGCTTTGCGTAGTGACGATGACGATATCCGCAAGCTCATCCGTTTCGACCTCCATGCGATGGCGCGCGGTGGTATTTACGATCAGGTTGGCGGCGGGTTCCACCGCTATTCCACCGATCCGGCCTGGCTGGTGCCGCACTTCGAGAAGATGCTCTATAACCAGGCGCAGCTTGCGCGCATTTATACCCAGGCCTGGCGCCTGACCGGTGATGCGGGTTTCGCACGCGTTGCGCGCCAGACATTGGATTACGTGCTGCGCGATATGGCCGCGCCCGAGGGCGGGTTTTATTCGGCCACTGACGCCGACAGTCCGGGCGGTGAAGGCCAGTTCTTTCTCTGGACTCCGGAACAGATTCGCGGCGCACTGTCACCAGCCGATGCTGATTTGGCCATTGATTTATACGGTGTGACCGAGGGCGGTAACTTCGAGGGCTCCAATATCCTGAATCTTCCGGTACCGCTGGCAGAATTCGCGACCCAGCGAGCCATGTCCCAATCCACGCTGCTTGCGCGAGTAGCAGATATTCGTGCGGTCCTGTATGCCAGCCGCGCGAAGCGCATGCATCCGGACCGGGACGAAAAAATCATTACCGCCTGGAACGGCATGATGATCGCGGCGCTGGCGGAGGGCGCCCAGGTTCTGCATGCACCGCGTTACGGGATGGCGGCGCTACGGGCCGCCGAGTCCCTGTGGGCGAACAGCCGCCGGGACAACGGTCAATTGTGGCGCGTGCGCCTCGATGGACGCGCCTCGGTGTCCGCGGTTCAGGAAGACTACGCCTGGCTTGCCGATGCGTTTATCCACCTCTACGACATGACTCGAGACCTTCTCTGGCTGGAGCGGGCGGAGGCGCTGGTGACAACCATGGACTCACTGTTCTGGGATCAAAAGGCGGGTGGCTATTTTATGAATACGGATACGAATGCCGAGGGCATCGCCACGATGGCGCGGCCCAAGGACAGCGCCGACGGTGCTGTGCCATCCGGCAACGCGGTGGCGCTGCATGTCCTGGCGAAACTGGCGCAACGCACGGGCGATGAGGCTTATCGCAGGACGGCGAATGAGTTGCTGGCCGCCTTTGCAAACTCGATTAACCGGACTCCGGTCGGATACAGCTATCTGTTGCGCGGGGCGCAATACCTCGCCGACGGCGCGGCCGGTCCGCAACAATATGCAGCGCGGGGTGCAATCAGAGTGAACGCGGAAGTGCAGGCCAACATGCTGACGGTGGATCTTGCGATCCGCCCGGGTTGGCACATCAACGCCCACGAGACTTTGCAAGATGACCTGATCCCAACCGTGGTGGAGCTCGATAAAGCCGTGGGGGGTTGGGATTCCGGTGCCTTGTCCTACCCGCAACCTGTCCTTAAGACGCTCGGGTTTCAAAGCGAGGCGTTGGCTCTGTATGAAGGACAGGTGAGGATCACGATGGCGTTGCGGCAAACCGATCCGGCAATTGCCGCGCCCCTGATCCTGGTTGCGCTGCGCTTGCAAGCCTGCGACGACAGTGTGTGTCTGCCACCGGAGCGGCGGATCCTGCAGGTGCCCCTGCGCCCCCCGCCAACCGATTAGATGGGGTTGATTAAATAGGGTCTGGATTAAATGGGGTCAGACCCCACGCTAGTTAGCTGTATTGATCATCAGAACTGGTCACGCTGTTTCGAATCGAGGGGGTCTGACCCCATTTAATCAACTCCGTTTTCAGAACCAGAACTGCAGGCCGATCACCCAGCGTAATTCTGAAGTGTCTTGCCCCGTGGCCTTGGAAAAGTCGGCGGTGTCGCCGAATTGTTTCGCCCAGTTCAATCCGACGTAGGGCGAGAGATTCGGGCGAAACTGACGGTGCAGACGCAGGCCCAGTTCGAGTTCGGACAGGCCGCTGCCAATGCCCCGGTCCACGTCATCCTTGCCATAAATGTTGAACTCCAGTTCGGGTATCAGCAGCCAGCGCGGACTCCGCGCACCGAAATTGATCGCATAATCGAACCGGCCCCAGAGCAGGGATTGTCCGCCGTCCCCGACTGAGAGACTGACTTCGGTGTCCACGTTGTAAGGCAGCGTGCCGAGCAGTTCGAGCGTGGCCGCATCCCATTGCTCGCCGTCGCCGAATTCGCGTCGCCAGCCGCCCGCGATATCCCAGAACGCCGCGATGGCGCGACTGTAGACCACCCGGAAGAATCCCTCCGCGCTGCCGTCGCGGTAGTCGCCCTCGGTAATAAAACGCAACTTGTCGATGTCGTGGCCGATCCACGCATCGGCGTCCCAGGCGGCGCCCGATTCACCATCGCCGGCCGTGTATTCGAACTGGTCGAAAAACCACATGGCCGTGAGCGGATCGTCGTCTCCCATCGACCAGGCCGGTGGACTGCAGAGGGCGATCACGATCATGAACAGCATCTTTCTCATGATGCCGATCCCCGGCTGACCCGCACTTCTCTGAACATGCCCAGCATGTGGAAGAGCAGGTGACAGTGATAGGCCCAACGGCCCTCGGCATCGGCCGTCACGAGATAACTGACCTTGCCGCCAGGCGCCACATTGATCGTGTGCTTGCGTGGAATGTGTTCAGGCTCGCCCGTTTCGAGCTCACTCCACATGCCGTGGAGATGGATCGGGTGATACATCATCGTGTCGTTGACGAGCGTAATTCTTACGCGTTCGCCGTAAACGAGTCGCAGAGGCTCGGCATCGGCAAACTTGATGCCGTCGACTGACCACATGTAGCGGTTCATGTTGCCGGTCAGGTGCAACTGCAGTTCCCGGCTGGGTTCGCGTAGGTCCGACGTCGGCGCGATGCTTCGAAGGTCGCGATAGACGAGTACGCGACGGCCGTTATCCCGAAGGCCCGGGCCCGGGTCGTCGAGATGCGTGACCGGAGCCTCCGTTTGCATTGCGGTCTGGGGGCCTTTCTCGCTGTCCTTGTGCAGGATCTCGGCCTGACTGCCGAGGCCCGCGCGCCCCAGACCGGGCGCCTGCCCATGACCCATGGCCGCGTGGTCCATCGAGCCATGGTCCATCGAGCCGTGGCCCATCGCGGCCATGGACATGCCCATGTCACCGTGACTCAGCGCCGGGATCGGGTCGAAGTCCGGGACCGGCGCCGTCAGTGACGGATCAGGCGTCAACGTGCCGCGCGCGAAACCGGATCGATCGATGGCCTGCGCGAACAGCGAATAGGGCACATCCGATTCCGGCTGAACGATGACGTCGTAAGTTTCGGCCGTGCCGATCCGGAACTCGTCGACAGTCACGGGCTCGATGTTCTGACCGTCGGCGGCGACGACGGTCATCTGCAGGCCCGGAATGCGGAAGTCGAAGAATGTCATCGCCGAACCGTTGATGATTCGCAGCCTGATTCTTTCGCCCTTTCTGAACGTCCCGACCCAGCCGCGGTCGGGCGTCACGCCGTTCATCAGGTAGGTGTAGGTCAGGCCGCTGACGTCGGACAGATCGCGGTCCGACATGCGCATGACGTTCCACATCTTGCGATCGCGCCAGGTCTGCGCGAGGCCGCCAGCATTAATCTCGCGGCGAATGTCGGAAACGGCTCGGCGCGTCTGGCTGTAGTAGTCCGGATGGACCTTTAAGGTGCGGTAGATAGCCTCCGGATCTTCATCGCTCCATTCGGACAACAGGACGACGAAATCGCGATCATAAGTGAACGGCTCCGGCTCGAGCGGGTCGACGATGATCGCACCATACAGTCCGGTCTGTTCCTGGAAGCCCGAGTGGCTGTGATACCAGTACGTGCCGCTTTGCTTGAGATCGAACGCGTACTCGAAGGTATCGCCGGGCCGGATGCCGCCAAAACTCAGATCGGGTACGCCGTCCATGTTTGTCGGTAGGATAATACCGTGCCAGTGTATGCTCGAGTCATGCGCGAGTGCATTGGACACGCGCAATGTGATGCGGTCGCCCTCGCGCCAGCGCAACACGGGCGCCGGCACTGAATTGTTCACCGACGTCGCGATGCGCTCGCGACCGGTGAAATTCACAGTCTGATATCCGATGGTCAGATCGAAGCGATTCCCCGTGAGTAGCGCGGGCTTCGGCATCGGTTCCGGCGTCCGGCTCCAGGCGGCACCTGAATACACAATGGGGCAGGCCATCGTGGAAGCCGCGCCCAAGACGAAGCGACGACGCGACAGGTCTGTTCGCGGCTGCAAATCTGGTAAATGTATTTTCACTCTTCAGTCCCGAAAACGAGGTCAGGCCTCGTGGTTGTCTATGGGTGGGCGTTCAGTGACTCCCGCTAACAGCAGGGGCTTAGGGGCATCCGCCGAAACGCGGGCGCACCTGTCCTGTGTCAGCCGGAAATCGGGGGACGGAAAAGAAGATTGACTGGCGCCGGCATCAGGGGGTTCGCCGGTAGCGCGATAAAGCGTTCGGGCAGGTTACCGGCAACTTCGGTCGGCGCGCCGGTCGAGCCGGCAGGCGCTGAACAGAGGCCGTCGCAACCATGTTCGCAATCGGTATCGCCGCCGGTTACGGGCATTTCGTCGACAGCCTCTGCATGGGTGTGACAGTCGCCCGAGCTGCCTGATTGGACCATTTGCAATGATCCGCATAAGCCAAACGCGTAAGCGACGTTCTGGCCGAGCATGGCCAGCAGCGCAAGGGCAAGGCAGGTTTTTTTAATTCGACGGCTCACTATATCCAAATGCGTCGCTATATCGACTGGGACAGTATCACAGACCATGGGTTCCATTACCGTGAAACAGGGCTAATTGATTAAATGGGGTCAGGCCCCACGCTAGTGAGCTTTATTGATCATTAGAACTGGTCGCGTTGTTTCGAATCGAGGGAGTCTGACCCCATTTAATCGAGCCTATTTTTTCTCCCCAATTTATGGCTTTTCCTCGCCCGCTCTGGGCGCCTCGCCTCTTTGCAGCGGTGGCTGTTCCTTGATTTCGGGATCGATCGTGTGAAAGATCTTGCCGATGGTGGCGTCGTCGTCGAGGCACTCGACGGCCAGCGCCGCGAGATCCGCGCGCTGAATAATGCCCATGACCGTGTGGTCCTCGGTCTTGATCGCGGTACCCGTCGCGGGCTCGGATGCCATGCCGCCGGGCCGTAGAATGGTCGCGTCGAGGCCACTGTTGGACAAATACGCCTCGGCCTGGGTCTTCAATTCGATTACCGGTCCGAGAAACTTCCATGCGTTCTCGGAGAGTGCGTCCCGGCTATCGCCGGCGCCGATTGCCGTGACGAGCAGCATACGTTTCACACCGTGACGTTTAGCGGCATCGACAATGTTTTTCGTGCCCACGACGTCGGGCCTGCGCGGCTCCTGTCTCGATCCACCGATCGTATTGATGACGGCGCGAAAATTGCCCGATGCGAATGCCGCATCGACGGCGTCGGCGTCCAGCGCATCACCCGTAACGAATGCGACGCCGAGTTTCTCGAGATGGGTCCGATCTGAGGTCGGCCGCACGAACGCCGTGACCTGTTCCCCGCGACCTGCGAGAATTCTCGCGGCTTCCAGTCCGGTGCGCTGGCTCGCGCCGAATAATAGGATTCCGTCATTCATGTCGATATTCCTTCAACCGGCGATCATCGGCACCGGCGTTACGGCCCAGTCCTGGCGATGATCCCGCCGCGCCGGGCTCGGTATCGCGTAAGCCACGCGGTTCCGGTTGTGTTCGATCTCCTCGAGGGACATGCGCCAGCCCCTGGCCTGCCATTCGGTCAGCCGGCGCCGGTAGGTCATCAGTATGTCATCGGCCGGAACGATGAACTCACCGATGGCTTCTTTCGATGGAATCGCCGGATCGAGTTTTTCGATGACAATGCGATCTTCGTCGATCGCAATACCCATGCGTTCGAGGAAGTTTTTGTCGTGATTCGGATCGAGGCGGCAATTGCGTTGATTGATGAGAAAGATTTCCAGGTCGAGTTCGCTGCGCGGGCAGGCATACAGGTACATATTCATGCCCTCCGTCTCGTTGAAATGGATTCGTGTCCAGGTCGAGGAGATGCCGTGGAACCCGGATCCCGCGTCCGTGCGACCCGCCGGCGACATGGCAGACATGTCTTGGTCCGGCAATTCGGGCGAGTAGAACTCGGTCATCGCGCCGGCGCCCCACGGCGTTTCCACGATGTTGAATTTCGGTACGCGGTATTCCTTGTCATGGCCTGCAAACCCGAATCCGCTGTGCACGTATTCGACATGCGACGGGTCCGACTGGTTTTCTACGAGACGCACGTAATTGGCTTTCCAGCGATAGCGCATCGTCAAGGTGCGCCACCCCTCCTGGCCGTACTCTTCTATGGTCAGGATTGTCGGTCGCTCTTCCTCCGGCAGATCGCCGAGGAAAACGAAGATAAGGCCGTAGCGCTCCTCTACGGGGTATGCATCGATTCGCGACCGCTCAGGAATTTTTTTCAACGGGCCGAGCGATGGAATTCGTTCGCAAGTGCCGTCGCCGGCGAACAACCAGCCGTGATAGGGGCATTGCACGCAGTTGCCGACGACCTTGCCGTCACCGAGCGAACCGCCGCGGTGAGTACAGGTGTTCGGGATACAGTGCGCCTTGCCGTCCTCGTCCCGCCAGAGCACGAACCATAGACCAAGCATCTGTACCTTGAGCGGCTCGTTGGTGATGTTTTCGCTTTCTTCGGCGGGGTACCAGAAATTTATGAACATGGAGTGACCTCAGCTGGCGTATTTATGATTTTTTTTGGCGGTCAGAGGGAATTATCTCACGGCTCGGCAGTGGAGACCACAACTGACCGAGTGCCCGGTGCATACGGCGCGGGTCAGTTAAACTTCTGATTCGTTCCCGGAGTCGCCGGCGTCAACCTGAAATACACAACGCCCATATCACCCTGCTGTTATAGGAGGCCTATGAACTGATCACAATGCTGATGTCATTGTCACGCGCGTCAGTGACGACCGCTACATCATTCTCCGTCCGGCTGAAAGTCAGGTCCACCGAGCCGCCACCGAGGCGAAGACCCCGAAGTTCTACCGATTGCAGAAACTGCGGTAAATGTGGTTTGTTAATAAGTATCTTATTGGCGGCGGCGTCGAAACTGATACCCAACAAGGCGTTCAGAAGCGCAACTGCCGTGCTGCTCGACCAGGCTTGGGGCGAACAGGCGCTTGGGTACAGTATCGGGCCGGTTTCGGCGCGACGCGTGAAGCCGCAAAATAATTCGGGTAAGCGGTGCTGTTTGAGGTACGTCGAGGCTTCGAACATACTGCGGGTAATGGCGACGATCGGCGCTTTCATGCCGTAGCGCGCGAGGCCCATGGCAACGATTGCATTATCGTGCGGCCATACTGAGCCATTATGGTAGGACATCGGGTTATAACGCGCTTCCGTCGTCGCGAGCGTACGTATTCCCCAACCGGAAAAAAATAGTCTACTGCTTAGCATATCCGCGACGTGTTGTGCACGTTCCGGACTCGCGATTCCCGTGAATAGCGCGTGGCCGGCGTTGGAGCTGCGCACGATACACTGGCGTTTGTCGCCATCGAGCGCCAGCACGTAGGTGCCGAGGTCCTCGCTCCAGAATGCCTGCTCAAATTTCTGTCGCAGTTGCTCGGCCTGCGCGCGCAGGGCCTTGGCCTGCTCGTCCAGGCCGAGCGTCTCGGCCAGCAGGCTCATGGCTTGCCTGGCGGCAAATACGTAGCCTTGGACTTCACAGAGCGCGATCGGTCCTACCGCCAGCGTACCGTCCCGGTGGAATATCGAGTCATCAGAGTCCTTCCAACCCTGGTTGCGCAGACCCGTGTCGGTTGAGCGTTCATACTCGATAAACCCATCGCCATCGATATCGCCCGTGTCGTCGATCCACGCAAGCGCCTGATTGATGTTCGGCCAGATTTCCTGGATGAATGCTTTGTCGCCGGTTCGGCTGAAGTATTCTCCGGCCAGAATGATGAATAACGGCGTTGCATCAACAGTCCCGTAGTATTGTTTGAAAGGCACCTCGCCGAGGTTGGCCATTTCACCTCGACGTGTCTCATGCAGGATCTTACCTGGCGCGGCGTCACTGTCCGGGATGAATTCGGTCGCCTGGGCGTCGGCCAGATATCCCAATACGCCACGCGCGATCGACGGGTCCATCCAGAGGCATTGCAGTGCGGTGATAATACCGTCGCGGCCGAAAGGGGTGTTGAACCATGGGATACCGGCGTAAGGAAACGAGCCGTGATCGGTTCTGCTGACCAGCGTGTACAGATCGGCCAGGGAGCGATTCAGCCACTCGTTGAAGAGCTCGTTGGCCGTATAGATTTTTGCTCCTTGATGACGTTTGGCTCGCAACCGCCGTTTCGAGGCCCTGAGCCCTGCCGCAAAAGACTTCCCCACGTTGGCTTCACCGTTCGCGATGCAACGGACACTGCTGTAGATATACGTCGTTTCACGCCGCTTGAGCGTTACGGCATGCGTGGCAGAAGTCGGCAAGACTTGGGAGGGGGCCGGGTCGAACTCGATATGCGCTGACCTCGTGATCTGGTCCCGGCCATTGTATTGGACCTCGACACCATGCTTGTTCAAATGTGTAATCAGGCGTTCTCCGCGGAACCGCGGTGGCAGACCACGGACCTCAAAAATATCGGCAAAGTCACTTTCAAACGCATACTGGACCAGGAGTTCAGACGAATCGCTGGAATAATTTCTAATCGACAAGCGTTCCAGCAGTGTCCCCTGCCAGAGATAGATTGAGCGCCCGACGTGAATATTCTGTTGTGATTCGATGGCGCTGTTCGCCGAACTCGTCAAGTGAACATGCAGGATCGAATTGTCTCGCGTCACGCTGGACGCGAGGAGTAGCGGCCGGGCGTTATTGATGCGCAGTTCGTAATGAGAGAGGAAACGGGTGTCCTCGTGAAAGAGGCCCTCTTCCGACCGGTCCAGCGTGATGATATCGCCGTACGGATTCAGCACGGCAAATGTGTTGCCCTGTTTGAGTATCTGGGGCTGCCATTCGAGGTGCCGGGACTCTCGCCGGATACGATAGTCGGCCGTCGGCGATTCCTCCGAGCCACCTAGTGGTGTGCCCGGGTCAAACGGACTCATGATGGTCAGGCAACTTGCTCGATGATCGGTTTCCGTTTCAGCAACGTATTATAGACATCCACGTAATCGTGCGCCATGCGATCAGCCGTGAAACGCCTCTCAAAGCGGTCACGGACGGCGCGGCGATCGAGTGATACGGCGTGTTCGATGGCTCTTACAGCCGCATCGACATTGTCTACGATAAATCCAGTCACACCATCGTCTATAACTTCCGGTACCGAACCGGCCCGGTAGGCAATCGTGGGTGTACCGCACGCCATCGCCTCTATCATGGTTAATCCAAATGGTTCCGGCCAGTCGATCGGCAGGAGTACGGCGGAAGCTTCGCCGAGAAATGCGCTCTTTTCGGCTTCGGTAATCTCACCGATATATTCGACGTTGTGGCTGGCATTCAACAGAGGTCGTATCACTGTCTCGTAGTAGTCACGGTCCGCATCATCAACCTTGGCGGCGATTTTCAACGGCAAGCCGCTCTGCCTCGCGATCGCAATCGCCTGGTCCGGGCGTTTCTCCGGGCAGATCCTGCCGATAAAGGCTAAATATTTGCCGGCTATCGGCGAAAAACTCAGGAGCGACGGAGGCAGGCCATGATAGACGGTGGCTTGCCAGTTTAACCACGGCATCGGCCGGCGCTGTGCGTCGGATATGGAGACAAGCGGTATCTCCTTGAACTTACGATACAACGGCAGGATATCCGGCAGATCCAGGCGACCATGCAGCGTCGTTACAGTCGGCGTCGTATGCCGGCTGAACACGGGATAGTGTATGAGGTCCGTATGGAAATGGATGATGTCGAATTCGTCCGCGTGGCGCAGTACTTGCTCGAGAAGCAGTATTTGATACGGTAACGCATCGCGGCAAAAAGGATCAAGACGCAATGCGCGGTCGCATACGGACAGTAACCGCGCTGAAGTGATCGAATCGCCGCTCGCAAACAGGGTTACGTCGTACCCTTGCGCGACGAGTTCTTCAGTGAGGTACGAAACAACGCGTTCGGTGCCGCCATAGAGCTGTGGCGGCACGCTTTCAATCAGCGGCCCGACTTGGGCGATTCGCATTATTATTTCCTCCCTATCTGATTATCTGCCTGTCCCGGCGTCAGGGCAATTCCTGATCGGTGTGCCGGAGCCGGGCGCACTTTCATATCGATAAACTGAATGTATCGATCGAAAAGGTTCTTCATCTTGCACATTCGGAGTTCCGTTGATGATCTGCATCGACCTCCTGCTTATGATGCAGCGCAAAAAAACCAGGCTATTCCTCCATTTACACTATTAAATGATCAAAGTGGAACGCAAAATCAGTATTTTCCACAGACTTAGCGGCATCTCGGATTAAAATAGGGTCAGACCCCATTTAATGGAACCGGGAAGATTATACATGAATCGCTTTCTGATTCTTTCACTGCTGGTTTTCTCGAGCCTCGCACTCGCAGTCGACGCGGGCGATCCGGCACCGGGTTGGAAGCGGTTTGACCTAAACGGCACGCTCGTCACCTATCCGCCGGTGAACCCACAGCGGAAGACGGTCGTGATCTTCTGGGCAACCTGGTGCCCTTATTGTCAAGCGCTGATGCCCTACCTTGCCGACATCCAGTCCGATTACGGCAAAGATGGCGTGCAGATTGTGGCGATCAATATGAAAGAAACGGATGATGCGCGCGCCTATCTTAAGAGTGGAGGTTACGATTTTGTGACGATTCTTGATGGCGATGACGTCGCGAAGGACTACGCGGTGGAATACCTGCCGGGCCTGTTTGTTGTGGATGCCGACGGCACTGTCCTGTTTCGGCGCGCCTGGACCGAACTACCCGCTGGCAGGCAGGTTGCGGAACTGTGGGACTCGCAGGTACGGGCTGCGCTCGGGCCGGTTGACTAGAAGCCGGTTCAATATGCGCACCGCCAAGTGTCGCGGTCTCGTGCTCGTCCCGCTGCTCCTGGTCGGTTTTCAGTCCGCCGCCGAGCCCTACGAGACATTCGATGTGGACGGCGGGACTCTATTAATAGAGTGGCGCGGTCAATTCACGACCGAACAGCAGGGCAAGCTTCGGCAATGGCTCAGTTCAGTCACCGATACGGTGGCGCTACTCCACGGTAGCCTGCCGCGCTCATCGCTGCGCATCGTGCTGGAGCCTTATCCGGCGAACAGAACGGTGCCTTTCGCACAAGTGATCCGCAGCGAACCCGAAGGCGTGCATTTCTATATCAATCCCGATCGCTCGAGCGAGGAGTTCATCAAGGACTGGACCGCTTATCATGAGCTGAGTCATCTGTTCATTCCTTACCCGGGCCGGCGCTCGATCTGGTTTTCCGAAGGGATGGCATGTTACTACCAGAATATTCTGCAGTTTCGCGCGGGTCTGCTGACCGAGCAGCAGGCCTGGCAAAAGCTCTATAACGGTTTCGAGCGCGGCCGGCAGGATAGGCGCGGCGATGGGCTGACACTCGGGGAGCTCAGCGCGGTCATGCGGGAGCGGCATGCGTTCATGCGCACCTACTGGAGCGGCGCGCTTTATTTTCTCGAAGCCGATATTGAACTGCGTCGGTTCAGCCACGGGCGCATGACGATGGATGACGTGTTGCGGGATTACGGGCAATGCTGCCTGGAGGCGCGAAGTCGCACGACGGGGCTCGAGCTTGCGCTGGCGTTCGATCGTATCGCCGCGGCGGAAATCTTTGTGCCGCTATACGAGCGCTACGAGGCCAGCGTTGCCATTCCCGACTATCAGGCGGTCATGCGGGCCGCCGGCGTTACGGTCGTCAATAACCAGGTGCACATTGATCCCGTAAACCCGCCATCCCACTCGTTGCTGCAGCGCTAGACGGCATATTAAAGAGTGAAGAGGCTCACAGATCCATAATTTTCTGTGAAATTTGGGGATAAATTGATGAACTTTCCGGGGCCAGTACCGGTCAATACAGCAACCGTAAGGATTTGAGCGGCGTGGGCTCTAAAGGCGTTGCGAGTCTTATTTAAGTCTATATTTTTTATTGAAAAAGTATTCTTCGATCGCGCGGAGTTTGCGAGAGATAGCGAATTCAGGGAGAAAGCTGTAATACTTCGGCCCCTGATGACGGAACGTGTGGGAGACGGATCAACCTTACTGATTCATCGCCCATCGAAAGTGCCCGGCGCCAGCCGGGAAGAGCATACCCGGGCTTTTGCCGGGAAAACACAATGGAGATGAGTAATCATGTCAAAGCAATTTGTCCGTAAACCTCTGTCCCTGGCCGTGGGCGCTGCCGTGCTTGCTGTAGCCGGCATGGCCAACGCCGGCGAAATCATCGCTGACACCGACCTTTTCACGATGGAGCAACTCGATTCCGCCCAACTGATCGCAAGTGAGACGGAAGGCAGCTGTGGCGAAGGCAAGTGTGGTGAAGATAAGGACGACGGAGACAGCGGCGGCGAAGACAAAGGTGGCGAAGGTAGCTGTGGCGGTGCTACATAAGCGCGCGAACTTCCGACGTTACCCCTGCGCCTAGGCAAAGGCTCTTGCAAGGCGCGGGACTGGGGCTGCGACGGACCCTGATGGGTTCGCTCGCAGACCAGCTTCCTGATCAGATCAGTTTTCTGGAAGCCGCACCGGAAAACTGGATTAATGTCGGCGGCAAATATGCCCGCCGGTTTCGTAACTTGCTGCAACACTATCCCCTCGTTTGCCATGGGTTGTCGCTGTCGATCGGCAGCCCCGCGCCGCTCGATGAGGACTTCGTTCTGCAGATAAAACAATTTCTCGACGAGCATGATGTCCTGATCTATTCAGATCACCTGAGCTATTGTAGCGACGACGGTCACCTCTACGATCTCATGCCAATTCCGTTTACCCCGGAAGCCGTGCAGTATGTCGCCGAGCGTATCCGCCGTGTTCAGGATATCCTCGGGCGCCGCATGATCATCGAGAATGTTTCCTACTACGCGGCGCCGTCCCAGGAGATGGACGAGATCGAATTTATCAACGCGGTCCTCGAAGAAGCCGATTGTGACTTGTTGCTCGACGTCAATAATATTTACGTCAACAGTATCAACCACCGCTACGACGCGGAGAAATTTTTGACGTCGCTGCCAGCCGAGCGCGTCGTGTATTTCCATGTGGCCGGCCATTACTACGAGGCCGAGGACTTGCGCGTGGACACTCACGCGGCGGCGGTCATCGACCCGGTCTGGAACCTGCTCGGCAAAGCCTACGCGCACTTCGGTCCGGTGCCGACGCTGCTCGAGCGCGATTTCAACATTCCGCCCCTGGCGGAACTGCTCGAGGAGGTTGATCGAATCATCGAACTGCAGGAAGCTCATATCGACACAGCGACGGTGACCGCCGATGGCTAGCGCCGATTTTCACGCGCGGCAATACGAGTTCGCGGCGCATCTGCGCGACCCGGAGAATCGGCCCGTGCCGGCGGACGTCGAAGATCGCCGCATGCAAATCTATCGCGACCTGTTCTTCAATAATGTCGTGAATTTTCTTGATGGCCACTTCCCGCTGCTGGCCGGTATTCTCGGTGACGAGCGATGGCGCATGCTGGTACGGGACTGGTTTCGTGATCACCGGAGTCGATCGCCGTTGTTTCCGGACATGGCCAAGGAATTTCTTCAGTATCTCGGCGAAGAGCGCGCGACGGCAACGCACGGCGATACGGAACCCGATTTGCCGTTCCTCTATGATCTTGCGCATTACGAATGGGTGGAGTCCGGGCTCATGCTTGCCGAGGACGACCTACCGGATCCGGCGATTGACCCACAAGGCGGCTTGCTCGAGGAGCAGCCGGTTCTTTCCGGCGTCGCCTGGGGTCTGAGTTATGACTATGCGGTTAATGAGATCAGCAAGGACGCGCAGCCCGAAGGCCCTGCCGAGCAGCCGCTGCATTATCTCGCCTATCGCGACGCGAAAGACAAAGTGGTGTTCACGCGACTGAACGCCGTCAGCGCGAGGTTGTTCACATTGCTCAGTGACGACACTGCGCGGACCGGGCGCGCCGCGCTTGAGCAGATCGCCACGGAAATGCAGCACCCGGACCCCGAAACTGTGATCGCGGGTGGGTTAGAGATCATGGAGAAATGGCGCGCACTCGGCGTCATCCGAGGCACGCTTTCGGCCTGACGAACTTTTCAACTCACCACATCACCTCGGGGAGTACATCAATGGCACTGTTGCTGCGATTGCAGAATCTGCTGGACGCCACCAAAGCGGTCGACTGGCTTGCGCCGCTCGCGCTGCGGCTGTATCTCGTGCCGATATTCTGGATGGCCGGCACGAACAAGATCAGCGGCTTCGAGAATACCGTCGCCTGGTTCGGCAACCCGGACTGGGGGCTGGGCTTGCCGTTTCCGACGCTCATGGCGACACTTGCGGTTGGTTCGGAAATCGCCGGCGCGGTTCTGTTGCTGATTGGTCTCGGTGTGCGCTGGATCGCCGTCCCGCTCATGATCACGATGCTCGTCGGAGCGGTCACGGTACATTGGCAGAATGGCTGGCTCGCTATCGCGACCGGTAGCGGCCTGTTCGCGACCGAACGCACGCAGGGCGCGATCGAGCGCCTCGGCCGTGCCAAGAGCATCCTCAAGGAGCACGGTAACTACGAGTGGCTGACCGAGAACGGCGGTTTTGTTGTTCTGAACAACGGTATCGAGTTTGCAGCAACGTATTTTATCATGCTGCTGGTGCTGTTCTTTTTTGGCGGCGGAAAATACGTTAGCCTCGACTACTGGATTGAGAAAAAATTTAGAAAAAATGGGGTCTGACCCCATTTAAAATGGGGTCAGACCCCAATCAAGGGAGAGAACAATTAATGATTATGCGAATCGAGCTGATTCTCGTGGTGTTCGTCTTGTTCGTGCAGGCACTGGTGGTGAACGTCGCATCGGCCCAGGGGCGGCGCATGGAAGGCAACCTCGAAGTGACCCCGGTGCGGGGCAATATATATTTGCTGGTCATGGAGCCGGCCGGCAATGTCGCTGTGTCTGTCGGTGACGACGGTGCCTTCCTGATCGACGATCAGTTTGCGCCGATGACCGAGCGGATTCTGACGGCCATCGCTGAATTGACCGACCAGCCGCTCCGTTATGTCCTGAATACGCACTGGCACGGCGACCACACCGGTAGCAATGTGAATCTCGGCCGCATGGGTTACACCATCGTCGCTCACGACAACGTGCGGAAACGCATGACCAGCGAGCAATTCCATCTCCTGTTCAAAACGGGCACCCGGCCCCGACCGGACGAAGCACTGCCCATCATTACCTACAACAACCGCATGACGTTCTACTTTAACGACGATCGGATCGATGTAATCCACTTACCCGTGGCGCATACGGATGGGGATTCGGCTTTTTATTTTCGCGGTGCGAATGTACTGCACACGGGCGATGCTTTTATCAACCGCGGTTATCCACTGATCGATGTCGCGAGCGGCGGCACGATCAAGGGGCAGATTGAAGCGACCGACCGCATGATTGACATGATCGGCGACGATACGATCGTGATACCGGGGCATGGCCCGCTGGCGGACAAGCAGCGCATGATCGAGATTCGCGACATGCTGGTCACGGCCCGGGAGAGCGTCGTGGCGCTGATTGAGAAAGGCATGAACCTGAAGGAGATTAAGGCGGCCAAGCCGTTGGCCGCACTTGACCCGGTCTGGGGACAGGCCATGCTGAATGGTCGCGCCTTCGTTAACATTATCTACAAGAGCGAAACAGGTGACTGGGCGATCCCCGATGAGATTAAAAGATGGAACGAGTGAGCGTTGCGCGATTAAATGCGGCCGGACTCCAGTGACTTGCCAGTGAATTTTCGCTCTTATGTAAAAAGCGTCGATGGCCATTTGCCGACGAATTCGCGGTCAAAAAGAAAAATCAGCTCGAAAGGAATAGAATTCCTTCTCTAAAAATAAACAGAAACAATTAATTTTCCGAGGGAAATATCATGAAATCCATAGTCAGTGGGTTCAGTGCGTCATTTTCAATTGTCGTGACAGCGTTGGGCTTTATCTGTGCTGGCGTGCATGCGCAGGAAATCACGGCGTCGAAAGGTTACGTGGAGGATAAGTCGGGGACTGTCGTTCGTAGCGGAAAGAGCCGTGGCTGTGTTCATTCGCGCAACTGGACTGTGGAGATGGAGCGGATAGAGGGATGCGATGGCGTCGTCCTGGCCGTTACGTCGCCACATGCGCTCATGTTCGAATTCGACAGTGCCGAATTGACCCCGGAGGGTAAGGCGGCCATCGACAAGGAGCGGGGGAAATTAAAATCGAAGACGGCCGGGGCCTATTCGGGCGTCATCGTCGGCCACACCGACAGCTCAGGGGATCCGAATTACAACATCTGGCTGTCGAAGCAGCGGGCCGTGACAGTCCATGATTACATTGTCGGTGACGGTGCGGAAGCCAGGAAAATCAGTGTTGTCGGGGTCGGCAGCGAGTTTCCCATTGCATCCAATGAAACCCGGGATGGGCGCAAGAGCAATCGCCGCGTCGAAGTTATCTTTAAGGAAAATATCCGGTAATAATCAGTAAAAGGGGGTCAGACCCCCTTTAAGATAGAGTCAAGGCGCCGATTCCGATCCGCATGTCGACAGGTAGACGGCGGCGTCGAGAATGGCCATGTGCTCCGATCGATTGATGACGCGCGCTGTCTTGAGTTGGCTCGTTACGGACTCACGCGATAACTCATCTCGCAAGCGGGTTAGTGTCTCGAACGTGCCCGGTTCGACAAAGTTGATTCTCAAGGGACCCAGCGCCTCTGCCTTGCGGCCGTTGCTCCAGTAATAGACGTTGGCTTGGCAAAGCGCCTGGTCCAGGCGCGCGGCGATACCTTGAGTATTTTCATCCGTCGCGCGGATGTCCGCGTCGAGCTCTATATAGAATGCGTAGTTCGGTAACCCGTTTGTATTTCGCGCCGCCACCGAATAGTCGCGCAGGTAGCGGTTCGATCCCAGCCATTTTTCCATGCATGTCGTCACGGCCGCCGCCGTGTGGTATTCAGTCGTTTTCTCGCCGACAAGGTTCAGTATCGCGCTTCTCCTGCAGAGGAACTCGAACGTCGGCGCCGTGCCGAGAAAACCGGTGATGCGCACGATATCCTCGATTCGGTAGCGATACAGCCCCGCGAAGTTTGTCAGCACGACTTCGTATTCCTGGCCGATGCGCAACTCGTTGATATCGACCGTTGCGGGCCGGTCCTCGTCGGACTGCGCGAGCGGAATGAATTCGAAGTGAGCGCCGCCCAACGCGAGCACATAGTCGTTGCGATCGGGTCGCAGGTTGATTCCGATGATGGCTTCCGACGCGGCGTGACACGGCGTATATATCGGCATGGTTTTCCCGGTCAGCGATCTCAGGCGTGGCATGTAGATCGAAAAACTGCCCGTCGTCACGGTAGCGAGGTATCTCATTTGAGGCCAGATTCGCGGCACGATGTTCGCGAAACCCTTGTCGAATTCGGTGCGCAATTCCCGGGCGCGGATCGGATCGGGCTGTAGCGCAGCTTCGAGGGACTGACGCTCAGCTGCTGAGAGCGCGAGGTGATTCGAGACGGAGCCGTATTCGATGTCCAGGATCAACTGGTCCCGGTGTTTTTCGATCAACGCAAAAAATGACGTGAGGTGTGGCGCGAAGACGGCGGCGATGTAGGGAGCATGGTGATTGATCAGGCCGAACAGCGCGTGCAGATAATATGCGGTCGGCTGATGACCAATGCCGAATACCGTTTCCGGGGACGACCACATGATCGGAATTTGTTGGCGCACACTGTCCATAGCGGCATTGTTCGCGGACATGACCGGTTGGTGCGCATTATTTTCGACTGGCGGTGAATACAGACTCATGAGGTTGATACCCCGTTGGGTTGACCGCCCGCCGTGAATTTCCCGGGCGATGACACCCTGCTGGACCAGCGGCACGAAAAACATGAATTTGCGGCGGGCTCTGCGCGTGTTGGGGAGTCGCTTGCCGGCGGCGGTCGTGCCGGCGCTGCCGGCCAGAATATCGACCGGATCACGAGTCAGGACACCTTGCCGGCCGTTGGCAATGCGGTCGATATAATGTGAATAATCGGCGTAGCGGGTCAGGGGTGTGATGTCTTGATAGGCCGCAACCGGATCGACGGATTCCAGGGTGACATCAAATCGATGTACGCGGCCGAACTCGGTTGCCCGCTGTAGTTTCAGGATTTGCACCAGCGTGTCGCGATTTGCTTTGATTGCGTTGCGCGTTCGGCGTTCAAACCGGCGCAATGCGATTCGCCCGGCCAGGTTGAAACAGGCTATTGTCGCGCGGGCTCGGCGCGAAGGGCGGTATTGATTCGGGGACAGGTTCGGACGCGCCACGGTTTGGTTGGCTCAAATAAACATATATTGACCAACTGACGTCGTGCGACGGAAGCGCTCAATCGCCCATAAGTGTCAAGAAATAATGGGGTCAGACCCCCTTTAAAATGGGGTCTGACCCCATTTAATCAGCCCCGAACGATCAGTAGTTGGCGGCGAGCTCTCCCCGGTAGTTTTCAAGTTCCTTTTCGAGCCGCGTTTTTCGCGCGATGAGTTCCGGAATTTCGGTTTCGACCCGGCCACGCTCGGTCGCGAGGTTCTTTGTTTTTGCGAGCATCTCGACGCGTTCCTCGGTGGTCGTTGGTGAAACGATCAATCGGGTGCCGGTGGACAACAGTTGTTCGTCGATCTGCTCGAGGCGCCGTCGCTTGGTGTTGATCTGACGGTTGACCGTGCGTACGCGGCTCTGGAGGTCATAGAGTTGGCGCCCCTTGCGATAAGAGGCGACGAATTCGTCAGCCATTTCGTTTGGACATACGCCGCGATAGGCCTGCCCTTTCGAACCAACATGAAATCCGTTGTCAGGCCGACAGAATTCCGTGAGCCCCTCGGTCCGGCCCGCCTGGTATGCAGTCAGGTCAGGGCGAATGCCGTGCTTCGCGCAGTCCTTACGATATGCGCCAATTCGATCGGCCGTGCGACCCTGTACACCGTCCTCGTAGCCGACCGACCGCCAGTCGCTGACGAGGCACTCGTCCTTGCCCATCGTGGCGCAACCGCCTAAAAAAACGGCCAGTCCGCAAGCGCCAATCATAATCCTGATGTTCATCACAGTTCCTCCCGCCAGGGGTCGGCCAGGGGCCGAATATGGATGCGGCACCTTAGCCCGGGCGGTCGCCGGATGCCGTGAATGGCTTCACGAATCGTGACGTCAACCGAATCCGGCGCCGCTCGTTATAGGGGGCATACGGGCAGGAAACCGGGCCGAATTATGTTATGAATGCAGGATTGGCAATGGTTCTGGATGATCTGGGCAGCGTTCGGGAGGGGCCGGCACTGGACGAACTTCGGGCGATGGATCGCTTCCTTGCCGACGTCGAACGACGCGCGTTCCGCATGGCCGATATCGCCATCAGGAACCCGGACGACGCGCTCGACATCGTTCAGGACACCATGCTGCGTTTCGTCAGGAAATACGCGGACCGGCCGCGCGACGAATGGCGGCCACTGTTTTTCCGGATTCTGCGGAACCGGATCACGGATCATCATCGCGGTGGCTCGGTCAGACGCCGGCTTTTTGCCTGGATCTCGATCGGCGGCGAAGACGAGCCCGGCCACGACCCGGTGGCCGCAGCGCTGGAAAAATCGCAGCCCGGTCCCGAGAAACAGGCCGGCCTGGACGATGCGATGCGGGCGCTCGAAAACGCCGTTGGTAAACTCCCATCGCGTCAGCAGCAGGCCTTCATGCTCCGCGCAGTCGAAGGCCTGGATGTTGCCGCGACAGCCGCGGCGATGGGCTGCAGCGATGGCAGCGTGAAACAGCATTATTATAGGGCGGTGCACACTCTGCGGGCCGCGCTCGGAGATCATTGGCAATGACCGATCAGGATGAATTCGCACAACGCGTAGGCCAGCGGCTGCGGGATCGCGCCGATGAACTCGACGCCGCGACGCGCTCGCGCCTGAACCGGGCACGGCAGCGTGCCCTGACTGAGCTCGAGTCAAAGCGAAAGTTGTCGGGTAGCCGGCAGTGGTTGCCTGTCGGTGCCGCCGCACTTGTCGCGATGATTGCCATCGGTCTCTGGCAGGGCAGAGGCCCGGATGAATCGCCAGACCCGTTGCCGGTTACTTTCCACGAGTCGGTGGTCGTTGAAGCCCTCGATTTCGAAATGCTGCTCGATGAGGACGCCTTCGAAATGATCGAGAATCTCGAGTTCTTTGTCTGGTTGCCGGACGACGAATTGGAGACTGCGGGTTGAGACGTGAAAGGAATATTCTGGTTTTTCTCTTTGGCGTCGGCCTGTGCGGACCGGTATGCGCCGATAACGGCGATTCCGATGGAGATATCCTACCTGATGCCGAATTCATCGAGTTTCTCGGCAGCTGGGAGGGCGACGATGACGTATGGCGTGGTTTCTTCGAGAGCCTTCCGGCCCTGGCTGGCGATGACCCCATCGACAACGACGGTGAGGACAGGAGGGCGACGAGTGATTCTGACTAGAATCTTGCAGTTTTTGGCCGCGTCAGTGATTGCGGTAAATTTTCTCGGCCTCGCTTATGCCGGCGACGATGACATCCCGTGGGATGACCTCAGTCAGGATCAGCAACGCGTGTTGAATCAATTTTCGGAGCGGTGGAATACGCTGTCGCCCGAGCGCCAGCAGCGTATGTCGACAGGTGCCGATCGCTGGCTGAACATGACGCCGGAACAGCGATCACAGACGCGGCGACGGTTTGATCGCTGGCAACAGCTGGCGCCGCAACAGCGTCAGCGAGTGCGCAGAGAATTTGGTCGCTACCGCGAGATGACGCCCGACCAGCAGCAGAAGGTGCGCGAGAATTTCGGCAGGTTCCGTAACATGACGCCGGACCGACGTGAAAAGATGCGCAATCGCTGGGAGCAGATGACGCCGGAACAGCGCCAGCGCGCGCGTGAGCGCATGCAGCAGAGAAGGCAGTCGCCGCATCAATCAAACGGGGGCGGCCGAACCGACCGCCGTCCGCCGCCGTCCGACCGGCCTCGTGACTGATCTTTTTCTAACCAGGGGTCAACCGAACAGGAACTGCCTCGTTGTCTTTCCCGTGCACTGATTTTTCACGGGAGAACGACATGATGCGCGCTAAAATCCGGTGGTTGATCTGCTGCGGTGTGTTCGCGCCGCTCCTGGCGGGGTGCCTGTCACACCCGGCGCCGATCATCGACACACAGCATTCCAACATGGCCTTTTATGAGGAAGACCTCGCGGAATGCGAGGGCTACGGTGAACAGGTCCAGCTTGAAACCGGTGTAGCGAAAGGCGCCGTCGCCGGCGGTGCGGTCGGCGCCGCCAGTGGTGCGATTCTTGGTAACGCGGGTACCGGCGCCGGCCTCGGCGCGATCGGCGGCGCGTCCCGGTCCGCACAGATCTGGGAGCGAGAACACGCTCGGGTCGTCAAGAACTGCCTGCGCGTCCGCGGCTACCGCGTCCTCAACTAATTGGGGTCAGACCCCATTCATGGAGCCATTATAATAACGATCGGCGGTGCCGACTGGCAGTTACGGCTGCAGGTCAAGTGGCTGTTCCCGAAATCGAATTGAGCGTGAAGCGCAGGCAAGGTTAATACACGGCCCGGACACTAGGTCGAAGCGTTTCGACGTATGGCCGGCAAAACCGTTTCCGCAAACAACCTGGTTTGCTCGACCATCGCGGCCTGACGTTCTCCATGCGGGTGCGCGACGGGCGATCCGCCGAGTATGTAGATGTGGTCCAGGCCGAGAGCGAGGAGATTTTCGAGTCGCGCGAGGCATTTATCGGGCGGGCCGCAGATCGAAATCCACTCGACGAATTCATCCGAGACTTCGACCGCGTGGCTCGCCTCTTCCTGGGCATGATGTTGCATGTCGTACTGGCTTTGCATGTGTATAGCCAGGTCCTTGAGCTGCGGTGGCAGATGATCGACCGGCGCGTTCTTCATGCCGGCAAAATGGGCGACCATGCCGGCAATCATGCGACCCATACCGATCGCGCGCTGCTCGTCCTCATCGCAAACGAGATTGACGAAAGCGCCTAAGCGAATGCTTGAGCGATCCCGGCCGATGCGATCGAGGTGATCGGTCGCCGTCTTGATGGCCCACTCAATGCGCTCGGGCGCGCTGCCGACAGCGAAGCTGATGCGGTCGCCGACTTCGACGGCCATTGCGATTGTCTTGGGCCCGGTGCAGGCGACGTCAACGGGGACCGGCGGGATGTCGAGATCCCGCAGCCACCGGAGTGCGGATTCTTTGTCGTTTCGAGGAACGGTCTGGCCGCTCAAATAGGCTTTGAGTTGCTCGACATAGGTTCGCAACTGTTTTGTCGTCGCGTTGTTGCGGCCGATGTGTGCGGCCGACGAATCACCGCGGCCGATGACGCAGATTGCGCGGCCGCCCGATTCCTGTTGGAGCGTCGCGATCGCCGTGGCCGTCACGGCTGAATCACGGGTGATCGGGTTCGTGACGCCCGTGCCGAGATGCAGTGTCGCGGTCGCGGTCGCCGCGAGTGACAGTTGGCCGTAAGGATCGGGCGCGAGATTTTGCGTGTCCGGACAGAGCAGGTAATCGAAACCCATGGCCTCGATCTCCCGGGCCAGCCTGGCGGTGTAGCCGGGCGATGCCTCCATGACCAGACCGACTTCGGGTTTGTTATCGATCGTCACACGGCCTTCCTTCAAGATTAATGGGGTCAGACCCCATTAAAAAGGGGGTCTGACCCCAATGTAAAGCCCGGAACTGATGCGATGTCGCCAGTCGCCGCGGCACAGCAATAAATCGAACACCAGTGTTCGTAATTGGTGAAGAATCGGCGCATAATCAGCCTGAATGATGGCTCAGGAGAAGCACATGTCTGCGGACGCCGACACACACAAACCCGAGAATAAACTGGTCAGCCTCATGTACCGGCCGCCGTTTGTGGGCTTGTTCGCGTTCCTTATCGTATTCGTCGTGCAGGCCCTCGGTCACACGGTCATGATCGTCATGGAAGACGTTTGGCCGGGAAGTGACTATATCTACGAATCGGCATTTGCCATGGGGCTGCTCGGCGCCGTGCTGCTGTTCCTGGGTATGAAGAATCAAAAGGAGGTCGCTGCGACCTGGTACGGATTCTGGGCGGGCACATTTCTCTGGACCGGTTGGATCGAATTTTCGTTCGTCTGGGCCGGCAACTATCTTGGCGTGCCGGATCTCATGGATCCGAACGTCCCGGGCGAGATCGCGACCAAGGCGGAATATCTCGTCATGATGTCATCGCTCGGTATCCTCGGCGCGACGCTGGTCTATTTCACGCTGAATCCCGAGACGAAATGCAATTTCTTCAAATTTTTCCAACGCAACCTCAAGCTGAGCACCGGTCGACCACAGCGCGGGTATAAGCGTAATTTCGCCGGTATTACGGCGCTGGAAACGATTTACGTCATCTGGTTCTTCTATCTCGTGCTGTTGTTTCTTTACGACGAGTCAATTCTCGGTGATCGGCACCCGGTCACTTACGTTGTGTTTTTCCTGATGGTGACCTGGGCCGTTTACCTGTTCCAGCGACTCATGCGCTTCTGGAAGGTCACGACTGCAATAAGGTACGGTATTCCGACGGCGATCATTGCCTGGACTGCTGTCGAGATTGGTGGTCGCTGGCATTTGTTCACGGAGTTCTGGGAACGCCCACAGGATTTCGGGCTCGAAATGAGCCTGGTCGCGATCGGTGTTGTCATCGCGGCATTCCTGGCGGTCAAGACGCCGGCACATAAAAAGGCGGAGCTTTCACGCGAAGATTTAGTCGGCGCAGGTAACAAATAAATTTCAAATGGGGGAAATGGGGTCAGACCCCAATTTAAATGGGGTCTGACCCCATTTCGCCGCATTTCGGTTCAAAGTTTGACTGATTTATGATGGTCGCCGTTTCACAGGCCTTCATTCTTGTGCTGGCCATTGTGGTATGCGCCCTTTGTGTTTGGGGTATTGTTAGGCCGAGCAAGCTGACCGGCGTGGTACGCGACGTCATGAATAATGCGTCGGGCATGTATTTCGCGGTCATCGTCAGATTATTGATGGGTCTGGCGCTGATCATCGCGGCGCCGTCATCTCGTTTCCCCGTGATCTTTGAATTATTAGGCTGGGTTACGATTATCGCCGCGGCCGTTTTGCCGTTCATAGGCCGTGAACGAATCCTCCGGCTAAT